>Ga0364867_10614_pt1 | contig 16544 bp, 6 predicted proteins | sample ExccelAu500001D4_3_FD_206915 | JGI IMG/M metagenome (GOLD analysis project Ga0364867, IMG submission 206915) | Enriched cells from Trout Bog Lake Hypolimnion, Wisconsin, USA - BchlTB.Aug13.5000.01.D4 | ecosystem: Environmental > Aquatic > Freshwater > Lake > Hypolimnion/Profundal zone | place: USA...
ATACATATTGGATGGATCCAAAGGAGTTAAAATCAATGGAATATTTTTAAATATTCTTACTAACTCAAAGTAATAATAAGCTCTCAGAAACTGGCATTCCGCAGTATATCTGTTTTGAAGTGCAGTTGATAATCCAGGTACTCCGTTTTTAATTACAGATAACATTAAATTAGCCCTGTAAATACCCTGATAATCAATTGTCCAGAAGTCCCATCCCGGATCAACAGCTGCTGTCATTGTATTTGTATTCCAGGTTTGCCAGGGATTCATATCTGTAGAGCTTCCTCCCCCGGCATAACATTCATCTCCTGCTGAATTTAATGGTCCTAGTTTATTGGAATAACTACCATCCCCATTATTCGCTGTTTCAATACTCAAATTATGGTAAACAGCAACTAAGCCTGCAAATGCTTCACTAGGATTTGAATAATAAGTCGATTGCAAGTCAAGTCCTTTTGGAGGTGTCTGGAGAAAACTTTTTTTACAACCGGTAACCGCTATTAAGAGAATACAACCTGCGAGTACTGAAATTTTAATTAAATATTTATTTTTCATATTGAAAATATTTTTTCGTTAGAAAGTAATGTTTGCTCCGCCCATAAATGATTTAGCCTGAGGATAAATTCCCCTGTCCACACCTAACAATCCACCACCAACTTCAGGATCAAAACCTTCATACTTTGTAAATGTGAATAGATTATTGGCACTAACATAAATTCTTACTCTGCTTATTTTCACTTTGTTTAACAATTCCTTGGGTAAACTATATCCAATTTGAATTGTTTTAATTCTGAAGTAAGCACCATTTTCCAGGTAAAAATTACTAGGGCTTGAAAAATTACCATTCGGATCTCCATCAACCAATCTTGGATAGTCATTGGAAGTTCCAGCTCCAGTCCAACGTTCCAGCGCTTTTGTACTATAATTAGCTGTTGGAATATCCAGCCTTCTTAATTCCTGGAAGATTTTATTTCCTGCAACTCCCTGCGCAAATACTTTAACATCAAATCCTTTATAAGCAGCACTAAGGGTTGTTCCAAAAGTCCAGGTAGGCAATGAATTGCCCAGGAAGGTACGGTCGTTAGTACCTATAGGTCCGGACCCTGAAGATAATTTGGCAAATTTAAAATCACCAGGCTTTGCATTGGGTTCCAATAATGCGCCATTTTTATCTACATAACTGTTTACCTGAGACTGGTTTTGGAAAACACCTAATACCTGAAAACCATAAAATGAATTGAAGGGATGTCCAACCATGGTCCTGCTCACTTCATAAGAACTGGCCTGGAAATTTTGCCCGGTAATATAACTTGTAGCTCCTAAATTGGTAACATCATTTTTTATATTAGATACATTACCACTCCAGTCTACCATTACATTACCAATTTTCTTTTTATATCCAAGTTGTAATTCAACACCTTTATTATACATAGAAGCTACATTGCCATAAGGCTGACTAGAAGCTCCCACATAACCTGGTATGGCTACCTGCATCAGCATACCTGTGGTTGTTTTTTTGAAATAATCAAATGAAATAGTCAGATCATTAAACAAACTAGCATCCAGACCAATATTGGTTTGCTTGGTTTGTTCCCATTCCAGATTTGGATTTGCAATAGTGGTAGGAGCATATCCAATTGCAGTAGTGCTGTTACTTCCAAATACATAACTGCCAGCCCCACTTATTGTAGACTCAAATTGATATGGAGCTAAATTGTCATTACCGTTCACTCCATACCCAACCCTGATCTTTAAAGCAGTTACAGCTTTATTGGTCTTCCAGAACTTTTCTTTTAATGGGTTCCAGCCTAAAGAAAGTGAAGGGAATGTTGCATATAAATTATTAGTCCCAAAATGTGAGGATCCATCCCTTCTAACAATTCCGGTAAACAAATACTTTCCATCATAATCATAAGTAACACGACCAAAGGTAGAAGCAAGAGTATAAGGCTGAGTTTCATAACCTCCTCCCTGCGTATTGGCAGTTGCAACACCATAATTCATGGAAGCCTGAGAAAAACTGGTAGCAGGAATTCCAAAATAAGTTGCATTTACACCAAACTGGGTAGACATATTTTGTGCTTCATAACCAACTAAAACAGAAAAATTGTGTTTATCAATTTTACGGGAATAAGAAGCAGTATTGGTAAATACCCAGTTATTAGCTCTGTTCATACCTCTATTGTAGGAATTAGTAGTGGTATTATTTACCGTATTACTTAAAAAGTAGGTAGGTGTAAAACTTTCATTCCCCCAGGTTGATAAATCAGTACCAATATTTGATTTAATTTTTAACCCTTTGATAGGTTCAATTTCAAGAAATCCATTTGCAACAATTTTATCACTCCATCCGAAATTACCGAGTTGAGTTTGAACATAAGCAACCGGATTACTCATTTCCTGACCAACATATTGAGAAATACCATAAGGATTACCTGCAGCATTTCTGATTAATAATGAAGCGTTATTGGCATATGTTGGATTATTGGCAATTACATTCGGATCTGTTTCAACCAATGGAGTGATTGGATCCAGATTAATAGCTGAAGCCAAAGGGCCACCAAAATAACCATTTTGAGAAAAACCTGCCTGGCTTTTTGTATAAGCATATGCTGCATTTTCACCAAAAGTCAACCATGACTTAACTTTCTGTATTGAATTAATCCTAACGGTAAATCTTTCGTAATCAGAAATTGGGGAAGCTACAATACCTTCCTGTTTAAAATAACCGAAAGATGCATTAAAAGTAGATTTTTCGTTTCCACCGCTTAAGCTTAATTCATGATTCTGTATTTTGGCATTTTTATTAAATATAGCATCCTGCCAATTGGTGCCTTGGCCTAAAGAAGCGGGATTACTAAAAATAATACCATTACCAGCTGCCAGAGAAGATTCATTTCTCAATGTGGCATATTGTGTGGCATTAGCCATATTCAATTCTCTTGCAGGTGCCTGTGAACCATAATAACCATTATAATTCACCAGCAAAGAACCTGCTTTACCAGTTTTAGTTGTAACCATGATTACCCCTGCAGCTGCTTTTGTACCGTAAATTGCTGCAGAAGCTGCATCTTTCAATACTTCAATGGATTCAATATCTGATGAATTCAAATAATCAATACCACCAGCAACTGGCATACCATCCACTACATATAAAGGAGCACTTCCATTAATTGAAGTTAATCCCCTTATATAGACTGCAGCATCAGTTCCTGGTTGACCAGAAGAAGCCATAATGGTAACACCTGCAGTTCTGCCCTTCAATGCATCTTCCAGTCTTGCAGTTGGCATATCCTGTAAATCTGCAGCTTTAACGGTTGCAATGGCACCTGTAACATTACTTTTTTTCTGAGTACCATAACCAATTACTACTACTTCATCAACAGGAGTTGCCTTTTGTATTAATACGACCTGAATCGGGCCATTCTTATGCCCAACTTTTATTTCTACCGGTTCCATCCCGATAAAACTAAATACCAAAGTAGCACCCTCAGATGCTTTGATCTTAAATTCTCCGGATAAGTTAGTTTTAGTTCCGGAAGTAGACCCTTTTAATAAAACTGACACGGATTCCAATGGGGCACCGCTTGTTTTGTCTGTAACTTTTCCCGTTACCCATATATCCTGGGCCCAGGCAATGTGAAAGAGAGAGACAAATAAAACCAAAAAGCAGAATGAGATTCTTCTTTTCATAAGGAAGTCATTTTAGGTTAGAGAATGTTTGTTAGAGTAAATAACAGTTCAGGAAATTGCTTTACCCTTACTGTTAATTGTTACACAAAGTTGTACTCAAAATCCTGTCTTTTAACATTTCTAACCCCTACAATACCACTACAAAACACTACAAAATGATATAATTTAGTTATTTTACACCCTACTTTACCTCTACATTCATATTTTTGTTAAAATGTATCATATTCGTTTCATATTTCTTTCGGGTCTTGTATTTTTTTCTACAATGACTGTTTTTTGTCAAAATGCAATAGGTCTTCCAATTATTAAAAACTTTGGAACAGAGGATTTCCATGCCGGAACACAAACCTGGGAGATGGCCCAGGACAAAAATGGAGTACTTTATTTTGCAAATAATAGTGGCCTTTTAAGTTATGATGGCACTTACTGGAAATTATTCAAATTGCCGAATGCTACCATTATAAGGTCTATAGTGATAGATAGTAAAGGGCGTATTATAGTTGGGGGACAAGATGAAATCGGATATTTTTTCCCTGACAAAAATGGAATACTTTCGTATACTTCGCTTAAACCGTTCATTCCCCCTACTTCCAGACAATTTGGTGATATTTGGAATATAGTTCTAAATGATGATGAAGTATTTTTCAGGGCAACAGACAGAATTTTTCACCTTAAAAATTCATCTGTTGATGTATTTTACCCAAGTTCAGAATGGTTATTTCTGGAAAAATCCGGCAATCATGTCTATGCACAGGATAAATCCAAAGGATTAATGATTTTCAAAAATAATGGTTGGGACGTTTTTTCGGCTGATCCCTTTATTCAAAACAACATTCTTACTGCAGTCAATAATTACACCGAGGATACCTTATTAATTACTACCCTCAAAAAAGGTATCTTTTGCCTTACCCCAAACTCGCTTACCAGAAAATTCACCATTTTAGACAAAGAATTAATTAATTATCAGATTTATACAGCTAAAAAAATAAATGACAACCGTTTTGCAATTGGTACCATTTCTAACGGTTGCTATATTATCAACCATCAGGGAAATCTGGTTCAGAAATTTACTAAAAAGGAAGGCATTCAAAACAATACTATATTAAGTCTATTTTTGGACCGTGACCTTAATTTATGGCTGGGGCTGGATAACGGACTGGATTTCATAGCTTATAATTCATCTGTTAAATACATTTTCCCGGATAAAGAAAATCAGACTACCGGATATACTTCTAAAATATTCAATAACGATTTTTTTATCGGTACTTCTAATGGGCTATTTAAAACAAAATTAGAAACTGCTATCTCAGATTATAGTTATTCCAAAGGCGAATTCACAAGGGTATCTAATACCGATGGACAGGTATGGTCTTTATCTGTAATTAACCAGCAACTGCTGATGGGTCATAATGAAGGTACTTTTCTTATTAAAGACAATACCGCAGTCCAGATTCAATCTGGCGAAGGTTCCTGGTTTTTTCAGCCGCTTAACCAGACCTCTCCTTTTGAAGATATCGTAGTAGGTTCGTATACAGGCCTTAAAATGCTTCATTCTAAAAATAATGCACTTACCAATGGCGAACCCTTCCAATTATTAAGAGAGTCTTTACGATTCCTGGCCTATGATGCAAATAATAATATTATCTGGGCTTCTCACCCTTACCGGGGTATTTTCAAGTTTCTATTATCTGCCGATAAATCAAAAGTGCTTTCTTACCAATTGTATAATAGTAAAGATGGTTTACCGTCAGACCTTGGTAACTATGTATTTACTATTAAAAACAGGATAGTTTTCCCAACTGTAAAAGGCATTTATGAATTTAATATGGGAAAAAATGGATTTGTGCCTTCTCCCCTGCTTTATTCCATATTTGGTGAAAAACAAGTGGTATATTTAAAAGAAGACAGTTACGGAAATATCTGGTTTATAAGTGAAGGCAAAATTGGCGTGATTGACTTTGAAACACCTAAGAATAATTCCAGTTTTAGTATAATTTATTTTCCTGAATTACAGGAAAAAATACTGGAAGGATTTGAAAATATTTATCAGTTTGATAAAGAAAACATCTTTATTGCTGCAAAAAAAGGAATTATTCATCTAAACTATTACGAATACAAAAGATCTACTTCCAAACTGAATGTTATTTTAGGTCAGGTTAAAGCAATTGACAAAAAAGACAGTATTATCTTTGGTGGGTATTTCTCTGACAATTATGAAACAAAACAATTTCAGTCATCCAATAAAATTATTAGCCTTCCACATAATTGGAACTCTTTTCAGTTTCAATATTCCTCTACCTTATTTTCGCAAAGTGATAATATAGAATTCAGTTACCAGCTGGTTCCTTTTGACAAAACATGGTCTGAATGGTCTAAAAAAACAGAAAAGGATTATACCAATCTACCTTATGGCACTTATACTTTTTATGTAAAATCCCGGAATAATTTAGGCAATGAATCTAAATCAGTTGCTTATACATTTAAAGTTTTACCCGCCTGGTATCAGACTAATTATGCCTACACAACTTATACATTAATTATATTACTGTTAATTATTGCTACTTCCAGATACTTAAAAAACCAATTCGAAAAACAGCAGCTTCTCCATATGGAAGAACAGTCTAAACTAAAATATTTACACCAGCTGGAAATTGACAAAAGTGATAAAGAGATCGTAAAACTCCACAATGAAAAATTAGAAACAGAGGTCAATTATAAGAACAAAGAATTAGCATCAGCAACCATGAACCTCCTTGAAAGAGGTAAACTGCTTTCAAAAATAAAAGAAGAAATTAAGCAATTACTGCAAACCCATAATTCCACGTCATTAAGTGCTGAATTTAAAAATATCCTGAAACTGCTCACCGAAGCTGAAAATACTAAAGATGAATGGGAGCAATTCTCTATCCATTTTGATGAAGTACATAATAATTTCCTGAAAGATCTTAAAACTAAAGTGCCTGAATTAAGCTCTACCGATCTTAAACTCTGCGCCTATTTAAGAATGAATTTATCTTCGAAGGAAATTGCCCACCTGATGAATATCTCAGTAAAAGGTGTTGAAATAAGCCGCTATAGATTAAGAAAGAAATTGCAAATACCTACAGAAGTAAACCTCTATGATTACCTGATGGAAATTAAAAACGATCTTCCGGAAAATGGAAATACCATATAACCATTTTCAAGTAACTGATATACATAATTTAGTTATTATCAGAAATCAGTTGATCTAAAACAGGTGCTGTTTTACCTGAAATAACAGGTTTCAGCTTTTCATTTTTCTGTTCAAATATAAATATCTCATTTCTCCCTTTTTTCAACCATACACCAGGTAAATACAAGGTTTGCTGTGGTCCTTTATTCCAATACCTGCCCAAGTGATGCCCGTTTATAAAAACAATCCCCTTACCCCAGTTATGCATATCCAGAAATGTATCGCCTGTTTGATCCAGATTAAAAAAAGCGGTATAAAATGAAGCAACTCCTTTACTATTATTCTGGTTGCGCAATTGATCCAGTTCAGGCACTTTTTCCAAAGGCATGGAATACATTTTCCAGTTGCCGGTTATGGCATTACTATCAATGAAAACCGGACTAATAATTCCTTTCTGGTTATGAACTATCTCCGATCCATAATTAATACGACCCATATTTTCTACCAGAATATCCAAAGTAGCATTAAATGGAATATCTATTTTCATTTCAAATAGATTCGACTGCCTGTTTAATGTACCAATATATTCTCCATTTACATATACCGTTGCATAATCCCTTATTCCTTTAATTTTTAAAGTTCCTGTCACTGGCTGAACAAACTTCCTGCTGTACAATACATAACCATTGCCCTGGTTTAATGCTTCAAAACTCAGGGGAACATCATTAACAACTGGTTTCAGGCTGATTTTCCAATCCAGTATACTACAGGTTTTTTCCATTGAAATGGAAGGCAGGCTGATTACAGGAATCTGCTTTGGCGGTTCCGGAATAGGTTCTACTGTATATTTCTTCATCAAATCCCGGATAGCTGTATATTTCTCCGTAATCCACCCTGCTTCATTAATTGGCGCATCATAATCATAACTGGTAATATCCGGTTGAATAAGATGCGACTTTTCGTAATTAGCACCGGATGTAAAACCAAAATTGGTGCCGCCATGTATCATATAAAAGCTGAAGCTGATATTGTTTTGCAAATACTGCTCGGTTTGCTTTATGACTGAAGCTGTTGTCACTTTTTCAAAAGCTTCCCCCCAATGATCTAACCATCCCGGATAAAACTCTGCTACCATATAGGGACCCTGATTGTGGTGATATTCATTCACTGCAGTTTTCAATCTTGCAATATCGTCTTCTCCATTCGCTGCAGGTAATATACCATCAATTGCTCCTCCGTTAAATAATGAACTTCCATCTGAAGTAAAGAATGGACCTGTAAATCCGGATTCTTCCAATATGTTGCGGATAGCCAGATTATATTTTTTATGTTGTTCCAGCGGAATGTCTTTCCGTTGTGCAACATAAGACCCAAACTCATTTTCTACCTGAACCATAATAATTGGCCCACCTTTGCTCACTTCCAGGTCTTTTACCTGTTCTGCCAGTTTTCCCAGATATACTTTACAGGAATCCAGAAATGGCTGGTTATAAGTGCGTATTTCCAAATCTTTATTCAACTGCAGCCACCAGGGATATCCTCCAAATTCCCATTCTGCACAGGCATAAGGGCCCGGACGAAGGATTACAAATAACCCTTCATCCTTTGCCATTTTTACAAACTCCCTGATATTTCTGTTTTCGGTTGTAAAATCCCATTTACCCGGAGCAGTTTCATGGTAATTCCAGAATACATAGGTTGCAACAGTATTCAAACCCATGGCTTTGATCATTTGTAACCTATGGCGCCAATATTCCCTGGGTATCCTTGCAAAATGCATTTCACCGGAATGAATGGTTATGGGTTTTCCATCATACATAAAACTGCCCTCTTTTATTTCAAACTGATGCAAAGACTGTTGCTGTGCAGTCACTGATATAAAACCAGACAAGAAACTAATTATAAACAGGATTAACCACTTCATATTTATCATTTTTATATTTTACAAAACATAAAATATCATTATTTTATCAAATTATTTTTATTCAATTGAATAGTCGTAAATTTACAATATTTTTATATTTTTACAAAGAAATCAGGCACTTATTTTTTATAAAATAAATGGTTTAAAATTAAAAAAGCGCTTCCCCGGAATTGGCTCGGTGTTTCATTTACCGGGGAATATTGCGCTTCTTAACACTGATTTTAAGCATGCTTTCTTACTAAGACTTTCATTACCCTTACTTTTTATTTCAATTGCACTTCCACATTTTTATTTACTGACCAACGGCCACACTGAACAGTAAGCAGTCCCTGTTTTGCAGTTGTATATTCCCAATGGCTGTTTTTTACCCCATTTACCCAAACGGATACCGGCTTTTTACCCAGGTGTACATACAATGTATAATTACGCTGCAACAACATCCCCTTATAGTTACCTTGTATGCCATTAATCTGAATTGTTTCCTTCCCTTTAAGGTCTATTACAGTGGTTGCACTCACCCCTTTTTTATATTCCCTGCTAATACCGTCATCTTCATATAAACGATACCGCACTGGCCCTTCACCCGGATAAATATCCAGAAAAAGCGTATCAAGAGGCCTTTCACCGTCAAAATTCATTTGGGGATACATAGGTATCACAGAACCGTCTTTTACAAACAATGGCAGTTTGTCCAAAGGCGCATCATACCCATTTAACCATTGTTTTCCGGAATATATTTTTCCATCCCAGTAATCTACCCATTTGCCATCAGGCAGGTAAATACTGTCTCTTTTTTCTTCGTCTTTATACACTGGTGCCACCAGTAATGATGTACCTAGCAAATATTCATATTGGGTTAATTTGCCCCAGGTTACACTGTCTTTAGGAAATTCCAGCAATAACCCTCTTACTGCAGGCAAGCCTGTCAGATTCGCTTCATGCATCAGTGTATACATATAAGGGGTAAACCGCATTTTTAATTGCAGATATTTACGGTTGATGCTGGTATAGGGCTCACCCCATATCCAGGGTTGCTTGTCTTTTTTTGCCCAACCGCTCATAGTCATTAAAACAGGGGTAAAACATTTCCATTGCAAATCGCGGGTATAGGTTTTTGCACTACCTCCAAAAATGGCATCAATATCTCCAGTAGCACAATTTTGAGCAGAAAGTCCGGAACCTATCACTGTAGGAATGTGAAACCTAATATATTCCCAGCTGCTATATTGGTCGCCTGTCCACACCACACTATAACGGTGCGTACCTGCCCAGCCCATTACACTCCAGACAAACCCTCTTCCATCACAGTTATTTTCAATTCCCTCATAAGCCGCTTTGCAGCCATCCAAAGCATATTTATACCCTGGTCCCACCCAGGCTACATCCAGTTTACATAACCTTGTTCCATATACTCCTACTTCAGTAGCAATTTTTTCTACCCCGTTTTCTGTCCACAATCCGGTATAAAATCCCCGCTTATGCAATTCTGTAACTGTAGAATCCAGTTTGGTATAGCCGCATCCATACCCATCATTTGGTAATATCCAGCCCCTTGGCATATCATGCTTAATATATTCATCTGCAATTAATTTTATTACATCCGGTGTGGTCCCTTTTTTATTATAGCAATTGGCATCTCCCATGCTTAACTGCCAGCGGGCAGGCATAAATGGCCTTCCGGTAACTGTGGTATATTTTTCCAGAACAGACTTCAGTGAACTTCCTACAAAATAATAGCAATCAAACCTGTTTTCATTGTGAGAGAACATCATGTATTTGGAAAAATCATAGACTCCGGCATCAAAAGAATTCCTTAATGCACCGTAGCCATAACTACTCATATAAAATGGAACCGGGTTAGGCCTGCCCCCATTGTTCCAGCCCCCGCCTTTTTCAATCAGAATCATACTGTCTTTATGCGAAAAATAGCCATTTTGCATCCCTCCGCCATAAAAATATTCGTCCGGATGATATACCAGCTGTTGTACAGTCCTTGAACCAAAACTAAGCGGTGATTTTTCTGACCAAAGTTGTTTTCCATTCTTGTTATACAGACTGAATAGCAAAGGGGTTTTCTGAATTTTTACCAGACAGGCCGGAGTACTCAGGTAAATATTTTTCGTATCTGAGCTGATCTGCAGGTTGACTTTTTCAGATTTGTCGTTAATCACAATATCATTTGCAGCGGGATTGGTGAATTGGCCATCCGGACTTAGCCATATCCTGAATATTCCATCCTGATAAAATAGAATTTTTAATCGGGTTACCCCACTTTCCAGCAGTATTCCATTATCTATTTTTTCCCATTTGCTCAGGTTGCCTAATACCGCAGTTGCCGTGCTGATGGTTTCATTCAGGCTGTTATTGCCTGCGGTTTCATCACCTGGCAATTCCAGTTTAAAGGATAACTTATGGACCGGTAATACAGCCAGGTCAACACCTGCAAAAATCACTTCCCGTTCTTCCTCACTTTTCAATGGATGGATTGCAGCATCCACCATTTGTTTTGCAAGATCATTTCCATCCATTTTTGCTGTTACGGTAATATTATCTGTAATGGTTTTTGACCCATTATTCCGTATCAGTAATTTTAAAGTATCTTTTTGTTTAAACTGATTACCTGTTTCTGAATGAGAAAGCAGGCGTACAATTCCTATATCTTTATTTGCCGCTTCCACCAATTCTATATCATCTACCATCCAGTACCAGGCCTGTATACCCTTCCAGTAAAACCGGATATATACTTTAGGTTGGTTGGCAGCCCATCTGGATATATTCAGTTCTTCTTTCAATGGCATCAGCATATCACTATTTTCCTTTATCTCCCTGCGCATATCCCATTGTTGCCAATGAATACTGTCTGTACTGATACCCACAAATAACCCTGAAGTATCTGCCGGATGATAATCCCACCAACGAAAAGTTTCCTGAAACTTCAAAATAACGGAGGATTTTCCGCTGCAGTTAATGGGTGCCGAGATAATGAGCCCATCCGGGTATTCTTTCTTTTTCAGCCAGGCATCCACATCTTCATCACTAAAATAACCTGCCTGAAACTGCAAATGATAACCCCTGCTGCTGGATGCTATTGGAGGTGCCTGCTGCTGGTATTTATAAGATCCCGGATAAGGTTGGTTGGTTACAATCCATTGGGGATCCCAGTTACCTACTTTGGGTATGGACCATCCCTCAGGTATTTTTCCACCAGAAAAATCTTCTTTATAAAATGGTTTGGGCTGGGTGTAACCTGACAAATCAGCTGCAACGATCAGCAGTAATAAAAAACTTATTTTTGCAGAGATTACCGTCATGTTGATTTTCATGCCCTAAGCTATAGAATTATTGAAAATCAAACATAACTATTCTCGGGTATAACTAACTTATGCAAACGGTTGTGCAAAATAAAAGCCTGATTAGCACCTGTAAAAATTGAATGGCTAAACGCTTACCTCTTAAATATTAAAGTACTGCAAAACTATCCTGAAACAAAAGTCAGTAAGACTATACAACAAATTAAGCCATGTTGCAGATGGGTTAACATGGGTTTGTCTTGGGTTTAATATGGATTTAACTACTTAATGGCTATTCATTGGTATACTCCTAATACTGCGATTAGTAGAAAACCAAATTGTTAAAATCAGGGGATATTAAAATAAAAAAAGCAGTATTATGATCAGGGCAGCCGTTCCTTCACTTGAGCCAGCAAAGGTAAAGCAGATTGTGGTTGATCCAAATAAAAATAAGCAGTGGAAGCATAATCGTCCGACCGGTAAAAATTTACCCATCCATCAGGAAATGTGGTATCATTCAATAAAACCGGATTGTGTTTCTTGTCCATCAATCTGACAAACCCCGTATCCGTATTTACCGAAATGGGTTGAAGACTGGCTCCTTTTGCATATAATAGTCTGAGGGCCTGCAGATCCTCTCCCCCCATTTCCTGAATGGTCACTTTACAATTGTTGTAAAAAAACACCTGGTCCGGAATATGGAACCTGTAAAACCCATATTGTTGTTTGGCAGTATCGGCGCAACTGCAACCCTGATAACGGTTAAAAAACTGGCCCTGCCCCCACCCGGTTCCAATATAATCTTCAGTCCCAGTTCCATTGATAGTGGGATATTCATTATCTCCGTCTAAATACATTTTAACCTCCCCTTCTCCAAACCAGGATTTTCCATAAGCAGGATCTGCATTTACCACCAAATTACATCCAAGAAACCTGCCTTTTCCTTTGATAGCAGGTAATATTTCAAAATCTGTACCCAGTGCAGTATGTCTTTGCCGGTGCCAGAAAGCATGAAAATAGAGTATCGCTGCTGGCTGGGCATCCAATTTCACAAAATCTATATCAAAAAACAATAAGGCTTCCTTGGTGCCACTTTCGTTAATCAGCACCAGTTTTGCTCCGGTACGGAAGGGCATGGGAATATAACAATTGAAAGATCTACCTTCCGGACTGCTGAACAGTGCAGATTCAAAAGCCTGCATCCTTCCTGTACCTATACTGAAAAAATCACCAAAGGGAACATCAACAGCTGGTTTAGCAGATCCATCCCAGAATATTTGAAGACGGAGTGATCGAAGCATTTCAGGTGTCCGTTCCCGGAATGTAAACCACATCCGCTGAATGGTTCCAGCACCTTTAATATCCAATAAAATCTTACTTGTACCGGCAGGCAGTGACTCAAATGCATTGCCCTTTGCAGTCTGATTATTTATTCCCCCTTTTCCCTTTAGCCCATTGATGTTTTCAAAACTGCTCACACCAGTTAATACCCCTGAAGGCATAACATATATTTCCTGTGATAATACCTGCAGGGATAATAACAGGAAAGCAAATAAAATCCTGCTTTTCATCGGCATGGAACCTTTCAGTTTACTTAAGAGTTACTGTATCGTATATTTTTTATCTGCAGTAATTGCTTTCCATTGATCTGTACGGAAGGGCGCTACCGGATAATAACTGTTATTAAACAAATTGCCTTCAGAAGCATCATCTGCCCAATTATACCTTACGGCAACCGGATGGTCAATACTACCCTGAAATACTATAATTTTATCTCCATCTATCATCGCTTTGGCAAACTGAAACTTCTGATCTTCTCCTGCAATTTCAAATCCTTTGATATAGCCATATTTGTCTTTTACAAACCATCCATCGCTGGTATGTGCAAAAGTCAGGATAATTTTATTCCCCTCTGTTTTCATGGATTGATACACCGGTCCGGTATATTCCCCCTCCTGGTGATATAAATGATGGAGGGCCAGGCCAGCCAACCTTTTGCCAACTTCCTGCTTATTCTTGGGATGAATATCTGTTGGATTTCCAATATCAGTGGTTACAATCATTCCTGTATTGGGTAATGAAAGTGTTTGTGATTGTGATTCTCTTAATTCTGCCCAGCTGCTACCAGTATTACTATTGGCATTTGCAGATCCAAAACTGGCCAGTTGCACAAAGTAAAATGGAAGGGTGGAATCTTTCCAGTGATTCCGCCAGTCAGTAATCATCAACGGAAAAGCTTTACGGTATTGGTAAGCTCTTTCTGCATTGGACTCCCCCTGGTACCAGATCACTCCTTCGATGGTATAAGGAATCAATGGCTGTATCATGGCATTGAACAATAAGCTGGGATAATCATTGGGCCCGATTGCTGCAGAAGGCTGAAATACAGAATCGATTTTAAATTTCCAGTCACCCGCCAATGGATAAGATTTCTGGTTGGTTGTAAGTATTACATGTGCCGGATCTCCGTTAATTCCACCTTCCCCTCCATCATCCTGTACCCTTACAGCAATGGTATTAATCCCTGCTTTTAACAGGCCTGCAGGAATAGCATATTTCCTATCTACAATCCAGCTATCATTACTGCCTATTTTTATTCCGTTTATATAAGTTTCATCACGGTCGTCAATTTTTGCCAGTTCCAGTATACCCGGTTTTCCGGCATCCGCATCACTGATAGTGATTGACTTTCTAAACCAAACCCATCCGTCCAGATCAGGAAATCCCTGTTCTTCCCAAAAGCCGGGCACTTTTAATGAACCCCATTTGCTGTCATTATAGTTTTCATCCTTATAATAAACCGCATCCGATGAATGATGTATGATACCTGTTGATTGTTCCAGCTTTTTTAACCTGGCTGCATTACGTAGCTGGTTCAAAAATTCCATATTACCAGATTTTACCTGAGCTGCAATAGCTTTAAATTCCTCACTTTGTTCCATGGCCTGCTGGCTGGTCCAGGTTTCAGAATTAGTGCCACCCCAGGTAGAATTAATCAGTCCGATGGGTACTTTTAATTTTACATACAGTGCCTTTGCAAAAAAATAAGCGGTAGCAGAAAACGCACCTGCTGTTGAAGGACTGCATACCTTCCAATCGCCACCTGACAAGCTTTCCTTTAATTCGCCACTGGTTACTTTAGGTACTTCAAACTGACGAATCTGCGGATAATTTGCATCCTTGATTTCCTGCTCATAATTGTTAATTTTTCCCCAACCGGCTATGGGCATTTCCATATTAGACTGTCCGGAGCATAACCATACTTCCCCTACCAATACATTGTTATATTCCAACTTATTTCTTCCCTTTATAACTAGCTGAAATGGCCCTCCTGCCTGTTCGGGATCAAGTTCTACCAGCCATTTGCCATCCTTACCTGCTTTCAGCTTTTTTATTTGCTGCTTAAACTGAACTTCAATTTTTTCATTGGCTGCCGCCCATCCCCATACTTTAATAGGTTTATTACGCTGCAACACCATATTGTCCCCAAATAATTTAGGCATAGTTACTTTAGCGGTTGCACCGAGTGATACGATCATTAAAAAAAGCAGGAAAGAAATTCTGTTCATATCCAATCGGTTTATAAGTTTAAGAAGTTGAATCGTTTAAAATATAGAACCCTAAAGTTGAAAAATAATATCCATATATCCGTTATTAATTATAATACCTTAACCAGCAGTAAACCCCTATCTTGTTTAAGTCTATTTTATACTTATGGGTGCTCTATCTCTGTAATTGCACTGCTATTCCCTTTCCCATCAAAAACCTTCAGCTTAATCAGGCCCTTTTCTGCAATGGGCTTTTGGTAAATGGAACTGTTACTTACAGGTTCTGTTCCATCGGTGGTATACCGTATCTTAAATCCGGGGAAAAGCGTATTAGCTTTGACCAGTTTGTTTTCCACTACAGCCCCCGCAGGCGGAACCCTGTAATTGAAACCCTGATGATAATAATCTAACCGGGGCAATTCCCGGACTGAAAGGGTATTGATAAACTCATTCCAGCTACGGGCAAATACCTGTTCTCTCTGAACAGAATCAGTGATAGTTTCCCAGGGCTTTTCGGATGACCATGCTTTTTCTGCAATTGCAATCAGTTTGGGTAATAACATATATTCCATACGTTTTTCTGTCTTAACTTTTTCACTGAACAATGTCGCATTGAGCCCAATAATATTGGCACGGTTTTTATTTTGCAATTTCTCCTTGTCGTCAAAGAAAGAATGGGCAACAGGATGAAACTGATAATCGGAATAAGCATTCAGGTAATAATTAAAGGGTATGAAGGAGAATACTTTTTTCAGATCAATATAACCACCCCAGGAATGCCCGGGTTCCTGGTAACTGGTATCATTGGCCAGGTCTAAATAAAAATTACTGGTACAGGACATAACTACTTTATATCCTGCATTGGCCAGTTGATAAGGAAGGTCTTCTGCTCCAAAACCAATTACATTATTCCATACATATACCTTAAAATTTTC
>Ga0364867_10615_pt1 | contig 16504 bp, 4 predicted proteins | sample ExccelAu500001D4_3_FD_206915 | JGI IMG/M metagenome (GOLD analysis project Ga0364867, IMG submission 206915) | Enriched cells from Trout Bog Lake Hypolimnion, Wisconsin, USA - BchlTB.Aug13.5000.01.D4 | ecosystem: Environmental > Aquatic > Freshwater > Lake > Hypolimnion/Profundal zone | place: USA...
TGAAAATTTTCAGGAGCCACGAATACGCAGCGTTTTTGAAACTGCCGGAGGTACAATTTTCATCGGTATTGACAGAGGCATTTTTAAATCCACTGACAATGGAAATACCTGGAAACATGTTTTTGCAGGAGGCCTCGTAGGGCATTTGGCAGAGTTGGATGGCGTATTGTTGTCGGTCAGTATGGGAAGGATAATAAGATCGACTGATAATGGCGAAAACTGGGTGGTGGTGATCAGTGATAGCAATGTGGCTTTTGATGTAAAACCGTTTAAAGGTGGATTCGCTGCTATGACTGCTACTTCCGTATCTAATCCCAGGGGGATAAGAGCATCCTATGACGGGGGTAAAACCTGGCAGCCCAATAATGCCCAAAACAAAGTTGTTATGGATTCAATATGGCAGACCTGGAATAATCGCCCCCGTTTACAAGCCTTCATGACTTCAATTATCCAGTTTGGTGAAAATTTCTATTGTACTGATCCTGAGGGCATTTTCAGAACATCAGACAAAGGAAAAACATGGAAACTGTTACTTCCTTCTATAAATGGTAAGGTCTTCAATTTATCTGTTTCAGGTAATGTGATGTATGCTTTTATACCAAGAAATAGGGGATGTTGAGCATTTTTTTAAGCATTTGCAACCAGATAGTCCGATTCAAGTTTGATTTCAATATGGGTGCCTTTACCTATAATTGAATCCAGCTTAAACTTTGCATTGATAGCATATGCCCTTTCCCGCATGCCTAATAATCCGAGATGGGCCTTGGTATCTACTTTATCTGTGTCAAAACCACAACCATTGTCTTCAATACTTAAATAAATATCCTGTTCTGTTTTTTGAAGTATAATTTTTACATCACTGGCTTTGGCATAACGCATGATATTGGTAAGACTTTCCTGAACGGTTCTGTATAAAGCCAGGCTTCTTTCAAAATCCAGTGATTGCCCCTGCATGTTGGATTGGAACTGAACTGAAATTTTTGTATTTTTTTTGAAAGTTTCAATTAGCCAGTTAATGGTTTCATATAAACCCAATTCTTCCAGCATGGAGGGATGAATGCTGCTTAAAATTCTTCGGAAAGATTCCATGGTATGGGTAGTTTCTTCTATCACATTATCCAGCGTTTTTTCTAATGATGCTATATCATCACCTATATGCCTTTTCATCCATGCGAGCCCAAATTTTATAGAAGTTAAATTCTGGCCTAAATCGTCATGTATTTCACGGGCTATTTGTTTTTTCTCAATTTCACTTAAATTTTGAAGGTGCCTAGAAAAATCTTTCAATTCCTCATTAATCCGGAATTTTTTTAAAGCATAACTGATATTATCTGTTACCCTGGATAGTATCTGTACTTCTTCCTCATTAAAAAACAGGGGTTTTTCAGAATAAAGTGTAAAAACATACACTACATTATTGTCCAGTTTAATGGGAAACGCAATCACCGATCCATAACCTCTTTTCCTGGCATTTTCTTTCCAGAGAGTCAACATGTCCGGGTCATTGGCAATATCATTACAATAATGAAAATTACCATCCCGGTAAGCTTTACCGGTAGGCCCTCTTCCTTCCGGTATATCATCAATCGATATGGTGCCTACCATAATTAAATATCCCTCTTCTTTGCCGGCCCAATGAATAGGTTTAATACAATGATTGGTTTCATCAATACACCCTATCCAGGAAAACTTAAAACCTCCTTTTTCAACTGCTATATCACAAATAGTAGAACAGATCTGGTCTAAAGATTTTGCATGCAGGATCATCTCATTGGAAACACTGATAAATTCATACATGCGTTTGGATTTCCGTATATTTTCTTCCGCATTTTTCTTACTGGTAATATCTATCAGGTTACCAATTATAGCTATCTCCCCATTGTAATGAAATGCTGAACCAAATGCTTCAATCCATATCACCTGGCCATCTTTTCTTTTCCCTCTGAATTCATATTGTGCAAATTCCATTAAACCGTTTTCCCTCTGTTCTATCATTTCTTTTCCCTTTTCCCAGTCTTCTTCAAAAATGATATCTTTTCCTATAACTGTTTCTAACATTTCCTCTGCAGTATAACCAAATATGGCGGCTAATTTATCATTCACATACTGATGCCTTCCATGCTGAATAATATAAACACCTACATGCGATTTTTCGACGAGGCTTCTGAACTTTAAATCTTTATTACTGACAGCATCCAGCATTTCATTAAATGCCACACCCAGTTTGGAAATTTCATAACTTTTCAATCCACTGGCCCGGATATCCCAATTCCCTTCTTTGATCTGATCTGCAATTTGTAAAAGGTTGTACAATCCATTGATCAGTTTGGTGATCAAAAAGATTACCACTAATGCAATTAACAGAAATGAAATTAAAATGCACAGTATGGCTGTACGTGCCAGTTTAAAAAGGTTTTGATAAATATATTGCTGGTCTACTGCAATTCTTACCCAGCCCAACTGGTCATTATGTAAATTGTAAACAGGTACCGCCAGGTCTAACAAATCTGCATTTTCTATTAAAATATTTATAGGTTGATTCGGCTGTATTTTCTGGCTGATAGCATCAACTGTTTTAAGCCCGATGAATTGTGGATTACTATGTGCCAGTACAACAAAATCTTCTGATAAAACCATTGCATATTTTAAATGGGAAAAATCTTTATGGGATTGAATCAATCGCTGTAATGCATCCCAGTTAGAGGAGATAATATAGGAATTGGCATTATTACTAAGTGTTTCTGCAAGATCGGTAGCCTGTGCTTTGCTTTGTGTTTTTAAGAATTGTTCCTGTTCCAGAAAAAGATAGGACACAAAAAGGACCATTACTACTAAATGCACCAGTCCAATAGCTATAATTAAACGGTATTTTAATTGTGAAGGCCACAATATTTTAGTAAAACTGCTATTGATGCTATTGGTCATTTCATAACTATAAATGGATGACTGAATGGTATTGTTTTAAAAATGCTCTTACTGGTTCATAATTACTATTGGATGCGGCTATAAAATTTCCCAGGCTTATACTTTCCAGTAGTTTTCTGCCTTCAGGGTTTTCCTGCAGGGTAAACAATATATTTTTAAATTTATCAAGATACAGGGTATCTAAATTATTACGGGCCATTATGGCACTACTGATCAAAGCAGGTGTTTCCCATTTTACACAAAGTTTTGAGGCAATATCCGGATTGGTTATTTGAAAATGCTTCCATGGCATGATCCAACAGCCAGCCGCAACTGATTTTCCTAAAAAAACATTGTAAAAGGTAGATTCCTGTGATGCAACATAGATCGGTTTAATATCCTGATTAACATTTAGTCCGTGCTGATATAAAAAATAGAGCGGTAACATGGTTCCTGCAAATGCAGTAGGACCGGGGAAACTGATGCTGCCATTTTTAAGGTCTGCTACAGTATTGATTCTGCTATCTTTTCTGGTGATAATTACAGCCTGGTACAAATCATCTCTGGATAATTTTGCAAAAACAGAATACCCATTGTTCATAATATTCAGTGCGTCTGCAGGATTGGCAAATACAATATCAAAAAAGCCATTACGCATTTTTTCATTGTAATCTTTATACGATTGGCACATCACCACTTTTACAGTAATACCCACTTTTTTCCTGTTAATAAATTGTATAAAGGGATCAAATGCATCATTCATAAACTGAGCCGGCATACCTATAATAATATTGTGAGTATGGCTGCTATCCTGAGCATAGGTTGGAGCGTATTTACTGGAAATCTGATCAGGATTTGTGTGGCAACCAGCTAATAACAGGATGCAATAAATGCTAATGCATTTAATAGTCCGGATATTAAAATGGTTTGGCATAGTAATTTGGTTTTCCTTGAAAGCGTTCCTCAAACAGGCAGGAGGAATTTAAACTTAAACAAGGTAAGTTAATTTCAATTTTTGTTTATTCCTTTTTTGGGAAAAGTCTGAAATAATTAGACAAAAAGGGGCAGATCGAGTCCTTTATCGACTTTTATGAATATAGTTTAATCCCTTATTAGAGTCACATTTCCCTTTCTTAATATTGAATTCCCTTTAGTGTCAATACCTATTATTACAAATACAAAAGTATCCATAGGTAATGGTTTGCCATTATAGGTTCCATCCCAGGCTTTTCCCATGTCATTGGTTTCAAATATTAATTTACCCCACCTGTCAAAAATCCTAAGGTATTCCAATTTTGAAATATTCACGTAAACCGGAAGGAAAAGGTCATTTACTCCATCACCGTTTGGTGTGAAGGCTGTGGGTGCATAGACATCCGGTTCTGAAAATATCCAAACTTCCTGCTGATCTTTAATAGTACATCCATTGGAATCTAAGATTGAGATTGTATACAATATTTTTGAAGGATCTGTAATTGTATAATTACCTATTGGCTTTTGAATATCTGATTGATTTAGTCCGGTTGCAGGATCCCAATTATAGTTCACCCCGCCATTTAAAGCAGATAATTGAACAGGTATACCTCTGGAAGCATTAATTAACGGATAGATTTGAGAGGATCTTGGTTCAACTATGGATATAATTTTACTTACTGAATCTGCCAAAGAAGGACATAATGTACTGCTTATCTTTAAACTGACCGTAAACTTTTCAGGCAAGGTGTAAATATGGGTAGGATTGGTTAAAGATGATAGTACTGACCCATCTCCAAAATTCCACCTGTATCTGTCAATACTGGTCTGCCCATATCCGGCAATGCTTTTGTCTGTAAAAATAACCGGTGTATTAATGCAACTATTTTCAAAGCTGAAATCTGCAATCGGCGTTCCATATACTTTAATTGTTTGTCTGTTTGTATCAGCAATACAGCTGCTGTCCGATACAACAGTTAACAAAACAGTATACAAACCTTCCTTTTTATAGTTGTGAACCGGTGCGGCTGAAGTGTCGATGGTTCCATCACCAAAATCCCATTTATACTTTTTTATGGTAGTACTTCCATATCCGGGATTAAATTCTGTGATCATGGGTGTTACAGGTGTACCCATACAAACACTGTTTAATGTAAAGTTTACAACCGGAGCTCCAAAGTTTTTCAGAATGGAATGAATGGTATCTGAGAAACAATTTTTATCATCAATAACATAATGGCTAACTGTATAGCTTCCAGGTATGGCATACAGATGCACAGGGTTTTGTAAAGTACTTGTTTGTCCGTCACCAAAATCCCAGAACCAGGAAATGATATTTCCATTCAATACAGTAGAAAGATCTGTAAATACAACATTTAAGTTCCCGGTACAGGGAAGTGTATTGTTAAAAGAAGTGAAAATACAGGATGGTTTAGGATAGGTGCTGATTGTTTTGAAGGTTGAGTCTTTCCCGCAACCCAGTAACTGATCAGTAACCAGTTTAACCGTATACACAGATCCCGGGTTTGATAATACAATTGGATCCGGTAAAATTAAGGTGGAAAAAAGCTGGTTATTCAGATACCATTTATAAGAATTGGCATACTGGCTGGTATTACTGAAACTGACTGTAAGTGGCGAACAACCCTGATCTGGGAAGAAATTAAATCCGGCTGAAGATTGAGGCATTAAGGTGATTGTCTGGTAAGCAGAATCTGAGCAACCATAACTGGTAACAGCTACCAGCATTATCTTAAAATATACAGGGTTTTTTATACTGGCTGGTGCTGAAAATTTATGTTTAAAATGTGTGGAAGTACTTTGCAACACACCATCGATATACCAGTAATAATTTACCACATCTTTTCCGGCATAAGTACTGGTATTGGTACAATAGATGGTATCGCCAAAATAACATTTTACTGAATCAGAAACAGTAAATGCTGCAACCGGTGAAGGAATTATTTTCACCGAAATAGCAGCAGTATCACTGCAACCAACTGAATTAAATACGATCATCCTTATAGTGTAATTTCCCGTGTTTTCAAATAAATGCGTCCCCGTATTTCCAGACATAGTTGTGTCGCTGCTAAATGGGTCTGTAAAATGCCAGTTGATGATATTCCCATGGGGTTGATTGGTGGTGCCGGTAAAGAAGAATGGATCACAGTTACTGGCAGTTGTGTTTGAAGTAAAATTGCTAACTGGTTTGGCACCAACTGTAATTAACTTTCTAATAGTATCTGTACAAACTTTTCCCGGGCTGTTTAAAGATGACACTACCAGTGTTACTGTATAAGTGCCTGCCTTTGAATAAAAATGAATGGGATTAAAATCTGTTGATATAATTCCGTCACCAAAATCCCAGGAATATATCAATCCTGCTTCAGATAAGTTTTGAAAATGGATGGTGTCCAACTGGCAGAATTGAGTGCTGCTTGTTTTGAAAGCAGCGGCTGGTTTCTGGAATAAGTAGATATTTAGTGAGATGGTGGTATCTTCATTAGAACATCCGTTGGAAGCTACCATAGTAACTATATAAGTTCCCGGAGCCTTATAAAAATGTTTGATATTTTCCACACTCAAAGGAGAAGTATAGATTGAATCGGGACTATTGTCTCCAAAATTGATCACATATTTATTGGCACCGGAAGAAACATTTTTAAAAGTAATAGTGTCCGGAGCGCATGACCATGTAACCGGTCCATCTACATATAGTTTTGCAAAGATATTTCTGGGGTATACTACAATTTTCAGAGAATCCTGATCAGATCCGCATTCATTGATGGCGGTTAGTTTAATTGTAAAATCGGTAAGTTGTGCTACCGTATATACATGATTAACAGAAGTATTGGTGAGCAGTGTGTCTTTTGTATTGTCCCCAAAATCCCAGTAATATGTATTAGGGCTGCCCTTTGAAATATTATTGACTGAAAAAAGAAAAGGAGAAGTATTAATGGAACATCCCACAGTTGTATCCGGTTGAAATAAAGCAACAGGTAAAGGCCTGATTAACACAGAATCTTTTAAAGTGGTAATGGTATTACATTGATTGGATGCAGTTAAAGAAATATAGTAAGTAGTATCCTGATGATTGGGTGCAGGATTATAAATAATAGAAGGTGGTGCGGTTAAAAAAGAAGAATCTCCATTTCCAAACTGCCATTTATAGTTGTATTGGTTAAGTGGCAGCGGAGCTGTTGTATTCCTAAAATTAACGGTCAGCGGACCACAACCTTTAACAGCAGATTTTGTGAAGGAAGGTACCGGTTTGGGCACTGTATAAAAAGAATAGGTAACCGAATCGCTTTTACAGCCATATAAACTGGCTGTTACTAATTTTATGCGGATTGAATCATTAGGGTTGTTAATGGTATAGCCGGGGAACTGGATACTGTTTCCTGTCTTATTATTATTCACATACCATAAATAACTTCCATTGGCTTTTGGGTATGCTACTGCTATAATATTTGAACTGTTTAACAGGCCAGGAGCACATAAATTTTGAATAGTGTATGTATAATTTGCCTTTGCATCCGGATTAATCGTTACTGTAACAACTTGATGATTATTACAGCCATTGGCACTGATTGTGTATTGATAAGTAACCTGTATTGGATTAACTGTTGTATTTATCAGGGTTTCTGAAATGGTTCCGGAACTATCTGTACTGGCTGATGCCGGGTTGCTAATCCCGGTGACTGTTAACCTGTTCCAGGCATATTTGGCATTTGGAGTACTACTGGAAGCTGAATAATTTAATACTGTATTGTTACAGATGGCAGTTGTTGTAATAAGGCTGCTTAATTGCGGGCTGGGATTCACAGTAATGGTAAAACTTGTTGATGTTCCAAAACAGCCATTCAGGAATGGTGTTGCCACAACTGTACCTGAAACTGGCTGTGCAGTTGTATTTATAGCGGTAAAATTTAAATTACCGGAGCCTGTTGCAGGGAGTCCGATTGAAGGATTGCTATTTGTCCAGTTATACACAGTGCCTGTTAGACTACCACTAAAATTGATAGTACCTGATGCTGAACCATTACAGAATACCTGATTGGATTGGTTATTTACAGTTGGAATGGGATTTACTGTAACAGTAATTGTAGCGCGCTGGCTTTCACAACCGGCAGGGGTAGTCTGACTAACAAAATAATTGGTATTTCCTGTAGTAGTGGTAACGGGAGTTGGAGCAGTAGCACTTGCCGTTCCGCCTGTTGCAGTGGTATACCAATTTATGGTATTGCCAGCGGCAGGTGTTGCGGTTAATGGAGTAGCAGTTGCATTCAAGCAATAAGAGAGATTACTTACAGCCGGTGTTGTCGGTTGTGGGTTTATGGTAACAGTTAGTGTAGCACGCTGACTTTCACAACCTGTTGCGGAAACCTGGCTTACATAATAATTTATTGTACCTGCAGTAGTAGTAATTGGTGTTGGAGCAATAGCACTGGCAGAGCCCCCTGTTAATGCATTATACCATTTCAAGGTATTGCCAGCATCCGCTATTGCAGTCAGGGGCTGAGCAACCGTATTTTGACAAAAAGCAATATTGGAAACAGCAGGAGGAGCCGGTTGGGGATTAATGGTAACATTGAGGGCAGCTCTTGGGCTTTCACAACCAATGGCTGACTGACTAACATAATAGGTAGTTGTTCCAGTAGCAGTTGTAGCAGGAGTTGGTGTGGCAATAGGAGAACCGCCTGTTGCAGCAGAGTACCATTTTAGTGAATTACCTGCAATTGCAGTAGCTGTTAACGGAGAAGCAGTATTAAACTGGCAGTAAGCAATATCGTTTATTACCGGAGCAGCGGGAATAGGATTTACGGTAACAGTAAGGGTAGCGCGCTGGCTTTCACAACCGGCAGGGGAAGTCTGACTAACAAAATAATTGGTAATGCCGGTATTTATGGTAGTGGGAGTTGGAGCAGAAACACTGGCTATTCCGCCTGTTGCAGTTGAGTACCAGTTTATGGTATTGCCGGATGCAGGCGAAGCGGTTAAAGAACTGGCAGTTGCATTCAGGCAATAAGAGATATTGGTTACAGCAGGAGGAGCCGGTTGTGGGTTAATGGTAACGGTTAGGGTAGCACGTTGACTTTCACATCCTGTTGCGGAAACCTGGCTTACATAATAATTTATTGTAGCCGAGGTAGTAGTAATAGGTGTTGGAGCAAGTGTACTAGAAACACCACCTGAAGATGTGGGGTACCATTTTAAGGTATTACCAGCATCCGCAGTTGCGGTGAGAGGTTGAGCTGTAGTATTCTGACAAAATGCAATATTGGAAACAGCAGGAGGAGCCGGTTGGGGGTTAATAGTTACATTTAGGGCAGCTCTTGGGCTTTCACAACCAATTGCAGACTGGCTTACATAATAAGTAGTTGTTCCAGTTGTAGTGGTTGCGGGTGTAGGTGTGGCAATAGTAGAACCTCCAGTTGCAGCCGAGTACCATTTTAATGTATTACCTGCAAGAGCAGTCGCTGTTAAAAGAGAGGCAGTATTAAACTGGCAGTAAGTTATATCATTTGTTACAGGTGCGGAGGGAATAGGATTTACTGTAACTGTAAGGGTAGCCAGCTGGCTTTCACAACCTGCAAGGGTAGTCTGACTAACAAAATAATTGGTAATTCCTGTAGTTGTGGTAGCGGGTATTGGGGCAGTAGCACTGGCTGTTCCGCCTGTTGCAGTAGTGTACCAATTTAAGGTATTGCCGGAGGCAGGAGTAGCGGTTAGAGCAGTAGCAGTTGCATTCAGACAGTAAGACGGATTAGTTACAGTGGGCGGTGCAGGTTGTGGATTAATAGTTACTGTGAGGGTAGCACGCTGACTTTCACAACCGGATGATGTAACCTGGCTCACATAATAATTAATTGTTCCTGCATTAGTAGTTAATGGTGTTGGGGCAACTAGACTGGCTGTACCACCTGAAGATACAGTATACCACTTTAGGGTGTTACCAGCATCAGCAATTGCAGTCAAGGGTTGAGCTGCTATATTCTGACAAAAAGCTATATTGGAAACAGCCGGAGGAGCAGGTTGTGGGTTAATGGTAACAGTGATGGCAGCCCTTGGGCTTTCACAACCAATGGCAGACTGGCTTACATAGTAAGTAGTTGTTCCAGTAGCAGTGGTTGAAGGAGTTGGCGTGGAGACAGGAGAACCGCCTGTTGGAGCGGAATACCATTTTAGCTTATTACCAGCAAGCGCAGTCGCAGTTAACGGAGAGGCAGTATTAAACTGGCAGTAAGCAATATCGTTTGTCACCGGTGCAGCAGGAATGGGATTTACTGTAACAGTAATAGTAGCGCGCTGGCTTTCACACCCGGCAGGGGAAGTCTGACTGACAAAATAATTGGTATTTCCGGTAGTTGTGGTAGCGGGTGTTGGCGCAGTAGCACTGGTTGTTCCGCCTGTTGCAGCGGTGTACCAGTTTAAGGTATTGCCAGAGGAAGGAGTTGCTGTTAATGGGGTAGCTGTTGCATTGATACAATAAGGCAGATTGGTTACCGCAGGTAAAACCGGCGTAGCATTTACAGTAACAGCAGTTGTTGCACTGGCTGCACAGTTATTCAGTTTAACTGTAACTGTATAATTTCCCGATGCGGAAGCAGTAATATTGGGAATAACCGGGTTTTGCTGCGTACTGGTAAAATTAGCAGGGCCAGTCCAGGAATAAGATACACCAGCACTAGAAGAAGCAGCATTCAAGGTTACACTATTGCCACTGCAAACAGGGCTAATAATCGAAATGGTAGGAGTTGCAGGTAAGGGGGGATCCGTTAATGTAAACGGGCCAACGGGATTGGAAACACAATTGCCCAATTTAGCTGTAATATTCGAATAAGAGCCAGCGATTAATCCGGAAATAGTAATCAGCCCGTTTGCATCTGCAGTGAGGGTAACGGAAGAAGAATTATTGTTTTTTAAATAGCTGACGGAGTAATTGGTATTTGGTGTTAATCCGTTTAATACAATATTTCCATTGGAGCCCTGGCAGGTGGTTGGATTATTAGTGGCAGTAGAAAGGATTACCGGTGTAGGGTTTACCGTAATTGTTTTATTCACTGTAATGGTACCGCATTCATTAGTAGCCGCCAGGCTGATATTCTGCTGTCCGGCTGTAATCATTTGTATGGGGCCTGGTGCAGCTGCATTGGAAGAAGAAGTATTGGCACCGTTAAAAGTCCATTGATAAGCAGGCGGATTTTGAGTGCCAAAACAATCATCTGCAGTAGCCGTAGGGGTGATAGAAAGGTTCTGGCATATTGCTAATGGAATGCTGATACTGATTTTGGGTACTGATTTTATGGTAACAGTATTTGTTGTAATGGATGATTGGCAGGCTTTTGCCGGAGCAATGGCTATTAAACCGATGGTGTACGTACCGGGATTTGAAAACTGAAACTGTGGCGCAGTTGAAGTAAGAGACCCTGAACTTATGCTATAAGCTCCTGTATTTGGGGTACAAGCAGAACTATTGGTATAGGCAACAGACCATTGGTACGTATCATTTCCGCAATTGGGAGCTGTTGTACTATTAGTGGTGATTACATTCAAAGGCAGACAGCCGGACAGCTTGTCAATGCTAAAAGCAGCAACGGGAACAGGATTAACACAAATGGTTTTTTCTATAAAGTTTGGTGTACAGGTGCTGTTACCACCGACGCTGAGCCGGATGGTATATGTGCCTGGTATGGTAAATGTAACCTTAAGGTTATCAGTATTAGAAGTAGTCCAGTTTTCAGGATTGGGATCATTATTATTTGTATTGCCAAGTGTTTGCCCGCTTGCAAGTGTAAATCCGGTACCGGGAGTAATAGTCCATACTTTTACACCATTTGAACAAACTCCACTTCTTGAAATGGCTGTAAAAGACTGTGTTGTATTGGTAAAGGTAACCGGGATGTTTACACAAGCAGTATCCTGTGTCTTAAAATTTGCTGTTGCACTTTGTGATACGTAAATCGGTGTCACACTACCTTGTGTTGGAGCACAAGGGTTCGTTGCCTGAATCTGAGCCATAAAGGAATTGGAGATACCTAAACTGAGAACCCCGCAGGATGAATTAGTAAAAGTATGTGATATACTTGTTGGAATTGTAGATTGATTAAATGCTAAGGAAGGAGAGCCATCGTTAAATAAGATGGTGTAAGTTGTGCCCGGGCTATTATTACTTACACTACTAATAGGAAAAACCAATGTGCTGTTATTACAGATATTTGTATTTCCCGGGCTTGCAATACCGGCAGAAGGGTTGCTGCCAAGATAGACTGTTTGTGTTAATGTGTCTTTACACCCATTATTGCCAGTTACAATAAGAAGGAAGGTGTTATTTCCAATATTATACTGGTGAGTTTGTGCCGAATTAAAAGTAGGAAGATCAGTATCCGGGGTTCCGTCGCCCCAGATAAACCGGTAATCCGTATTGGTATTTGTAGTGGAGGAAGCGTTATGAAAAGAAAAATTAGATTGGCTGGCACCTGTACAAACGAGTGTGGATCCGGAAATATTTGCTTGCGGTTTTTGGGATATAGCAATAGTAATACCAGGAGCAGCCCCAGTGCATCCGTTATTGTCAGTTACGGTCAGGCTGATAGGATAATTATCGGTTCCATTCCCATAGTTTCCATTATAAGCATGCAGGGGATTTGCCAGATTACTGGAAGTATTGTCTCCGAAAGACCACAGATAACCTGATAGGGTATTAGTGGACTTTGCAGAAAAACCTACGGGTACTCCTTCGCAAACAGGAGTTGATGGTGAATATGCAATACTGACAATTGGATTTTGAACATTAGTTACTGTTACTGCCTGTAATATTGTATCTTCCACGTTTGTCCTTTTAATATCAACACTGAACACACCTGCCACAGTTGTAGTATAACTACTATTGGTTGCACCGGAAATAGGAGCATTATTATTCATCCATTGGTACGAGATACCGTAAGGAAAATTCATATTGCTTGCCACAGAAAGTGTAAGGGAGCCACCGGGGCAAATGACTGCGTTGCCAGGAAAACTAATATTAAAACTAGTATCCGTTTCCGGAACTTCTTTAAGGGAAATTGAAGATGCAGCAGCTTTTAGTGTTACCAATAACAGTAAAAAAGCAACTGAAATGATGAGTGAATATTTTTTCAAAACAAAAGGGTTGATTGATTAAAAAATGTGCAGGGTTTAGTTTATTTAATAACCAAACCATTTTAAATAATTCTGTTTTCCTCTTGGGCAGAGGGTTTCTTTTCTGATTTTAGAATCTTCTGAAGTGGTAAAAGTGTAGCTGATTGCCAGTTCAAACCCACCTTTCAGATTGGATGCCGTAGTCAGTTGTGATACATTAATATCATAAGAAATACCAGCCCTTACATTGCCCCATTCAATACCCAAATGTGGGATCACTGCATCTTTATAGCGGTACCAGACCCCGGCTAAAAGTGTAATATCTTCATTCGCATCACTGTTGGTGTAAGCATAACTATTATTTAAGTTGTATCCGTATACAAGGCCCATTGTTAGGTCAGCAGAACTCTGGTCATTCATATAAACGGCACTGTAATAAATCCTGTCTGTTTCTCCTGTTAAGAAAGAACCTCCACCATGCAACACATACCTGGGAGTTAAGGTATAAGCCGGGCCGTTAAACGATTCATTGGGATTATTAATATGGTACATGGATGCACCCAGGTAAAAGCTGTTGTTTTCTGTCAGCGCAGTATAGAGAATACCAGCAGAGTAATCAAAAAAGTTAGTGGTAAATCCGTTTCTTTTTTCACCCGTTGCCAATGTCGGGTCAAATCCTTGTGGGGTTAATTGTTGTCCGAATATAAAACGGGAATAATCCAGAATTTTTGTATTGAGTGTGGCCATAAAACCAACCCCGATACTATAATTTGTATATCCTTCATTGTATAATGATTTATGGTAAGAAACAGAAGTGGAAAGAGAGTTTGATTTTAATCCACCATTATTAGAATTATCAAATAAACCAGTTAACCCTATTCCTGCTTTGTCTTCATCTTTAATATGTTTATGCAGGATACTGGCGTCTACAGAAAAAGATCCGGTAAGATAGGGATTCATAATAGATGGCCATTGTTCGCGGTAACAACCTGAAGCCCTGATATCTCCGGGAAATACTCCGGTAAGTGCAGGATTAATCAAAATAGGTGCTGCATAAAACTGGGAGAAGTGGGGATCCTGTGCTTTTGAATAAACCGGATAAAGCATTGCAGCATTGACCAGCAATATGTAAAATTGTACAGACCGTAAATGTTTCAGTTTCCTGATAACCATGTTAAATAGGTGCATGTGGTTAAGAATATTTTGAGTCAGGTAATAACCGGGTATTAATAAAAGAGGTGGGGGAGGCTCTGCAGTCAAAATAAGTTTAGAGCAGTATATTAAAAGATGATAATTGTCATGTGTTTTATTTTTGGAATATTTTAATTTCAAAAATGAATGAAACAGATATCCCCCTTTATGTTTCATAATGATTTTACAGAACCAGTTTTTTACAAGGAGATATTGCTGGTTAAGTTGTTGGCTACTAATATCAGGTTTGTTATTATCATTATTTGAAGGATATCAAAATTAAACTCTGTTGAATAAAAAGGGGAATCTTATAGTAAGTTATTTTATTTCAGTAATTATTTTTTTGTTATTTAATAGTTGTACTTACAAAAAGGGCCAGTTAAATAGTAAAGATTCTATTGTTACTCATCTGATACAACAGGGAGATGATTCTATTTACCTGGATACAAAATATACTAAAACAAAATATAGGCAGGCTTTATTTGTAACTAATGATAGCCTGAAATACTATGAAATACTTTCCAAACTAAACAAATGCTTTTTTATTTTTAATCAGTTTGATTCTGTTTACAGTCTTTCAAATCAGATTCTTTTCTATTGCAACAGACGTAAACAAACACCTGCAATACATTCTCTAATTGCAGAAACCTGCTTCACTACTGGCAATTGTTATGCTTTTATGAGCAAATTAGACAGTGCTTTTAAATATTATAATATAGCAATTGAACAGGTTAAAGAGAGTGAATCATCTGATTTGTTACCGGACTTGTATATTAATTATGCAGATGCCTATATCCATAAATCAGATTTTGTAAATGCTGCTTATTACTACCGGAAGGCAATGTTCATCAGTGATTCGCTTCATGTTATATTCAGGACGGGATTCCCGATTTATTTTGGATTGGGGCAAACTTATATGGAATTAAGAGATTTTGAACTATCAGATACCTATTATAAGTTGGCATGGAAATATTTCAAGCAAAGTAATAACAGGAAACAATTTATTTATTGTAATAACCGGGGCAATTATTATTATTATAAAGAAGAATATGCCAATGCACTACCCTGGTTTCAAAAGGCAAGGGAACTTGCAAAAAATTCAAGTAACGATTTTTATTTGAACCTATGTGAAGGAAATATGGGTGAAATTTATTTGTATCTGAATAAACTGGATTCTTCCGGTTATTATTTAGACAAAAGCTTTCACTTCTTTTCAGGAATTAAACAACAAACCTTGTGTTATTATATAGCAACTGTAAAAGCAGGGCTGGCCCTAAAACTGAATAATATACTATTGGCACACCGGCTTTTAGAGAAATACAATGACAGTGTACACACTGAGTTATTTGTTGTAGTTAACAGAAACAGATATTTACAGCAATATTATGAGAAAACAGGCAATTATAAGCAAGCTTATAATTATCAATACCGAAATATTCATTTAAACGACTCTATCCGGGCCGAGCGGCAAAGAAAAAGAGTAGCCGATTTAGATATGCGCTATCAGCAGGATACCACATTGTTAAACCATCGAAACTTAATACACAATATGGGCGTTCAAATGAAAAACCTGCGCCTTATCAGTTATATATGGATTTTAATTGCAGTTGTTATTTTAGCCAGTACCATAATTCTTTATTTCTTCCAGAAAAAGCAGCATGATATCCAATGGTTAAAACACGTAGGCCAGCTAACCAGGTTACGAATGGAAAATTTAAGAAACCGGATGTCTCCTCATTTTATCTTCAATATATTAAAGGGAATTAAATTAAATGCAGGTAATCCTGATTATGTAACGGAACAAATGGATGCCATTTCTTTAATGCTGCTCAGGAGTATAGAAAATATAGAAAAACCAGCAATAGTTCTCTCGGATGAGATTGAATTGGTACATGCCTATGTATTACTTCAAAAACGAAGTATACCTAACCCATTTGAATTTGAGATTAATGTTTCTGGTGCTGACCTTTGCCAATTAATACCGGCTATGATGATACAGATACCTGTAGAAAATGCTATAAAACACGGATTGAAGCCTTTGGGAGAAAAGATGAAAAAGCTGGCAGTAACAGTAAAGCATGAAGAAGAAGGGCAATCGTTTATTGTAGAAGATAATGGTATTGGCTTTACCGCTGCAGACAAGCAAACAACAGGTACAGGAACAGGATTAAAGGTTTTATTACAAACCATTCACTTATTAAATTCTAAAAACAGGAATAATATCCGGTTTTCCATTTATGAAAGGAATCCCGGGGCTAATGAAAATGCCGGAACAATTGTAGAAATATTTATACCCTTTGTTTATTCATATACTTTT
>Ga0364867_10555_pt1 | contig 16476 bp, 18 predicted proteins | sample ExccelAu500001D4_3_FD_206915 | JGI IMG/M metagenome (GOLD analysis project Ga0364867, IMG submission 206915) | Enriched cells from Trout Bog Lake Hypolimnion, Wisconsin, USA - BchlTB.Aug13.5000.01.D4 | ecosystem: Environmental > Aquatic > Freshwater > Lake > Hypolimnion/Profundal zone | place...
AATGCAACTAAGGTGGAGTCATTTTGCTTTGGAACAATCAAAGTCACACTGACGCCCCGCCTTGCCGCAGCAATGAGTGCCTGAATTAAGCCTTCATCAGGCCCAAAATACGGTGTCGTGATAGTCAACTCCTCACGAGCATCCATGATCGTGGAAAGCAGCATTTGATACAGGATGTCATCGCGATATACAGGACCTGAGGCACAACACTGTGCCAATACATGACCCTCTTCTGGTGATCCTAGTGGCTCAGGATCAGAAAATTGATTAATTGATGAGTTATCCACACTCCAGTCGAATAAAAAGGTTAACTCAAACTGGGAAGCGATAGGGCCTTCTACTCGCACCATGGCATCAACCCACTCGCCTACTCCTGCGCTTTGTTTAAATGTCCGCGGGTCAACTAAATTCATACTGCCGGTCCAGACCACCGAACCATCAATAACGAAAATCTTGCGATGTAAACGTAAATCCGCGCGACGAAACTGGAAGCGCCCCAATTGAATGGGCAGCGCCTCTGTCAATTCAATACCCGCAGCTCTGAACTTTGCTGGCCAATCTGACTTGAACCAATCTTTACTTCCTAATGAATCCAGCAAGACACGACAAGCAACCCCGCGTTTTGCAGCGGCAATAAGGGCTTCGCAAACACGATCCGCTTGACCGCCTACTGCCCAAATATAAAACTCAAGATGGAGTGATTTTTGGGCTTGCTCAATATCAGAGATCATTGCTTGCAAAATGACTAGGGAGTCTGTGTGCAATGTCACTCGATTACCGGCTACGGCCGGAGTTCCGTTATTAGCCTCGATGAGCAGGCTTAAAGCTTTGGCCTCTTGGGGCAGAAACTGCTTATCTCCTGCATAACGCGCCCGCATGGTTTGGGTAATTTGCGCATAGTGCTCCTCCATACGCGTAATTTTTTTGCGTAGTGCTCGGCCAACCGGGCGCTCACCAATCATGAAGAACAAGAGAATTCCGAAGAGTGGCAAAGTCGCCACGATGAAAAGCCATGCAAAAGCAACAGCAACTGGTCTTCGCACCAACAGCAATTGAATAGCAAAGACACCCACTACTAACACATGGAGCAAAGTTATCCAGAGCGAGGTGACCCCCAACATGGAGTGGAGTAAGTAATTCCAAATATTGTTCACAAACACTCCAATTCAGCTGTAATACCTAGGTGGTCTGATAAGCGTAACCAGTCGTGCAAGATTTGCGCAGAATGAATCTTCATACCTCGTACATAGATTCGATCCATTGCTAACATCGGCTTGAAGCTGGGAAAGGTTTTGGCTGGTGATCCCGTGAGGGCCTCAAATACCTCACTAAAACCTGCCTCTAGCATTGGGCCGCTGACACGTCTGCGCCAATCATTGAAGTCACCCGCCACAATCGTTGGTTCATGATGAGCCAACTGACCAATGTACTGAATGATCTTTGCCAACTGCCGCTCCCTACCCTTTTCGAAAAGAGCAAGATGAACACAAAAGCAGTGAATCGCCTGTTCATGACCTGGCAGTCTAGTGACACTGTGTAATAAGCCACGCTTCTCAAAGCGGTACGCAGAGATATCGTAATTCTTCCCCTTTTGCAGAGGATGCTTGGATAGGATCGCATTACCGTGATGGCCGTTGGCGTACTCTGCATTTTTGCCGTAATGCCAATCATGCCAAAAATCTTCTGATAAAAAATGGGTGAGTTCTTTTTCGGGCCAATGGCGATAGCGACTCACGCGAGTGCGATGCTCTTGTTGTAGTTCTTGCAAAAATAATAAGTCTGGGTGTTGTATCCGAATTTTCTGCCGCAATTGATGTACGGTTGCATGACGGTGCAATGGAGAAACGCCCTTGTGCATATTGATACTGAGCACAGTGAATCGTCGAGGTGAAGTCACGATTTGGAGGCCCCTGCATTTTGGCGCCGGATCCGAGCGGAATAGATTTCTGCCTCAACCAACTCCTGGCACTGCATGCATTTATTACAAATCGAGGCGGCCTCGCGCAACTCATCAATCGAATTGATGTTGTGGTTGTCGAGATAGTCTCGGAGGTCCAAATCCAAGATCTCATTACAAAGACAAATGATTTGAGCCATTTACCGGAATTGTGTAATCAATCGCATTAAAGCCATTTTGCCACCCCCTTGATAGAATCAAGCCATGTTGAATGCATTTCAAGGGGCTTTTGCCCTCCTCGCCCACCAGGATCAAGCCCTGCTGGGGATCGTATGGGTTTCTCTTCAGGTTAGTTTGACCGCCCTTTTAATCGGCGCACTGATTGGCCTGCCTTTAGGGGCCATCCTTGCAGTAGAAGAATTCAGGGGTAAGAAAATCGTTGTGGTCATCTTAAATACCCTAATGGGGGTTCCGACTGTCATCATCGGCGTCTTGGTCTATCTATTGCTATCACGCTCTGGCCCCCTTGGCACATTAGGCTGGTTATTTACCGTTCCTGGGATGATCGTGGCGCAGATTCTATTAACCACACCTTTAATTGCTGCTTTAAGCCGTCAGATCTTAGAAGATGCGTGGCGCGTGCATCGTGACTCGTTTTTGGCTCTAAGCCTACCTTACTCATCGACTCTGAAATGGCTCAGCTGGGACTGTCGCTTCTCGCTCACTATTGCTCTATTAGCTGGGCTAGCAAGAGCGATTTCTGAAGTGGGTGCTGTCATGATCGTGGGTGGCAATATTGATCACTCTACTCGCACCATGACAACTGCGATTGCACTAGAGACTAGCAAAGGAGATTTGCCATTAGCGCTAGCCCTCGGGATCATTCTGATGGGCGTAGTGCTGTTGGCCAACCTCCTCACTTTTATGGTTCGCCAGATTGCGGAGCGTCGCTATGCTTAATGCATCTCCACATCTAGAAAAATGGGTTGAACTGAGTCAGGTTTTCGTTCGGGATGAAGAAAAGATCATTCTCGATATTCCATATGCTCGGATTCGTTTTGATCAGATGACGGCTTTGATTGGTCCTAACGGCGCAGGCAAGACTACCCTACTCAAGCTATTACATGGCTTGATTGAGCCTAATAGCGGCAGTATTCGTTTTTCTAATCCTGCTCTACGCAAAGCTTTGGTTTTACATCACACTGCGATGATTAAAGCCTCTGCAAGAACTAATTTAGCGCTAGTGCAAGATAGTGATCGCTCGATATCCAATCAAGCTGTCGAGCAGGCACTAAAGCAGGCGGGATTGGCGCACTTAGCCGATTTGCCAGCGCAAAAACTCTCAGCGGGAGAAAGGCAAAAACTGTGCCTAGCCAGAGCACTCTTACAGTCACCCAATCTCGTATTACTAGATGAGCCTACGGCCAACCTAGACCCGAATACGACTGAGCAAGTAGAGGCAATGATGCGGCAATATAAGCAAGATGGTATTGAGCTACTTTTTTCTTCGCATCAATTAGCGCAGGTCAAAAGACTGGCTGAACAAGTCATCTTTATTGCTGAAGGTCAAATCCAAGAGATTGCCAATACTGCTGAGTTTTTCTCGAACCCAAAAACACCAGCAGCTCAACGCTTCTTATCGCAAGAGCTGATTCAAGTCTAGGTATTCTGAATCACAATATTCGGAAACTTGCTGCTCATATCCTTCGCAAGACCCGCAATCCGAATGGCAACCTGTCGAGCGATTTGTTTATAGACCTGACTAATTGCACCATCTGGTTCAGCAACCACGGTTGGACAACCAGCATCGGATTGCTCCCGGATCGAGAGGTTTAACGGTAACGATCCCAAGAAGTCCACGCCATAGTCACTACACATTTTTTGGCCGCCGCCCGAACCAAATACATGCTCTTCATGTCCGCAGCTTGGGCAAATGTAGGTACTCATATTTTCTACGATGCCAATAATCGGAACACCAACCTTCTCAAACATTTTGAGACCTTTGCGCGCGTCTAATAAAGCGATATCTTGAGGTGTAGTCACAATGACTGCTCCCGTGACAGGCACTTTTTGGCTCAGCGTTAACTGAATATCCCCTGTACCTGGAGGCATATCCACAATTAAATAGTCTAAATCGCGCCAACGGGTTTGTCGTAGCAACTGCTCCAGAGCGGAAGTAACCATCGGACCACGCCACACCATAGGGCTATCTTGATCAACTAGAAAACCGATCGAACTGGCTTGCAGGCCATGTCCCTCCATAGGCTCAATGGTATTTTCTGCTTTTGTTTCAGGTCGGCCACTGATACCTAACATCATTGGCAGACTCGGGCCATAGATGTCGGCATCCAAAATACCGACGCGAGCACCTTCAGCAGAGAGGGCCAGAGCCAAATTAGCTGCGGTGGTCGATTTTCCAACCCCACCCTTACCGCTAGCGACTACAATAATATTTTTAACGCCTGGCAATAATTTCACGCCCCTTTGAACGGTGTGAGCAACGATGTTACTGCTGACCGTAACTTGAACATCTTTAACATCGGCTATCTTTTTTAAGGCGGTCATAACCACATCTTGAATAGCCTGAAATTGACTTTTCGCTGGATAACCCAGCACCACTTCTAACTGAATATTGTTATCGCTTACGCTCAGATTTTTAATCGAGCCGGAGGACATCAAATCGATTTGAGTGTCGGGATTAATAATGCCACCAAGGACTGTCTGAACGTTTTCTACTGTAACTGCCAAAATACTCTCCTATGGGTATTGCGTGTACAAGCAAATTGCTTTCTGAGGGATATCTTAATGCTTGGGCGCTATTTACGTATTAACTCGATATCGCCATAGTAGGCATGCGTTTCTGATTGAGTATTGTCAGTGTCTGTGAGTAAAGCGATACCAATAATTTTGCCGGGTGCCTCACCATAAGCTTTTTGGAAATCAGCGGATAAGTCACGCTCATGTAGGCGCCATTGGCCAATATGCTCCTGCCCAGAGTCGACCACAATCATTTTGACTCGGGTCGTATGGGGATTATCTAAAGTGCTATCTACCGGTGTTTTGCCTGACCAGATATACATCAGGGTGGCATAAGGCATTTCTTGACCGCTGATTAAATTGGCTAATTCAAAATTCATTTTCTCTTTTAGGGAGAGTTTTGATTTATTGCCATCGAATGCAACCATGATTCTGAGTGGCGCATCATCATTTTGTTGGTCCGCATTATCAGCTGCAGGAATCGTTCCTGTAGCCTTCCATTCCCAACGAAGCCATAAATTTTGTGCTGATCGTGGCACTAACTTGACGGCTAAACCAGAAGCGGATATTTTTGAACTTGCACTTAGAACTGTTTTGCCCTGATATTTTTCTAAGTGATAAACCGTATTCTTTTTAAATGGGGCGATTCGATAAAAAGTCCATCCCACAGGCGAAGTAGCTCCACTGCTTTGATTGGAGAACTTCGGTAAGTTCTCTTGAGCTGGTATAGCCTCAGCTGAAGATGAGTTTGAGGAACCATCATGTACGCTAGCGCATGCAGAAATGAACATCACCAAGATGATTAATAAAAACCGAATTGGCTTATCAAAAGCCGCCCTTAAGGTGGATGCGTAGAACATATCGTGAATTGTCCCAAATATTAGGCTGAGTGGGTCTAAAATCGGTGAAGCTTAATCTGAGTCCAACGCCATGCGCCAATACCCCCCTTCTGTCTGGGCAATCTTTAGCATCCTGATCGCTGCGCTGGTTCACTTTGGCTTGGGCTTTGCGATTGAATTTTCAGTTGATGAAGCGCATTACGCCCTATACGCCCAACACTTAGCCTTGAGTTATTTTGATCATCCGCCCCTCGTGGGATGGTTACAGTGGCCCATCATTCAGTTGAGCTCAAGCGAAGGAATCATTCGCTTCATTCCAGAATTATTGTGGATTCTGTCTTGCTATGGCGTATTTGTGGTGAGCAAAGAACTCCATCGCCTCATTCAAGGTCGTAATGCGGGCTATCTCACCAGCGCACTTCCATCTGCTAATACCTGCGGTTTGATGGCCGTACTTTGCATTATTGCCGCGCCACTGCCCCATGTCCTCGCGATTGGCTTGCTGCCAGATAGCATTTTGATTCCACTAAGTCTCGGCATCATGCTGATGTCTATTCGATGGATCCGCAAAGAAACTTTTGCTGTAAGCGATTGGATTGCACTTGGACTACTCCTGGGATTGGCGGGACTAAGTAAATACACCGCTTGCTTTACTGCCCTAGCCTTATTCACCGTCTTTCTACTAGACCCCAGAAAAGCCTGCATTCGTCAGAGTGGTTTTTGGTTAGCCGTTCTAATCGCCCTTGTTCTAATTAGTCCAGTCCTCTACTGGAATATGACGCATGACTGGATTTCTTTCCGCTACCAAATCGCACATGGTGGTGGCACCTCATGGGCCTGGCGCAGAGTTGCTGCATTCTTAGGCCTCCAAGTACTCTGCTTTGGCCCCCTCATCATCATGGGTGCTTTTGTATTCTGCAAAGAATGTTTACATACTGGCCGTCGATCCATCATCGCTCTTTTGAGTTTCTTTGTAATTCCCTTTGCCATTTTTGCTGCGCTTTCAGGTGGCGGGGGTTTGCCGCATTGGACTAGTCCTGCTTGGTTTTGTCTAGCACCTTTCTCTGGGATTGGTTTAGCAAAAGCCTGGTCTATGCGTCACCGCTTTTGGATTCAGTTCCTATTGATATTACAAATTGGGCTTTGTCTGATGGGTTTTACTTATGTTTTATCCGGCGGTATCAATACTGCAGCGATTAAGAGCAATCCTATTGCCGATCTTTACGGCTGGAAACTGGCAGGCCAGAAAGCAGCGGAGCTGGCTCGAGTCAATTCAGTGCAGGGGATTGCCGTTCAGAACTGGACGCTTGGCAGCCGTATTGCTTGGTATGCCCATCCTTTACCTGTATTTATTCTGGATCAACGCCAAGACCAGTTTGATCTCTGGTTTGGAGAGCTCCCTTTAGGCAGCTCTGTGCTCTTGGTCAATTGGACAGGTATGCCATTCAGTCAACCGACTTTAGATAAGCCCATCGATGGACCCTCGGGAGAGAAATTTGCCTTTGGCGAATGCAAGCCCCTAGAGCAGATTGCCATTGAACGATTTGGGCAAAATTTATCCCGTTTTGAATTTAGCCTATGTACTCATTGGCAGAAAATGGGTTTAAGGCAGTAATTCTTTGAATTCAAGGGATAAGCCGTCCAAAGCATTATCCTTAGGCCTATGAATCCTCAATCCCCAGCTACCCAAAGCCCTATTTCTGGGTGGAAGTCCCTACTGAAGAAAGCCTGGCCTACGATCCGGATTTTGCTTTCAATCGCCTTACTGTGGAAAGCGACCAGTGGCATCAATTGGGATGCCCTCATTCACTCTGAGATCCAAATGCAACCCTTATGGTTTATTGCGGCAGGTGGGGCCATCCTATTGGCTTTTATTTGCGGTGGCTTGCGTTGGGGAATGCTCATGCGGCAAGTGGGCTGTCGAGCAAGTCTCAAAGATTATGTAGCCCTCTACTTTGCTGGCGGCCTTATCAACCAGGGTTTACCGAGTACCTTGGGTGGCGATAGCTATAGAGCAATTACAGCGAGTCATTTAGATGGGCAGGGTCACTTCACCGAGAAGAAGATCCTGGACGAAGAACTTCATCATGCAGTAGATCTAGAGCATGCCAAACCTAAACTGCGTTTAAGTTTTTCAATGGTGTTTGTGGATAGGCTCCTAGGTCTTGCAGGGAACAATTTATTGGGCGCCCTAGGATTAATAGTCGGTGGAGCAACTTTAGCTAACTGGGGAACAAGCTTGGGCTATGCCCTTTTGGCGGTAATGATTTTCTCGGGTCTATTGATTGCCTTTATTTTGGCTTGGGCGCCTGCTCGCAATCTTTTGCAACAGTTTTTAGTGAAATTGAATTTGGGTGATGCTTTACCTGGCATCCGCTTTGCTTTTTCTTGGCCGATCAATATTGGACAAGCCGCTGTTGCAATGAGCATTCATTTCTTGACTATCCTGGCTTTAGGTTTTTGTCTCAAAGCCTATGGTGCTTCAGCCCCTTTAGCTGGCCTTATGATTGGGTTACCAGCCCTCAGCTTATTGTTAATGCTACCTATTAGTATTTCAGGATGGGGCTTACGAGAGGCTACCCTCTCTTCTGTTCTCACTCTCTGGGCGGTGAACCCCTCTGTGACCGTGCTTGCCTCGATTAGCTATGGCGCATTAACAGTTTTATGCGTTTTGCCCGGTGCATTTATTCTTTTAAAACGAAAGTCTTCTCTGTAGAGCCCAATTATGAGTATTAGTGTCAATACCATGCGCGCCATCGACCACTGGGTTGGCGTACCCTTGTGCGCGCTAGTCAGCCCTTTCGTCGCTTTAGTCGACCGCATTAAGAACCTCTTCACACCCGCCCTTGAGAGTCCTAAAAAATTACTCTTTATCGAATTATCTGAAATGGGTAGTGCGATTTTGGTTGACCCCGCGATGCGCAATGCGCAAGCCCGTGGTGCAGAACTCTTTTTCTTGATCTTCAAGAGTAATCGCGCCAGTTTATCTTTACTCAATACCGTCAAGCCTGAGAATATTTTTACCATCGACTCTTCAAGCTTAGGTGGGTTGATAAAGGATACGTTACGGTTTCTGTGGATTGTGCGCTGTCACAAAATAGATACCGTTATCGATCTCGAGCTCTTCTCTCGTTTCACTGCTTTACTCACTGGTCTTTGCGGCGCTCGGCGTCGAGTTGGCTATCACATCTTTCATGGTGAAGGCCTATGGCGTGGCACGATGTTGAATCGCAAGGTCCACTACAACCCACATATTCACATTACCAAGAATTTTCTATCGCTCATTCACGCGGCTTATGCCAAAGAGATTGAGGTCCCTTTTAGCAAGATTCATATTGCCGATTCTGAGGTGCAGCTTGCTCAGGCCGTCATAGATCCTGAAGTCAAATATAGAGTGATTGATCGCATTGAGAAGCTCGCACGCGATGCTGGCATTCCTTTTGTTCATGGTAAACAACGACTGATTCTGATCAATCCTAATGCCAGTGATTTACTACCTCAGCGTCGCTGGGCACAAGCCCGTTTCTCTGAATTGATTCAATCTATTGCAAAACGTTACCCTGATGATTTGATTTTGATTACGGGCTCCCCTGCCGAGCTTGCCTATGTTGAAACTGTGCGATCAGTGGCCAATGTTCCACATGCTCTCAACTTTGCAGGCCAAGTCAGCTTCTCAGAACTGCCTGCGCTCTACACTTTGTCTGATGTAATGGTGACTAATGATTCTGGTCCTGGACATTTTTCTGCAGTAACCCCACTCAGAACGATTGTGTTATTTGGCCCTGAAACACCTGCTCTGTATGGTTCTTTAGGAAACTCCATTTCGATTACGGCGAACTTAGCTTGCTCCCCTTGCGTCAGCGCTGCTAACCACCGTAAGACGCCATGTCATAACAATGTCTGTATGCAAGCCATTAGTGTTAGCCAGGTAATGGAAAAAGTCGAATTCCAGTTACAGGCTGCCGATCTCGCTAAACAAACTTAATTTCATGACATATCAACGTCCTTCATGGTTGGTATGTTGCATGCCAGCCTTACCATTAGCCCTAGGCTTGCTAATCTACTATGGCGGCATCCAAAGTAGTAGCTTTCTATTGATCAATCAAATCACTCAGTATGTTCCCGATCGCATTTGGGCGGGGCTGACCTTTTTAGGCAATGGCTGGGGCACATTTGCACTTGCTTTCCCTTTACTCCTATTAGCCCCACGCTTACTCAGCGCCGGCATCTTTGCAGGATTATTAGGCGGCTTAGCCATCGCCATTCTCAAACCACTGGTGAACTTACCAAGACCTGCCAGTATCTTAGCAAGCGGTGACTTTCATCAAATTGGTGAGGCGCTGCTTTATCACTCCATGCCATCTGGCCATACCCTAACGGCCTTCGCTGTGGCGAGCGGCCTTTACTTTGCTAGTGCCATTGAGAAACGTAAGGCTTTGCTCTGCCTGTTTGTTTTGGCTTCACTGGTTGGCTTATCTCGCAGTGCGGTAGGTGCGCACTGGTTGAGTGATGAATTTGTTGCAGCTGCAATAGGCCTGTGGTGCGGAATCCTCGGATCTTTTGTAGCGAGCTTGATTCCTAATGGTCAGTTGAACTTGAGTCGCTGGTGGCCTCGCTTTATTGCACTGTGCGGGCTGTTGACCATCTACCCATTACTCACCCAAAGCATGGATTCGGAGTTAAATCATCCTTTGCAATATGCCTGTGCCCTACTGATTGCTCTGACCTTAGTGCTCTTTGTACAGGCTCAGCGCACTCAATCCAGCCGCTAATTCATGTTTAGTTATCGACACGCCTTTCATGCTGGCAGTCATGCTGACATCCTCAAGCACATTGTTCTCATTCAGCTGGTCAGCTATCTTCAAGAAAAAGAGGGTGCCCTAACGATCATTGATACTCATGCTGGAGCTGGTATCTATAGTCTTAGTGATGGCTTTGCAGCTGTGAGCAAAGAAGCTGAAGGCGGCATCTTTCGGCTCAATCAATATCTGCAGTCTTCCGATCGTCCAGCAGTTACCAGCAGCATCACTGAGTATTTACAAGCGATTGGCTCTGAAAATCCAAACGGAGAAATTGCTTTTTATCCTGGCTCTCCTTTTATCCTAGCCAAAATGCTGCGTCCGCAGGATCGCTTGAAACTCTTTGAACTTCATCCTAAAGAAATCGACCTACTAAGACACAATGTACAACAGCTCCCCCAATCTAAACAGATTGACATTTATCACGAGGACAGCTTTAGTCGATTAAAAGGTTTAGTACCCCCACCAAGTCGTCGTGGACTTGTCTTGATTGATCCATCATATGAAGACAAGCAAGACTATCGATACCTAGAGTCTGCTTTAGAGGAGGCTTTAAGTCGTTTTGCTACGGGCTGTTATGCCGTTTGGTATCCGATACTCTCTAGAAGAGAGGCGGCGGCCCTACCCGATAGATTAAAGAAAATTGCTGATGCTCATAAGCGATCTTGGCTTCAAGCTGAACTCAGAGTAGAAAACTCTCCCGGGGAGCGGCGCCTGCAAGCCAGCGGGATGTTTGTTCTTAATCCACCTTGGACTCTCCAGGGTCACCTTAAAGAAACCCTACCCACCCTAGTTAAAGTCTTGGGCCAAAACTCAGGGGCAGAATTTATTTTGAAGAACGTCGCAATCTAAACATCACTTCGATTCTGGTCGATAGTCAAACATGATTTCACTACGGCGCAAGAAAGGCAAAGTCCACGGCGGGTTATAACGCGCAAATTGTGCCGGCCCAATGGGAGTGAGATGTTTTGATGCCATCCAATCTTTCAGCTCATTGGTCTTGGTCTCTACCTTACTATAGGTATTAAAGCCTGAGAAAGTAATTACTGCTTTGTTTTCTGCTGGAATTTTTTTAAGGTGGACTTGCTCATCTACCGGCGTAGGTAAAGTGCTCAAATCAAAAGAGCTTGGCATCACAAAACTCACCAGCCACTCATTGGTTCCTTCGTTGATTAGGACAGGGGATCCCATCGCAGCAGATTCCACCTTAGGCTCGACAGTAACCGGGGCAGTCATCTCAATTTTTTCTTTAGACTGATTTTTACCAAAGATATAGGCTGCAATAAGTCTAAAACCCGCACTCGAGGCCTCGCTCATATCACCCTTCACTCTCACCTCAGCAAGAATCTTAGGCTCGTAGGCTCGGAGCTCAAATGGGCCAGACTGTTCGAGCACGCTGTATTTTGGCTCTTCAATTGCCATAACCACTCCTGAGAAAAAGATCAATCCAACTAAAGTGGCTTGGAGTAGGATTTTTATTTGTTTCATTGGGAACTCACTTACCATTGGGACTGCAACACGAAGCCAGAAGCGTTGTAACTTAATTGACTCTTAGCACCAACAGGCAAGGTTACTTTGCTTGTCTGATGACCAAAAGGCAAATCCGTCAAGAGTGGAATACTTTCGGGCAGACGCTTACGCAGATGCTCAAAGACGGAATGGAGATCATAGCCCTGATCATGGTCAAAAAGACGATAGGCAGAAAATCCACCAAGCAAGATGGCGCTTTGGGATCCCAAAATGCCAGCATCTAATAATTGCATTAGATTCCGTTCGATTCGATAAGGATGCTCATTCACATCTTCCAGAAACAAAATACCGCCCTCTATTTGCTTTGGTGCCGGGAAATAGGGAGTTCCCACCAGGCTACATAAAATTGTTAAATTACCACCCCAGAGCGTTCCCGTTAATTCTCCCGCACTAGCTTGACCTAAATAACTTTGCGCAGCCTCCACTTTGCAATCTAAGTGACGGTCGTGGATTGCAGCCTGAAAGTGTTTCCACATGAATGGGTCTGGGGTAATTTCAGCTTGATCCTCTTTAGACCCAAAGTCGAAGTTCAGCATGGGCCCGGCTAAAGAGACCGCGCCCGTTTTTGCTAGTAAACCCAATTGGAAAACTGTAAAGTCGCTATGACCACAGACCTGCAAACCATTGTGGATCGCCTGTGCAATCTGCTGCCATTCAATATCGGGCAATAGACGATGGAGACCATACCCACCCCGCATAGCTAATACAAGATGCTCTCCAGAGAGCTTTCCGATGCGATTGAGCTCAGAGAGGCGCTCCGCATCTGTCCCAGAGAAACGCTGATGTCTTCGCTCAACGCAATCCGTATTTTGAACCTCAAAACCTTGTCGCTTAAACCATTCAATCGCAGCAAATGGACTTTGCGGATCTGGGTTTGCGCCTGAAGGAGCAATCACATGAATTTTTTTCAACGCCGCTCCTTAAAAAAATCCCTTAATACTTGACCGCACTCTGACTCTAAAATACCGCCATCGACAGTCGTCTGATGATTCAATTGATTGATCGAGAAAATATCTACGACACTACCGGCCGCCCCCGTCTTTGGGTCTCTTGCACCAAAAACGACTCTATCTACTCTAGCATGAAGCATCGCTCCAGCACACATTACACAGGGCTCTAGAGTGACATATAGGGTGCTTCCCGGTAAGCGATAGTTTTCTATTTCACCAGCAGCAGATCTCAGGGCGAGCATTTCTGCATGGGCGCTTGGATCATGATTGCCAATAGGGCGATTGAAAGCTTTAGAAATGACTTTCCCATGCTGAACTAAGACCGCCCCAACAGGAACCTCCCCTTCTTGAGCAGCGAGTTTGGCCTGCTCCAATGCTTGCATCATGAACTGGTGATCAAGCTCGTTAGCCATCATTAGGGACGATGCACGTCTGCCCAGCAATTAGGGGTTTCATAAAGTCGAATCGCTGTGAGTTGTAAACGCCCAGCAAACGCTTGATCAAATAGCGGAGATAAGATGTTAAAAGCCGCTTGTGCCAAATTTTCGACTGTGGGGACATGCTCCATCACCACTGTCTTATGGTTAGGCAAACTGCTTAGAAAATCGACCAAACCTGTATCTTCCTTGGCTACTAAAAAGGCATGATCCCAGGGTTCGACCACATACTGATTGCTCAAACGCTTGATGTCAGCAAAGTCTAAAACCATGCCATCATCAGCTTGGCCTGGGTGATTGGCAATCTCACCCGATAAAGTGACCTCAATCGCGTAGCGATGACCATGAAGGTGTTTACATTGACCATCATGGTTTGGAATGCGATGACCTGAATCAAACTCCAGTCGACGGGTAATAGAAATGGGTGCTGGCTTCATGGGGAATTATTTTTCTGTAGATATTTACCGAATGCCAATTATCTTATGAGTTTGCATACTCAGGCGCCATAAAGGACGTTTTTGACACAGCTGAATAGCCAATTGGGTGTTTTCTGCTAACTGAGCACCATCCATTGGCTGCAAATAGCGATGGCGATAATCCATTTTCTCGAAACGAGCCAAAAGATTCTCGAGGTTTTGGTGTCCAGACTGAGGAATGACTAGCTTGATCTCATCTGCCTGAAGGACCACCAAGTCAGCTCCTGCTTTAGGGCTCACACAAACCCAATCCACTCCAGTCGGTACCTTGAGCGTCCCGTTGGTTTCAATGGCGAGCTCAAAACCTTTGTGATGAATGGCATCAATTAACTCTTTGTCCAACTGAAGAAGTGGCTCTCCGCCCGTGAACACAACATAACGTTGTTGTGGACCCGCTTGAGTTGAAAGCCAGGCCTGCTCAATTGCGTCTGCTAAGTCCTGGGCTGTTTCGAACTTACCACCACCATCACCGTCAGAGCCGACAAAATCCGTGTCGCAAAACTGGCAGACTGCAGAAGACCGATCTTCCTCGCGTCCACTCCATAAATTGCAACCCGTGAAACGACAAAAGACTGCGGCTCGGCCAGTATGAGCCCCCTCACCTTGCAAAGTTGGAAACAGTTCTTTAACGGTATACATATTGGTTTAGCTTATTTCCAAGCAATGAGCTCGCTCTCAAGGTAATCTTCCCAGAGAGCTCCAGCAATGTTGTAGCCTGGCAATAAATAACGGCCTGAACTTCTTCGAATGACCCAGCGGCCAATCTTGGGCGATAACCAGATATCTTCATCGCGCCAATTTGCTATACGAGAAAAATCATTGCTCTCGAAATTAGGGACATTCACGTGATACTTCAGAGTCAGAAAATCACCCGCTGGTACCTGCATTCGTTGCCATGACTGAGCATTAATGTTCTCACTCCAGTAATACGCATTATCAGGGTAACCGGGCACGATATAGCGGGTTTGATAATAAGCAGACCAACCTACTCTGAGCTCCTCAGGCCACAGCGGCATCGGCTTCTGAAATTGCTGGGGCGGGTTCCAATGGGGATCTTGCAAGATATACCCCCGAGGGCTTTGAATCTCATCAGGCAATACACCCATTTTTTCCCCGACTCGGGATATCCGAATTTGGGTGCCGACAGATTCAACACGCTCGGTAACCGTATCAATTAGCAAGCCGTTAAATACATTTTTGACCTTGTATACCCACTCTTGGCCCACCTGTGGTGGTCGCATATGAATGTCAAACGGCTGAGGCTCGATGACGCCTTGCGGAAATGGCAGAGAAGAAAGGCATGCTACCGGCAGAGATGCTGCAGTAAGCAGTAATGCTCTACGTGTGAGATTTACTTGTAACTCTGGAGCTGCCACTGGGTAGTGTCCTCGAGTGACTCATTATTAATCTGCCCTTGAATCTTACAAGAGCCAGTTGACTCGCGCGCAACCCAACGACCTATTTGTGGAGCAAACCAAATGGTTTCCTTGCGTACGCAATCCACTTTATTGGGATCTGCATTTTCAAAATAAATCAGATTCTGAAAACGAAGTGCAGAGAAGGTTCCAGCCGGGACAGTAATTTGCTCCCAGCCATTGGAGCTCATGTATAAATTCCAGTTATAGAAATTACCATCGTAGCCAGCAATCTGATATTTCGTATTCGCTTGCTTACTCCAATTGCCTGAAAGATTTTGCGGCCATAAAGGAATGGCTGGGCTATAGCTAATGACTCGAGCCCAATGGGGATCGGTTGAGATCATCCCCCATGGTCCCTGGATTTCTGAGGGTAATTGACCACCATCAGCAGTTGTTCTAGTAATCGTGATCTGTGAGCCAACACTATAGACTCGCTCAGTAATGATCCCAAGCTCTTTGCTATTGAATACATTCTTTTTCGAGTAAACCCACTCTTGTCCAACTTGAGGGGCGCGTACTGTTGGCAAAGGATTGGGGGGTGACATTGAGTTGCCTGTCTCATAACCCAGAGGAGCCGCACAAGCAGCAGTCAATAGAACCAAAGCAATTACTGATAAGCGCTGTATAAGATTCATATGCTTCATTCCCACTCTATGGTTGCTGGCGGTTTGCCACTAATGTCGTATACCACTCGATTAATACCGCGTACTTCATTAATGATGCGATTAGAAACCTTGCCTAAGAGTTCGTGGGGTAAGTGAGCCCAATGAGCAGTCATAAAGTCTTGGGTTTGTACAGCTCGGAGTGCCACAACATATTCATAAGTTCTGCCATCACCCATGACACCAACAGACTTAACGGGGAGGAATACGGCGAAAGCTTGGCTCGTTAAGTCATACCAATTTTTGCCACTGACTTCATCCACAGTATTACGCAACTCCTCAATAAAGATCGCATCAGCACGTTGTAGTAATTTGGCAAACTCTGGCTTCACTTCGCCCAAGATACGCACACCTAGTCCAGGTCCGGGGAAGGGATGCCGATAAACCATCTCTCTTGGCAGACCAAGAGCAATGCCAAGCTCTCTCACTTCGTCCTTAAATAATTCACGCAAGGGCTCTAATAATTTGAGATGCATATCTTCGGGCAGTCCACCAACATTGTGGTGACTTTTAATCGTATGCGCACCCTTCTTGCCTTTACCTGCAGACTCAATGACATCTGGGTAAATCGTCCCCTGTGCTAACCATTTCGCATTTTTAATCTTGCCGGATTCACTCTGGAAGATTTCAACAAATTCTTTACCGATAATTTTTCGCTTGGCTTCTGGATCAGTCACGCCAGCAAGCTCAGACATGAACTTCGGAGCAGCA
>Ga0364867_10470_pt3 | contig 16438 bp, 7 predicted proteins | sample ExccelAu500001D4_3_FD_206915 | JGI IMG/M metagenome (GOLD analysis project Ga0364867, IMG submission 206915) | Enriched cells from Trout Bog Lake Hypolimnion, Wisconsin, USA - BchlTB.Aug13.5000.01.D4 | ecosystem: Environmental > Aquatic > Freshwater > Lake > Hypolimnion/Profundal zone | place: USA...
CATTCATAACCACATAAGCTGAAGACTCCATTCCGCAAGGCTTTGTGCCTGTAGCGATGCAAGTGACTGTATCCCCATTTGCGAGTGTGCTGCTGATATATTTTGTTGATGTCGCACCGCTTATTGGAGACCCATCAATATACCACTGGTATGTAACTTCAGAACCACCACCGGTAGTTGTAGCTTTCAACGTATCTGATTCACCCGGCTTGATGTCAACACCCGGCGTAGCAGTTAAATAAATGGAAGGCGTATATGTGCTGTCCACAGTGACAACCACTGACTTAGTAATGGTATCAGGATTTGCACAAAGAGCGTTGCTGACCATTCTTACAGATATAGTGTCACCATTTGTAGGGAAGATGTTATAAACATCTACACTAACTGCAGCACTCACACCATTAAGGTACCACAAATACTGCGGAGCTGCACCACCGTTGGTAGGCGTAGCAACGTAAGTGATAAGTGAACCCTGGCATACGGTATCGCCTATCCCGTTAGATAAGCTAACAGACGGGGTCACTGAAGGGATGATAGAGATTGTTGCAAAACCGTCCATATAGATGTTACATCCGTCGGAAATTTCTGTGGCGCTGATCGAGTAGGAACCAGCGGCAGTATGAGGGCCGAAAGTCATAACAGAACCTGTACCTGAAACTGGCGAGCCTACCACGGTGGTGTCGTAAAGCTGATATATTACACCAGATTGTGATCCACTCAAATAAACATCCAGTCCGGTATCGGCTGAGCAGTAGCTACCACCACCTGATACGTTAAATACCGTAGGCAGAGGATTGACAGTTACTACGGTAGATGTGTTGCAACCCGTAATCAATGTATAAGCCACTGTAGCTGTACCAGGAGTTAAACCTGTAACAACACCGGTCCCGGCTACAACCGTAGCAACCGCAAGGTCGCTGCTGCTCCAAGTACCACCAGACACTATGTCAGCCAGCGTGGCTACAGAGGCCGCACAAATTGTGGTTGTGCCAGTGATAGGAGAAACAGGATTTACGGTGAGCACGTCTGTTGCCAGACAGCCAGTTGGTAACACATAAGAGATCACTGCAAGGCCACCTGAAACACCCGTGGCTATGCCAGAACCTGAACCTATTGAAGCAATTGATGCATTACTACTGCTCCAAACTCCAGAGCCGGTATCACTGAAACTTGTAGTGCCACCAACGCAAACCGCATCCAGCCCTGTAATGGCTTCTGGCGTTGAGTTTACTGTAACTACTGTGGTATTCAAACAACCGGTAGGTAAGGTATAAGTAATTGTAGCGATACCCGTAGCTGCAGTTGTAGCCGTCCCGGATGCGCTGCCTATGCTCACGATTGCCGTATTGCTGCTTGACCATGTGCCGGCCCCAGTGTCCGAGTAAGTGTAAGACAAGGCAGTGCATAAATTGTTAGGGCCAGTAATTGCCGCAGGCAATGGATTAACCGTAATAGCGTATGAAGAAGAACAGCCCGTTGGTAAGGTGTAAACAATTGTATCCACACCCGCTGACATACCGGTAACAACACCGGTAGATGAACCAACGGTAGATATTGACGTATTGCTACTTGTCCAAACGCCGCCGAGGTTGATATTTCCCAAATCGGTGTTTAATCCCTGGCATACATTATTTGTACCGGTAATAGCCGCAAGCGGATTCACTGTTACCGTAATTGAAGCTGAGCAACCTGTGAACGGCATAGTATAAACGATCGATGTAGGCCCAGCAGTTAAGCCCGCAACAATACCTGTAGTTCCCACTGTGGCTATAGACGTATTACTACTGCTCCATGAGCCACCGGCCACTGCGTCAGTCAATGCTATTGAGAAGCCCCGACAAACATTGTCACTACCCATAACAGGCTGTATTGGATTAACGGTAATATTATTGGTCGTAATACAACCTGTGGGTAATGTATAAGTAATCGAAGTGCTACCTGGAGCAATGCCAGTAACAATACCTGAGCTTGTACCTATTGCTGCGATAGAAGTGTTACTGCTGTACCATGTTCCACCGGTTGCCATATCAGATAAAGAGAGGGTTGAACTTTGACAAACCGGCGCGATACCGGAGATAGCATTAGGTAATGGATTTACCACAACTTCAGTAGTATTGATACAACTTGTACCTAATGAGTAGGTGATAGTTGCGGACCCTGCCGAAACAGCCGAAACAATACCCGTACCGAAACCAATTGAGGCTACAGATGGGTTGCTGCTATACCAGCCGCCGCCGCCAACATCAGTCAACGCAGAGGTGAGGCCCTGACAAATGCTTGTGGTACCTGAAATTGGAGCCGGCAAAGAAATGACAGTTACACTTTCAGTTTGCGTACAGCCTGAAGGATTCAGATAAGTGATAACGGTATTACCAGGAATGAGGCTGTTAATGATCCCTGTGGTTAAACCAATAGTCGCAACAGATGTATTGCTACTGCTCCATGTTCCACCGGTTACTGCATCTGACAATGTATTCGTCAAACCGGTACAGAACGTAGTTGTGCCAGTTATTGGATAACTTGGATTAACAGTCACCGTAGTTGTAGTGATACAACCTGTTGGTAAAGTATAAGTTATTAGCGGATTCCCTGAAGAAACACCACTAACAACACCTGAGCCGGCGCCAACAGTGGCAAGGCCTGTATTGCTGCTGGTCCATGATCCACCGGATGATGCATCGGCGAGCGTTGTATTCAACCCCATACAAACCGACCTAACACCAGTAATGTTTGAAGGCAATGGATTTACTATTACCGGAATCGAAGCAAGGCATCCGGTTGGCAACTCATAAGTGATGGTAGGGTTACCAGCACTTAAACCACTAACGATACCTGTAGATCCTACGGTTGCGTAGGTAGTATTGCTGCTGCTCCAGGTTCCGCCGGAGGTAGTCTCTGTCAAACCAGTCGTCAAACCGACGCAGACACTAGTAGTGCCGGTGATTGCCGCAGGAACGGGATTTACTGTAAATGTAGTATACGTAGCACAACCTGTAGGCAGTGTATAAGTAATGTTCAATTCACTGGCAACAAGCCCGGTAACTACACCCGTAGTTGCACCGACAGAAGCAAGGTAGCCATCGCTCGCACTCCATGTACCGGTACCTGTATCGCTCAACGCAGTAGACAATCCCTGGCAAACGCTGGTTACCCCTGAAATAGCTTCAGGCAACGGACTTACTGTGATAGTAGAAGTAGTAGTACAAACGGAAGATAGGCCGTATGTGATGATCGCAGAACCAACGCCGGTTGCTGAGATAATACCATCACCCGAACCGATCGAAGCAACGGAGCTATTACTTGACGTCCAAACACCGAATGCTGTCTCATCAGTATAGTTATAAGAAGATCCGTTGCAAAGGTTGGTAGAACCAGTAATAGGCGCAGCACCAGCATTCACAGTTTCTGTGATTGAAGTATTACAACCATCGGGCAAAGTATAAGTGATATTGGTGGCGCCAGCGGCAACGCTTGTAACGATACCCGTAGAGGCGCCGATAGTTGCTATTGACGGTGCACTGCTGCTCCATGTACCTGAGCCACCGTCGCTAAGTGTTGTGGTAGTACCAAAGCAATACATATTAGTAGAGCCGGAAATTGCTGCCGGAGAAGGATTCACCGATAAAGTGATGTAAGAAGAACAACCTGTAGGCAGATTGTAGCTAATCACCGGATTACCACCTGCGCCTGAAATGGTAGTCACGTTGCCCGCTGTACCAACAGATGCAATAGCAGTATTGCTGCTGCTCCACGTACCACCACCTGTGACGTCTGTCAAGTTTGTTGTTGTGCCTGCGCAAAGTGTAGAAACACCCGATATTCCAACTGGAAGAGCATGTATCGAAACAATCTCCGTGATCATACAACCGGTTGACAAAATATAAGAAACAACAGTAGTACCAAGTGTAACCCCGGTAACAACGCCGGTAGACGAACCAACGGTTGCAACTGAAGGAGTGCTGCTTACCCACTCACCAAATGCTGTGGCATCGGTAAGGTCTGTAGTAGTACCAACGCAACCGTTGGAGCCACCTGCGATGGGGCTTGGGATAGGATTTACAGTCAAGGGAAGCGTGGCAATACAACCAGTAGGTAAAGTATAAGTTATAACCGGATTACCAAATCCGGTACCCGTAACGGTACCTGTTGTTCCTACGGTAGCGATACTCGTATTGCTACTGCTCCAGGAACCGCCTGATGTTGCGTCATTTAGCGTTGTTGTCAAACCCTGACAGAAAGTTGAAGTTCCGGTAATGCCAACTGGCAATGCGTTTACGGTCACATTCTGCGTAGCATAACAACCAGTTCCTGTTAAAATAAAAGAAATGGTTGCAGTACCTGCAGCTACACCCGTTACACTTCCGGTAGTTGTACCTACTGTGGCTATGCCAGAAGCACTGCTCGACCAAAGACCAGAACCTCCATCGGAAAGTATGGTTGAAGAACCGATACAAACTTTCGGTGTACCGCCAATGCTGGCAGGTAACGGATTAACCGTGATCGTTTCGTATGCATTGCAACCTGGCCCAACTGAATAGGTGATCAACGCAGTTCCTTGTGCAACACCGGTTGCAATACCGGTTCCACTGCCGACAGTAGCAACGGCTGTGTTACCACTTGTCCATGTCCCGGTCCCTGATTCGATCAAAGCAGCATTCGAACCAATACAAACCGCTGATGGCCCGCTGATAGGACCAGCAACACCCGCGAGGGTAATGTTAGAGCCATTATCTGAACCATAGGTCCCCGGATAGCTACACACTACACGAACACGATATAATGTACCCGGAGTAGTACCGCCAGGTATAGTCGCAGTGATCGGCGAAGTTGTTCCGGTCCCGATTATATTTGATGTAGTATTGGTCGGGAAAGTGCCATTTGCATTTGTGATCTGTACGGAGTAGTTTGAACCAACCGCACCCGCTGTGCTGAACCCTACGCTAATGATATTTGGCGCAGTATTACACAATGGGCCGTAAGACGCGGCTGTAGTTGTAATAGTGGGCGGCGCTGAAAGTATGGTATCACCCTGAATAGAAATATTGTCAAACCTGTTATTCCCGCTGGTACCGGTATTTCTACCCAAAAGGTGTATGCGGAAGAAAAGTGTCGGGTTATTGTTAGCGCCCGGATCCGTGATCGATACATGAATCCTCCTGAAAGTTAATGATCCAGAATCAAGCGCCTCTGAAAGCCCGGCTAACCTCCATGTGAGGCCGCTGTCGAGGCTGTAATTGAATACATTGATTGAGTCACCGCTTGTATAGCTTGATGATTCACAACCATAAGTGATATTGATATTCTTATACCCTGTACTTGGAATGTAATAATACAAATAAGTACTATCATCAGGGTTTCTCATTCGCACACCATTTACAGAGGGGATAACTGAAGAACTCACCTGTGGCCAATAGTCATTTACTGTATCATAGTCAGCAGACGCCGAAGCGACTGCTACGGCATCAAAATAGGTTGGATTCGACAATGAAGTTCCAGGGAATAGACCAAAATGCACATAGGCATTAGAGGTAGGCAACGTGGTATAATCTGGGTTAATATACGGGAAGTTCGGGTTAGCATAGGTACCCGAGAATGCGTTGAAGTCCCAGAAGTGCACCAATGTGCCACCTGGGAGAATGGTATCGCCTTTCACGGAAATATTATCGAAACGGTTGTTACCGCTGGTACCGTGATTACGCCCCAAAGACGTAATCTTAAACACGAGCTTCGGATTATTAAAAGCTGCCGGATCAGTGATAGATACAGATGTGACCCTGAATGTATCCCACGTTGCCGTGTTGAGTACTGTAGCCAGGGAAGATAACCCTGCCGTGCTCCAGGTTACACCGCTGTCCACGCTGTATGAATAGATTTGCGCAGAATCGCCGCTTGTTAGACTGGATGTTTCCGTAGCATACCGGAAAGTTATATTCTGGTAATTAGTAGACGGGATATAAAACAGCATTTGCATCGAATCTGAAGGATTACGTGCGCGGAAATAGTTTCCCGCAGTTACCGTAAACGTAGGTATAGGCGCCTGGTTGACCGTATCGAAATCTGCCGTTGCTGCGGCAGCGATATCGCTATACCCCGCATAAGACCCTGAAACAGGAGTTGAGGGTTCCCAATACATCTGTGCAATGGCCGTACCAATATGGTAATCCGCAGGCACGTCAGGGATTGTAGGCAAGTGATAGGTTGTAACACTTGTATATCCGTTGAAATCCCAGAAATAGATCATCCTGGTCTGGGCCATACCGTTATTGTTAACGGCAACAAATGCGCCCAGAAACAATAAAAATGCGAGTAACTTTTTCTTCATAAAACTTTGTTTTGAATTTAGCCTGATTAAAGTGTTTTTATACTTCCCTTCTATTGAATGCAGCATTATATACCTTATGTTTTCGCGTGCAAATGTGGCAATCGAATGTTAAGCAATGATTACGGACATGTTACCAGTATTTGAACTAATTGTTACCAAACAGAGCAATCGACATTCTACGGAATGTCTTATAAATCAATTATCAGTGATGACAAAAAAGTTATAAATATTGTTAACGGCAAGCCAGAAAAAATGGGATTAAATTTTTGAAACGACCGCCTGATAAACAATGTTATTGTTTGCCACTACGCGAACAATATATGCACCCGGAGTAAGGTCGCAACTTATTTGTTGTACCTGCTGCCCAACAATCAATGTTTGATTCATGCGCACCTGACCGAGCATATCTGTGCAAGTGATCGACACGGACTCCCCTACAAGACCGCCGCTGAAATTAAACATCAATTGTGTGCCAACCGGGTTAGCAATATTCACCTTGTCGCTGTTCAATTGATGGCTTGCAACTGCAGAAGGTTCAATCTCCGGATTTGGCAGACTGGTACCCGTTGTGTTCGGCGTCACCAGCAAGTCTACCAACACAGGGTACTTGTTGGACATCTGGAAAAGCGCATTTGCAACCGAAGAGGGAACTGCCGTATTTGTTGGAGCATCGTTTACCGAAATGCCAAGCCTGTGCCCGTCATTCCCGAGGGCCTTGAAAGAATGGGGAACGTAGGATATATAATTCGAGTTATTTATGATCCATGGAGAGAGAAAAATATGATCGAACCAGTCTTTTGCGCCGCCACTGGTGCCGCAGGAATTGGGCACGCTACCGGAAACCCTGGTTGATGTGGTCAGGCAATTGGTATAAGAAGCAGGATTATCGTCCCAGTCTGCCGGATAAGTAAACTCACCGTCCGGATAAAATGGCGGATCATAATATTTGTAGTTTGTATCCGCAGGTTGTGTCAGTGTTTGATAAACCGGTTCAGTTGTATTTCTTAGATTAAAATCGCCCATATTGATCATATTGGCCAAGTGGGTAAAATGCGTTTCCAGTTGAGCCATTTCCCCGGCAATCTGGGCGCCCCTTTCCGATGCGTCGGTACTGCCTGAAATGTCGTGGTTAACCGTTACATAAAGGAAGGTCGTATCGTGGGTGGTTGCAAGGTTAGGATCTAAATAATATAGCTTGTATGTGTTAAAGTCTTCGGTGTTGGTATAGGTACAAAGTATTCTATCGAAACCGAGTTTTTGCTGGTTATAAAATAAAAGGTCCTCCGTAGGAGACGCAGCATAATTTGTAAACGGACAATAGTTAAAACGCCCGGGATATGCAGCATTCAGGGCAAATTGCAAGATTGAATCCTGAAAACCAATTGCTGCTGAATAGTTATCATCTGTTGGGGAGGTCTGTATCGACCCCATTTTCTCGAGGCTGATAATGTCGGGGTTGGCGTACTGAACTATAGTTTCAAGGTAGGCATTATAGATGCTGTTAGGCCCCTGGCACAAAGGATAAGAACCATAATCCAATACGTTATAGGCCATTACACGCACCGTATCTGACTGGGCTGATGACCTGCTCGAATAGGTAAGGAATGACAGGCACAGCAGACCCAACAAAAAGTGTAAATTTAATTGCTTCATCGTCTCCGTTTTTTTACATTTGGTTTAAACCTTCAAAATATTTCAAACTTCCGGCCCATTAATTTGATCCAGTTAGTGCTTCATACTAAAACCGATAATTTGAAAATGCCCGCTGCCCTTTACGGGACAGCGGACACTTAATTATTTGACTCGGCTATTGCTTAGTGTTGGTTACCAGTGGTGCCATTTGACTGATAACAACCAATGTCTACACCCGGTGTAACAAGTGGTGAAGTGGCACCAAACGTAGGATCAACAGGTATAGTCAATGAACCGCCTAAGCTGATAGCTGGACCGCCAGGGCTTGTAACTGGCGTAAAGCCAGTAAAACCTTTGCCGATAGCAGGTGAACCTGACTGTAAGTGGAAGTTGGAACCTGAAGCGTAATTGATGTTGATGTTAGCTGAACTACCAATATTGGTGTATGTCACAAACATTGGATTATTAGCGCCAACGAGCGTTGGTGCATCATAAGTCTCGCCTAAATTTGAAGCATAGTTTGCAGGCAGGAATGAGGATGGGTTAGGAATATTCGTAGATTTTGGTTCAGAGATATAACCAACAGGGTAGAACTGATCAACAAGACTATCAGCATCACCATAGGAATAGTTGTAACCATATAAACAAAGTGCAGTATCTGCAATGGGGTTACCTACGATCCTGAACCCAAATTTGCAATTTACGATCAGGTTGTTATAGGACTGGCCATACGCTCCTTGTTCATAGTCTATATCGCCGCTACGGCCTGTTTGCACCTGCCGGTAACCACCATCAACGTAAGTGTTATTGAACATATCGATTTCGCAAGTCGGCGTAGAACCTGTGCCTTTATCGGATGCTTTTGTACCATTGGTGGCTGTTCCTACAAACAGGTTATAAGCCATTGTACCTACTGTACCATGCTTTGCATTCAAGCAATCTCCACCAATGTAACCTTGTTTTTCAAACGTGTTGCGCACGAAATAGATGCGGCCGCCCGCGAAACGTACAGCGTCATCTGTGGTACCATAGAACCATGAATCTTCGACAATGCAATAACCGTTTGCGTTCTTGAAGTAAATTGGCCACGATGGATTCCCCCCCGTAAGTGAACTTATAGGTGGTGTAGATGCATAATTTTGCCCAGCGAACTCGACGTGTGTCCACTTCAGGATGAACAAAGGACAGCTACTATCACAAGCAAAACCACACCAACGATTAGGGCTGGTGAATGCAGGATCAGAAGACGGAGTGTTAGCGGTCGTTGCATTATCCTGTTTTGTGATGCTTGATACAGTTACCCAGTTAGGAGCAGCCTGCGTGCCGAGAGAAATAAATACCCCCTGTACAAGGAAATAAGCATTAGGGTTAACCACATTAATGGTTACACCGCTTTGCATCAACACGGTATCACCAAAATTGATCGATACCGGACAGCTCAAAATATACGTTTTGTTGGATTGCAATGTCCCCTTGATACCTCCGCATAAAGTATCTCCGGTGATCACATTCCCAATCGTTTTCTGAATTCCAGAGACACTGCTGGAATTGCTCGATTTTTTACACGAGGTAAATAATGCCAATCCTGCAATGAATGCCAGGATGCATAAGTTGATCTTTTTCATATACTTTTTTTGTTTTGGTTTTTAAAATGGTTAATTAATCTAGTTTGTATTTAATGCCAATCAGGTAATTCCGTCCATAATAGCTACTCTCCACTAGGGCCTTACCATCTTTAAGGTTTTGGTAGGGAAGGTAGAAAGCAGGTGTCGATGTATTGGTAAATTTGCTGTTGGAATAGTTGAGTTCTACCAGTGCAGGGCTATTGAGCAGATTATTTACTTTTGCATAAATTGACAGGTATTTATACAGCCTTTTCTCAATGGAAAAGCTTGTAAGACTTGACGCCTTTTGCCAGTAATCTAGTCCCACATTTCCGGACAAAAGATAAATATGCCGACCCGTATACTGTTCTCCTAACTGAGCATCCAAACCAAGTTTCGGATTTTTATATAATAAAGCGATATTACCCACGTTAGCGGCCTGGCCTTGAAGTGGTCTAGTAACGTTAACTGTGGTCCTCAATTCACCGGTGGCAGTAGGCTCAAGATAATATTCCGGAGTCGTTATAGCGGAATGGGTATATATGTAGTTTGCAGTCACCCCGAAGTAATGAATGTACTTGGTTACTTGAAATTCTCCACCAAAATTTACTGCCGGGCTACCAGGAACATTCTGTGGTTGAATATACACGGCAGATGGCCCCGCGGGACTCTCAAGGAACAATTCAATGGGATCTGTTATATTTTTATAAAATGCCCCTACCAATAATTGGTCGATTCCCTTAGGAAACCATTCATACCTTGCGTCCAAATTTTGAGCAACACTGTGCTTCAAATAGGGATTGCCAATTTCGTCGAAGTCCTCCCCTGTCTGCATATAGGGGATCGTTTCGTAAAATCCAGGACGGGAAATCGCCTCATAATAGGAAAAGCGCAAATTCGCCTTTGCATTCAACTTATACTTCAAATTAAGGCTTGGTAACGGATCAGTATAATTATAGGTTGCCGTAACACCAAGCACGAAGTGCGGATCCAGGTTCGCTGAATCATGCAGGTAAGTTGTTTCCACCCTTAAACCACCAATCACTTCTAATTTTTCATTTAACAGACGAAATTTAAATTGCCCGTAATAGGCGAATATATTTTCCTCCGTTTTGTAGTCAAGGCCATTCGCGTTTGAGATACCTGTCGGTGCTGAAGTAAATGACAACGATGAAGGCGTCAGGCTTTGGATGCTGGTATATGGCACGGTCGAACTAGAAGGGCCAAAATCATATTCATTATAGTAATTAGTCCTATTCTTATCACGGTCCATCAAGCCTGCCTTAAATTCAAATTCCTTGCCGAATATTGAAGGTGTATAGGTAATATTCAAAAAGCCCTGAACATCCTGATCATTTGTCCTTTCCCATTTCTTCGTCATTGACTTTACAATGTCACCCTCTTGCTTTATGCCTCCTAATGGATTCGTGGAAAAATTATTTTCATAATCAAATTCTGTCATATCAGGTACATCACGGGTCGCCTTAGAAACTGCTCCAATCCAATCCACTTTTAGATTCTTAAGGACGAGATGGTTACCCCGAAGGTCTAAATTCTCAATGTTATCTATACGCTCAGCGGTCCGGTCCTTGTAATCTACAGTTCCCAGACCAGGACCAGGGCGATTTACTGCCGTGATCACCGTATCTATTATTTGTCTTTCTTCAAGCTGATTAAGATTTACAAAAAGGGCGCCTAATGTGAATGTATTTTTGTCATTTAGATGGTAATCGATATTTGCATGGAGGCCAAGCCTGGTTTCTTGCGTTGAATATTTGCGTAACTCCAGGTCATCAAATTCCGGAATGTTACCGGCATCCGGCTGTGACGCTGGTTTGAAGAATATATTGTTGGTTTCTTTAAAAGTGTTCTGGTAGCTTCCAGTTACCATCACTCCCAATTTATGTTTGAAAAACCTGTTACCCAGGCTTACACTGTAAAGACTATTCACGGGTGCCTGCTCGGGCTTGATTACAGAACTACCCAGCGGAAAAAAATCTGATAGTTTCGCAGAATAGTTGAGGCCGTATAAAGTCGTCGGGTCATTCTTTACTATGTCGCTTTTGTCAAAACTATTAAAATGTTCATCGAGCGAATTTTCGTTGTACCCGGTTGCTACGCTTGCATAGACAACAGCATGATCGGGCGCCTTTTTCATTACCAGATTTGTGACGCCGCCAATCGCATCACCTTCCATTTCTGGCGTAAGAGATTTGATTACCTCTATCCTGTCCAAAATTTCTGCAGGGAATACATCCAGTGGCACAAACCTGGCTTTGTCATCCGGACTTGCAATTTTGATACCATCCACAGTGGTATAATTATATCGCGGTGGCATGCCCCTGATGGTAGCGTATCTGGCTTCGCCGTTATTGTCCCTCACCATCTGTATCCCGGATACGCGTTGCAATACATTTGCAACGGTAATGTCCGGCAACAATTCTATAGAACGGGCCGATAAAATATTCATTGTTACATTCGAGTTCTTTTCGATGTTCCGGGATTGTTCATCACTACCGTTTTTATACTTACCCGTTATCTGTACTTCGTCAAGCGCATGTGTTGCACTCTTTAGGTCTTCATTAATTACAAGCGTCTGATTGTCCGTTATTGTTATATGCTGGGTATATGTTTCGTAAGACGAGAACTTTATTTCAAAATCATAAGTACCTGCCGGCACATTTTCTAATTTGTAGCTACCATCAAGACCAGATGTAGCGCCATAAGCGGTTCCTTTTAAATCTACAATAGCGCCGAGTAGTGGTTCTCCGCTTTGCTTATCATTTACAGTACCTTTAATAGTACCTGCATAGCTCTTAAATGATGCAAAAACTACGAGTATAAATAGTAAACTTCCCTTTGTAAAAAATCTCATCCGCTTTGAATTTTTTTGCGAAAGTATAGGCTCGCAAAATCATTTCTGTTGCCTCAGCAGCGAAATAATACACACTTAATGTTGAGGTAATACAGACTTAATTTATTGGTAACTATTTGGTAATACTAGCGGTCGGCAGGAGATGATACCAAGCTTTAGGACGTAATTGAATCACCTTTACACCAAGCTAACGACAACGCCTGAAAACGCTATTGGACGCGGCTTTCCCGACAAAACGTTTAACCGCATGAAAAATTAACGATGAATACGCCTTTTAAATATCACGCCAATAAACTACCTGAATAACAAATGTTCACCCATTACACAGAGGGCAATAATTGCTTAACCTTTTGGTAATGTTCTCTTAATGTTAGCTGTCTTTCTTTGCAAAAAAATCAAACAAAAAAAAGAACAGTCATGAGAAAAAATTTATGCGCCGTATTGCTTTGCTTCAGTGCAATTCTATCATTTAATGTGAACAGTAATGCCCAGGGCACACTTATTCACTATTGGAATTTTAATTCATTCACCAGTGTCATCACACTGCCAGCTACTGCCGACCTGAGCGCTGACTATACAAGGATCAGTTCACCTACAGCCGCGTTGCTTTATGTTCCGCAGCCGGGCACGTCTTCAGCATTTTCTGATTATTGCGATGATGTAGCAGGTGACGCCACTGATACCGTTAATGACCGTTTAGGCGCACCAGCAGGCAATGCTTTTCGTGCACGCAACCCCAGCGATAGCATGGAGATCCTGTTGTACATGCCTACCACCAACTACACTAACCTGCAGATAAAATATGGCTGCGAATTATCGAGCTATACGAGCGGTGACTCTGTGAACGTATTCGCATATAGTGTTGACAGCGGCGCTACGTGGATCACAAGCGGTTCTGGTCTTTCAGAGTGGGTAGACTCTGGCGCGCTCGGGTTCAAATTGATCAGCATTCATGTTAATGATCCACTTGCCAGCGACAACCGGAAATTTGTATTCAAAATCACTACTGCTGGTCGTAATAGCAGTACTAGCGGTAATAACCGTTATGACAATATTACGTTAGACGGCGACACTGCTAACATCGCAGAAGGCATTAAGCCAATAACACTCGCGCCTTCTTACACATTGTATCCTAACCCAGTTATGAACACCTTAAATATCAAGGCTAATCTGGAAAGTGATAAGACGATCATCGTATGTGATGCAGTAGGCCAGAAAATTTCAGAAGAGACTGTAAATGGTAGCCTCGTTTCAATGAGCACAGCTAACCTTTCTGCGGGCATGTATTTCATTTCAATCCGTGAAAACAGCACCGGCAATTTGACCACCATGAAATTCACCAGGCAGTAATCTATTGCACTGATATTTTAGTTCAATAAAAAAAGGCTTACAAAATTCCGATTGGATTTTGTAAGCCTTTTTTTATTGAACTATTTTCCCGTCAAAATTCAAGGACAGTACCCGACTACCTACGACCAAGTAAACAACTTAGCCCTTGACTGGGGGCCTATAACCATTTCTCATAAAGCAAACGGGTAACCATATACCCTTCTTTCTCCAAAAAGCCGCGCGCCCGCGCATTATTCACTAAGGTATACCTGGTGATCCTCCTGACGCCCTTTTCAAAATAGATCCGCTCCATTTCCCTGTTTAACTTCAAATAGATGCCATGACCGCGGGCTTCCAGCGCTATGTAGCCATCAGAAATATATAACTCCTTCCCTTCATAAATTTCTATCCGGCTCAGGTCCTGCTCCTCCACATACCCAAAAATAAAACCGGTGGGCTCATGATCTAGGTAGGCGATAAGACACGTACCATCGCATTCTTGCTGCATCTGTATCACATGGCGCATATAGTTGCCCTCAATATCGGTCCACGAGGCCGTCTTATCAAACAAGGAATGCTCATGCAAATGCAGTTGGTGCATCATGGCTGATATCTCTTTGTAATGTTCCGACACTAGGACCGACTTAATTTCCAGTAACTTTTCCATACATATCTTGCAGCTAGCATTTATTACTAATCAGCATAAACTTACTAAATTCTACTGAGTATTTGGCATGATGAAATAAAGATAACAATCCCATTTTCAGAACCCTTGACTATCATCTACCGAGGCCCGCTACCGCCCTTCTCACCAAAGCGCGCGCCATCTTATCCACCTCGATATTATGATTGATTGTTTCGCCTTTCTTTTGATGCGCTTTTACTTTTGTAAACTCCATTTCTATCACTTCTTCCAGTCTCCATAATTCCGTAATCAAATCTGCATTTTGGATCAGCAACCCTTTTTTCGTAGTCATTTCACCTTGAATGAGCTTCATTTTGCGGTTTGAAAGACCTGCTACATACTGACTGTCCGTGTAAATCTGAATCGTTGTAGGACCACTAAAATGGGCAATCACATATCCTACGGATTTGATAACGGCAGTGAGCTCCATACGGTTATGGGTTGTCGAGTGAGCTAATCCTGATATTGCAGTCTTTTGGCCATTCGCAATAATGAGCACCGCCCACCCTCCTATCTTTTCCTGCGTGTGGCAGCTACCGTCTGTATAAATTTCAACCATTTCACTTTCTTTCGCCATTGTATAAAAATAGGCTTAATAGGGGAAATAAAGGCGCTACTGATCGAAACAAACACTGTATTGTTATATTTTCCCATTATTTCCATTTCCATTAGGAAAATCCATATCATTATTGCACATTTGTATATCAATTTGAGTATATGGCATCTTACCTGATAGCAGACAGCGGATCTACAAAAACGGATTGGTGCTTACTCCAAAAAGGTGAAAAACCCGTTCGATTCAGCACCCAGGGCATCAATCCTTATTTACAGGGCAAGGAAGCCATTATCCACATGCTGCAGGAAGAACTACCCTGGAATAATAAAAAACACAAAGCTACCCACCTCGCCTATTTCGGTGCCGGCGCCGCAAACCCCGAAAAACAGGCTTTTCTGCTGGCAATTATGACCGCTCATTTTGGCATACCGAACACGGAAGTCCAGGGCGATATTATGGCTGCGGCACAGGCGCTGTGTGGCGACAAAGAAGGGATTGTCTGTATCCTTGGCACTGGCAGCGCCAGTTGCTACTACAATGGATCAAAAATCACGGAGCAGCGCCCCTCCCTGGGTTATATAGCCGGTGATGAAGGCGGCGGGAATTACATGGGCAAGCGCATACTCCAGTACTATGCCTACGGCACATTTGATGCGGAATTGAAAATGGGTTTCGAAATGCGCTTCGGCGATGATATCCGGGCCATTATCAATAAGCTGTATCATGAACCGAACCCCAACCGTTACCTTGCGTCGTTTGTGTCCTTGTTGAAGGAAAACAGGGGCCACTACATGGTAGAGAATATTATCGAGGATTGCCTGAATGATTTCTTCCATACCAGCATACTAAAGCACAGAAACAGTTGGACACTGCCTCTTTATTTCTCGGGTTCAGTCGCCTACGGCTTCAGCGACATCCTTGAAAGCCTTTGCCACCAATATGAACTGGAGCTTGGACACATCATCCAAAGCCCCATGGAAGGGTTGATCAAATACTACTCGCAATTTATTGACTGACCAATAGTAATAATACGAAGAGAAAGGGCCTGCATATCTTGCAAGCCCTTTCTCTTCGTATCTAATATCAAGTAGAATTACCGCGTAATGGTGAACTTACCGGCATACCTGTTGTCAGCAGTTGAAGCCGACAGGAAATAGGTACCGGATGCCTGGTCTTGAAGATCGATACTCGTTAGTGAATTGGTCGTAACGGTCATTTCTTTCACCACCTGTCCTACAACATTAGTAATAACCACCTTAGCTTCTTCTACAGTATTGGCAGGGAGGTTAAAAGAGAATGTACCATTGTTAGGATTAGGATACAAGGCCAAAGAATTAGCTGAACCGGTAACCTTTGCTACGCTATTGCTAACCGGTAAGTTAATCACAAAAAAGCTATCAGCACGGCCACAATCATTCGAATCAATGTAATGGAG
>Ga0364867_10443_pt1 | contig 16424 bp, 10 predicted proteins | sample ExccelAu500001D4_3_FD_206915 | JGI IMG/M metagenome (GOLD analysis project Ga0364867, IMG submission 206915) | Enriched cells from Trout Bog Lake Hypolimnion, Wisconsin, USA - BchlTB.Aug13.5000.01.D4 | ecosystem: Environmental > Aquatic > Freshwater > Lake > Hypolimnion/Profundal zone | place...
TGTCAGCAAAAAAAAGTCTCAGTACTTTTTATGCCTCCTTGCTAGCAAGGAGGAAGGAACGAGCGTGAGCGATCGTTGAAATTTAGATGATGAATCATCGTCTGAATCAAGCTACTCTAGCTCAAGCTCTCGATACGTTTGAATAGTTGCATGGGTTGAAAAAACACGCCCGATTATCATCTCAAATAAGCCCAAACCTACCGAAGCAGATAAAGTCATACACTTATTTTATTGGAGTGGATATTGGAAAAGAAAAGTTTGTTTCTCATATTTATAGAGAAAAAGATACTTGTGAGTATCAGAATAACTCTAGCGACATTGCTCTTTTTTAAAGGATCATGCCAAGCAATGAGAAACAAGATTATGCGTGGTCGAAGCCACAGGAGGTCATGAAATAGCCTTGCTCATTTCAAGACTTTTATGAATCTCTTCTTGCAAGAGGCAAAAAGAAAATGGTCGCTTTGACTTCATTAATGCGAGAAATTATCGTCATTGCCAACGCAAGATTGAAGCCTCTTTCATGAGCTTCATCCAATTATCCAAATCTTAAAAAATATAGTTGATTCAGGTTAATCCTGCCCATTGAAAAGTCCCTCTCTCTCATACCATGCCCCTTTTTCAACTCCACCAAGTAAGCCTCAGCTATAGTAACCTACCATTACTCAATCATGTCGATCTTCAGATAAAATCTGGTGAGCGGATCGCTCTGCTGGGACGCAATGGAAGTGGTAAAACAAGCCTCATGCGCTTGATGACTAGAGAAGAAACACCTCGCTCAGGAGAAATCATTTGCCCGCAATCAACAATCACAAGTTATCTCTCACAAGAGATTCCAGAACATATCAACGGCTCGGTTATCGAAGTGATCCGCTCTGGACTCAAACCCAACGTTTATGAAGAAGAATGGGAAAGCGATAGACGCCTTGAAGCCTTAGCTGAAAAGATGCACCTAAGCATAGACGCTTCCTTCACCTCGCTCTCAGGAGGCTTAAAACGCCGCACGCTCTTAGCACATGCACTTGCTTCCAAGCCTGATCTTCTCTTACTCGATGAACCCACTAACCACCTCGATCTTGAAACGATTTTCTGGTTGGAAGAATTCTTACTAACAACACCTATCACTCTTTTTTTTGTCACTCATGATCGTGCTTTTTTAAAAAAACTAGCAACTCGTATTTTAGAATTAGACCGAGGGAATCTTACAAGTTGGGATTGTGATTACCTAACTTATCTATCAAGAAAAGCCGCCTGGTTAGATGCAGAGGAAAAACAGTGGTCTTGCTTTGATAAAAAACTTGCCCAAGAAGAGGTCTGGCTTCGGCAAGGTGTGAAAGCTCGAAGAACAAGAAATGAAGGACGTGTACGAGCGCTTGAAAAATTACGGCAAGAACGAATGCAACGCCGCGAGCGCCAAGGAAAAGCACGTATTAACTTGCAGGAAGGAGATTCTTCCGGCCAAAAAGTCATCGAAGCCAAAGAGATTAGCTTTGCTTATGATCAAGAGCCTATTATCAACAAGTTCACAACAACCATCTGGCGCGGTGATAAAATTGGCATTATTGGTACTAATGGAAGCGGGAAAACAACACTGCTCAAACTACTTCTTGGACAAATAGCCCCTCATCACGGATCCATACATCTTGGCACAAAACTACAAATCCTCTACTTCGATCAGCTACGCGGAACCATTGATCAAGAAAAAAGCGTTGTCGCTAATGTCACTGGAGATGCTGAAACCATCATTTTTCAAGGACGACCACGTCATATTCACAGTTACCTTGAGGATTTTCTTTTTTCCCGCGAACGCATTAGGATGCCAGCAAAGGTTCTTTCTGGAGGAGAACGTAATCGCTTGCTTCTTGCGAAACTTTTTCTTCAACCCACCAATGTCCTGGTCATGGATGAACCAACCAATGATCTGGATGCCGAAACCATGGAACTCCTCGAGGAACTCGTCATAGACTATAAAGGAACACTTCTTCTCGTTTCACACGATCGTGCTTTTTTAAATAATGTGGTAACAAGCACACTTGTTTTTGAAGGAGCAGGACGAATTATGGAGTATAGTGGAGGATATGACGATTGGATGATTCAGCGTCGCACTGCTAAAAAGGAGATACCGCCGATCATCTTGCCCCCTCATAAAAAATCTCCCGCTCCGCTATCACGTCCCATATCTTTTCTTAAAGCGCAAGAGCGTGAATTAAAGGCCCTTCTCTCACGTATTGAGCAGTATGAAGCAGAAAAGCAATCCCTGTTAAACAAACTCTGTGATCCGCTATTCTATAAAAAAGAACCTGAAAAACTTTCTGAAATAGAAGAATTACTCGCTACTCTTGAGGATCGAATTACCTGTAGCTATGCTCGCTGGGAGGAACTCGAAGCAGAGCGTCAAAAATCGCTTTAATAGACATCTTACATGTATATTCATCACGAATGATGAGGTTCTATTTTTTCAATTTTATTTGGCACCTCTTGACACAGGCATCAGAAGAAGTCAAAAAAATGCTAGCCCGAATATTTCATACTGATTGTGACGAAGAAAACGCGAAGCTAGGGTGAGGTAAGGCGAGTGATGAAGTCTAACAACGACTGTACGAGTACATACTGCTCAAAGAAGACTTCGGGCTTAGAAGCAGCATCCACTTTGGCTTCCCGGCCTCCACAGTAGATGAGTATGAAATATTCGGGTTGAGGTTTTTTATGAATACGCTTACTAGACTTACACTGCGCAATTTTCGTTGTTTTTCTTCCAAAACCATAGAACCCTCTCCAGGTCTGAATTTTTTTATTGGGCCCAATGCCCAAGGGAAAACCTCCCTACTAGAGGCAGCTTGTGTTTTATTACGACTCAAATCCCCTCGCACACATCTACTCGCGGAAGCTGTTCATTTTAAGGAAAAAGCTTTTTTTCTCGAAGGAAACTACGGGGATAAAAAGCTCTCAATGCGCTTTACACCTTACGAGACAAGTAAACGTCTACTCCAAATTGATGATGTCACTGAGCAGGAAACAAACCATTATTTACAGATGAGCTCGGTTGTTTGGTTTGGAACAGACGATCGAGAAGTTGTCAATGGGCCCGGGGAGCGACGACGAAATTTTTTAGATAGTGCGGGATTACAACTAAGCAGTGAATATAGAAGACATTGGAAATTTTATGCGAAGGCACTTAAATCACGCAATATGCTCTTGCGAGCAAAACGTCCACGCCGTGAAATTGAGGCATATGACTCGATCCTTTGTGAAAGTGGTGATGCCTTAATGAACTTACGAGCCATGATCGCTCATGCTTTAAGCAGACATGCCGCAGATGCGTGTCAGTCTATCTCTCAAGAAACACTCAAGCTCACCTATCAACCAGGAGCGACCATTCCGCTACGCAAAGCCTTAGCAAACTCTCGAGCCAAAGAAACACAATTAGCAATGACCATCGTAGGGCCACATCGTGACGAACTTCTCTTAACTCTTGAGGATATTCCAACCGCGACCTTTGGATCTGAGGGACAACGGCGCACGGTAGCCTTGGCACTCAAGCTTGCATTGGCGCATTTACTTTATCATGAAAAATCAATCCCTCCTCTTCTCCTTCTTGATGATGTCTTTGGCGATTTAGATACAAGCCGTCGTCAAGCACTTCTCTTGAATATGCCACAAGGATCTCAAGCATTGTTCACAACAACAGAGCTCGAAAGCAGCTCAGCACCTAACCAAGCCTCTTTTTTTAATTTATTTTAAAAGACCCCTTGCAAACAGATAAAAACCGAGTATGTTTCCCGCTCCTTCAACAAAAAAATCTTACAATAACAAACAACACTCACTGATAATAATTATACAATAAATCTTATGATTCTATTTTCTGACTTTCCATGCCAAGACAAGATTCCACCAGCCCATGTGCAGCCTGCTAATCCGAATACTTCTGCTTGCAACCAATTTTCAACTTTCTTAGAAACACTGAACACGTCAGAAGAAAATGAACTTCCTTATGATCATATTCAACCTTATGGACCAAGTGCAGAAGATCCCTCTAAGCCTTTCAAGCCATATAATGGATACAATGCAGCAGGAGAAGCAGAAGAAAATGGACCTGTAACAATTGCTCAAGAACAGTTAAGTGCTTTAGCCTCAGAAATGAAAGAGCATCCTAACTCTGCGGATGCCTTATCTCCTTTTAATCCCTATAACCCTGAAAGCCCCTTGGATCCTTATAATCCTAATCAGTTTTTTGATCCCTGTAAACCACATGAAAATTGGTATGGTAAATACTATGAAGTCATTTCTAAACACTCCTCTGGTGCCCCAGATACCAAAGCTAAGGATCTTATAGAAAAATTAGAGCAACTAAAAACGCTCTTCGCGCAAGACCCCAACCCATCACATCATTATCGCTTTCTACAGGTTACGCATAGTTGGCAAGTAGATCACGAAATAAAACCAACGTCTCATCTAACGTTTGATCCATTATTAGATCTAACGGTAACGTTTGATACAACCTCGAATGACACCTCGAGGACGGTGATTCCTGTTTTTCAGGATTTTGAAGATGAAGATACTGAGCCGTCTCAAAATCAAGATGTTAAAGATCCTTCTTAACCTGGATGCTTCATACTGGTTCGTCGCGAGGCGCCGCGAATCTTGATGGTAACAAGGAAGGTGATGGATTGTGATGCGAGCTGTATGTGCACATACCGCCCAAATCACAATTCGAGACCAACGCAGTAACCATAGAACTTTCAAGAAGCCGTAATAGATTTAGTGTGAAATATGCGGGCTCTAGCATAGCATCAAATATTCTCACTAAATGCGTAGGCATTTTTTTTGGTATTGGAGGGCTCGTGCAGGAAGAATTTCTTTTATCAATTTTTTCCAGCGTTCGCATGTTGCCTCCTTAGTGAACTCTCTTACAGAATAAAAGCCATTGTGCACGAGCCTTAAACGGAAAGACTCATTTTCTTTGAGAAGTCGAAGTTGTCTGAAAAGTTCCTCAAGCGAGGGTGCTATGAGATAATCTTTGCCAGGATGGCCATCCGAGGAAAAAGCCACATCACTCCCACCAATAAAGGGCACACCGGCAAGCCACGCATTATAGAGTTTTGTCGCTGGTTTATGAAGATGAGGCAATCGAGAAAAATCACGAATTCCAATCGCGCAGTCGACATCACGATAATCATGCCACTTTTGAGGAACCTCTATTTTAAAGCTAAGTCCTAATTCTTGTTGAAGTCGCTGACACCATGCCTCCGATCTTAATTCTTTAGCGAGATTTTCTCTCTCTCCAAAAAAAACAATATTCTCAAATCGCTTCCCACGCTCAGGATTCCTACCCATTAGAAGGGATTGTGGCCAGTGAGGTATAAAATGAGCATTAGGGAGTCTCTTTGCCTGCACTTGATTCTGAACAATATAAAAATGAGCGGCGGGATGAGGGGAAGCATCCGCCACAACATCGACCAAAAAGACATTGGGTGATAAAGGCGGGTTCACGCCAAAGGAAGGATCAGCAGAAGCAGTCAAGGCAATGAGCACACCACATTTTTTAGGCACCATAGATAAATTGCAGGGCATCTGAGCCTCTTTTAAAAACTCAACCGTTTGATAAATCCAACTATGACTACAGGTAAATTCTATTTCCGGAACAATCTTTCCCTCCTTCCACATTTCGAGACATCGATTGGTAGGAAATAATTCTTGTGGCAAAAAGAAAGAGACTCTTTGCCAGGGTGTTTCGAATTCCTTGGATAAGGCTGCATAAATTTTTTTTCTCTGTTGTGCAAGAAAACGACGCATCATCTGATTGGAAAACAAATCCAGTAGATCCAGAGTGCTATCTGCTACAAGAGTCTTGGGAGATCTTAATAAAGAGAAGATATTAACCTTGAGGGATAATAGAGAAACGTATTTTTTTCTTACTCTTTGTGTAAGAGAGACCTCATCAAAAGAAAATTGCTCTGCAGCTCTTGCAATTTTTTTCCAATAGATCGCAAGGTCCTCTTTCTGTTCTAAATCCATGTAATGCTGCCAAGCATCATAAGAGTGTTCTGCCCAAAAAGCTGCGCGTTCATAAGGGTTCCTTTTCCTTCCCATGTCTCTAGAGGCTAGGTCATATCGCAATGACATTACCTTTTCTGCCATATGGAGCTTACGTTGCCAAGATCTCATCCAAGACTCACTAGCTATGGGCAGATGGTTGATCACTTGCCTATGGCTATGGCATACATTCTTTGCAGCATAGGCAGCAAGAGACCACTGCAGGGCAAGATACTCATCATTTGCTTGCGTTGCCCGTGCTGCATTCAGTCTTAAATGAAATGCATAAGATGAAAAAGCTGCTACTGCACGCCAATGTTCACACACTATTCTATTATGACCTGTGCTTGCCTCGGCAAGCTTCAACTGCATTATGGCAGCATCAATAGCCTCGTAAGCGGCTATTTTAACACGGTAGATGCTCATCTCTTGAACCAGCGATCGACTCGGTCTTAATTTTTCATAATCATGACCATGACGTAGCTCTGAACCTTCATGAGACATCAAAGGTGATGATGGAGATAACGCTCTAGATGAGAACGCAGCGCGCCAGTCAATACAGGGGTCTAATCTAAGATCCAGTTCGCTTTGGCTATTCCTTAGTAAATTGGTATCCATTATCGGATCAAGTCCATCTTTTTGGATTCTTCGGGCCCATTGAAAACATTGAAGTGCTTCCTCAAGATAACGATGAGCGCCTAGCGAAATGTACTGATACTTCTTTATGGCCTTTTGAAGCTGATCAATTTCTTGTTCAAAAAAATCTGAATCTCTTGCCTGAGAATAATTCATCCAGATGCGATAATTCCAAGCAGCCTCCTTAAAATCCTTTTTTTGAAAAACCCAGCAAGAAGAAAACTTCCTTTCTAAGTGATCATCAAGCGCGACGGCCAGTCTATAATTGGCTTCTTGTTTTTTGTTAATCGCACTTACTTTTTTTTGAAAGTCTGTTGGCTCGGAACGAGCAAGAATGCAATTTTCATCACATTGCTGAGAATAATTTTCAGCTGCATCACGCGCAAGACGTAGACAGAGAATTACAAGATTTTTTTTCACACCTATTGCTCTAAAAATTTCTGTTTCCATTAATAGTGATCTCGTTGAACTATCGTAACAAAGAAGCTATCATTATCCGGTTTCTAGCTGTGTGGTAGTCGGCTCGATATTGATCGTAGAGAGCCAAAAGATTCACTCCCTTTTGGTTTTCGTGTTTGGCCGCTCGACTCAAATAAAAAGCAACTTTTTTTGCAGAGCAGGCGGCTTGTCTCCATCCATTATGAACTGAGGCAAGCGAGGGTAAATACGTTTCAATAACTTTTGTGCAGCATTCATAATAATGCTCACTCCAAAAAGCAGCCTGAGCAGAAAAATATTTATTTCCTATACTCTGAGTAGAGGTTTTTTTTCTTATTTCCATGGCTTGTTCTGCTGCATAGAGCAGATTGTTAGCATAGGTAATGAGGCATTCATCTCCACACGGAAAAATTTTAAGAAGATTTTTATGAGCATCAGATACCTTGGTAGCGGCACCAGCAGTTAAGGACCAATGAATAGCATCCATTTCATCCTCTTGCTCTGTTGCTATGGCAGCCTTGATTCTAAAGTGGAAAGCAAATTCTCCATAACGTGCTGCTTCTCGCCAGTGATGCAGAAGAATTTTATTTTTCCAAGATAAAGAAGCCTCTACGTGAAGATAAATAACAGCCACTTCAAGAGCCTTATAGCCTGCTATGGTCCACCGGCAAGCCTCTAAAAATTTACTATCACCGGCTAATTCATATGACTTTTGAATCGCATATGCCGCTTCTGTCGCATAAAACGAAACCTCTGGGGCTAAGAGCTTATATTTTCTAGTAGCCTGAGAGATCTCTTGAACGTCTTTTTTACAGGAAATGTAACTAACGGCTACTGATTGAATAATCCAATAGCGATACGTTTCTGCAACAACGTGAAATAATTCCTTTTTTTTGCTTCCATGCGAAATATCAAGAGAATCTCTAAAGGACGGCTCATGGCTAGAATAGAAAATCTTTCCAGCAGGCTCAATGAGATGCCTATACTTACTAAAGAAAAATGAATTTAATGTCCATAATGGGGTATGAGATTTTTCTGACCTCAAAGATAAAATCTCATTTGGCTCATTGTGTTGAGAAATATTTTTAGCTAGATCCTGAACGATCCTCCAACAAAGAGCTAAAAGGTCATCGCCATTGCCTATTGCTTGAAGAGATTCATGATGATAGGAGGGAAAAATTTTTAATAGACTCGTCACAAATAAAAAGGAGGTTTTTTTATGCTGACATTGTTTGGTAGCTTCAGGTAGGAAGACTGAAGTGCTATCAAAGAATAAAGTAAATCCTGACCAAGAAAATTTGTTTCTGATATCCGGGTTAATCAGTGAGTTTCTCTCATGCCAAATAAATGGTATCTCTTGCTAGTCTCGAGCAGGTCAAGCATTTTGAATCTCCTCACAAAAAAATATATTTAGTTCGCAAGGATTTTTTCTTGAGTGGGAAAATGGTTTTTTTAGACTCATTCTCCACTAAAGAAGTCTGTTTTGCATCTTTCTCCAAATTTTCAGACTCTCTCTTCTTTTCTTTACACCCTTTTTGCTTTTTCATGGACTCTGATAATAAAAAAATTTGGGAACAACTCTCCTCAGTTCTACAACAGCGTATTAGTCATGATGGATATCAACGTTGGTTTAGCGACGTCTCTATTTTGAAGTGTGATTTACAATCCATCCAGCTAAGCGTCCCTAATCCTATTCATCAATTTTTTATTGAGAGTAATTATGCTGCACTCCTTTCTGCTGCTATAGAGGAGATTTTTAAAAGCACTCGACAGTTATATTTTGTACCACGTGAACTTCAGGAACAGGAAGTAGAGCACAGATCAAAATCTCCTCTCACCACATCTTCTACTAAAAAAACACCCGCTGGCATTGGTCTGAACCCTGCTTATACTTTTGAGAGCTTTATTGTTGGTGCAAACAATCAATTTGCTCACGCCGCTGCACTAGCGGTGGCTCAAGATCCAGCAAAAACCTACAACCCTCTCTTCATCTACGGAGAAAGCGGCCTTGGTAAAACCCATCTCCTCCATGCCATGGGCCATCGTGTTTTAGCCAATAAAAAAGGAACACGAGTCGTCTACTTGCGTAGCGAACAATTCACCAATGAGTTTATTGATGCTATTCAACATGGTACGCTTTTTCAGTTTCGCAAACGTTATCGTCAGGCTGATATTTTAATGATTGATGATATTCAATTTTTTGCGGGAAAAGAGCGCTCTCAGGAAGAATTCTTTCATACTTTCGGCGCACTTCATGACGGACATAAGCAAATCATTCTCACAAGCGATCGTCCTCCTAGTGAAATTGATAAATTAGAAAAACGTCTTGTTTCTCGTTTTGAATGGGGAATGACTGCAGAAGTTCAGCCTCCTGATATTGAAACACGTCTAGCCATCTTACATAGAAAGGCCGACGTTCTTGGCATGCAAATTGAAACCTGGGTCCTAGAATTTTTAGCAGAGAACATTCGTACAGATATTCGTCGTCTTGAGGGAGCTTTAATGCGCGTCATGGCATACCAATCTTTAAGTGGCAAGCCCTTAACACAAGAAAATGTCAATCATCTCTTACGTGATGTATTTCAAGAGCAGGCTCGTCAGAACATTACTATCGATCAGATCCAAAAAAGGGTTGCTGAATATTTTGACGTCCGTCTTGCTGATATGTCGAGTAAACGCCGCCATGTTAGTATTGCTTATCCACGTCAAGTTGCTATGTATCTAGCTCGTGAAATGACTTCCTCGACGCTAAAAGAAATCGGAGAAGCTTTTGGAGGTAAAGACCACGGAACAGTAATTCATGCGCACAAACTTATTAAAAAACGTATGGATGGAGATCTCCGTTTACGCGATCTCATGCGTCAGCTTGATAAAAAAATGACTCAATGAATCCTCAAGGTTTAAAGACATGCAATTGATGTAAAATACATTCTAAAAATCCTACAACTCTCCATCAATTATGAAGAGAAAGGAGCGTCCTTTTTTATTATTACCACTCTTAGCACTGCAATAATATACTCCTTAGGAATGAATATTAGGAATTTGTACTTTTATCTTGTTCTCTCAGTCATGAGCTTTTTTCACAACCTTACGCATCATGATGGTCTCTCTATGGCATACAGCTCTACGAACAGACTCAAACTAATGCCAAGAGATGCCGGACGAAGGGTGAGCCATCGGAAAATTGCCAATCAACTCTCAGATGCCTTGGCCCACAAGCCAAGGAGTATATATGGAAATACTGGATCAATGATCCCCTCCTTGGGGCATATAATTTTTAAAACAACGCATCAATTCGCCTGAGTATTAGAATTCTCAAAAAAATCTATTATTTTTCATCCATGAAATTCACTGTTACCAAACAAGCACTATTAGAGGGTTTACAACGCATTCAAAACATCATCAGCACTCGTGTTACTCTTCCTATCCTCTCTAATCTTCTTTTAGAAACAACAGAACATGGCCTTTGCTTAATAGCAACGGATCGCGAGGTCAGCCTTCGCACTATTGTTCATGCAATTACTATCGAGAGACAAGGAGCAACAACACTGCCTGCACGTCGATTGCTTGCTATCATTAAAGAGCTTCCAATGGAGGATATTTCTTTTGAAACCGATGCACGTCACATTACATCGATTAGAAGCGGTGCCAGTTTTTTTAAAATCTTTGGATTATCACAAGATGAGTTTCCTTTATTCCCTTGCCTCGAAGAAAAACGTGTCTTCATCATGAAGCATGGTTTGCTCAAAGATGGTCTCCATAAAACATCTTACGCTATTTCCTTCGATGCTTCTCGCTATGTTCTCAATGGGATTCTTTTTTCTTTTAAGGAGGGCTCTCTTACACTTGTTGCGACAGACGGCCGGCGTTTAGCTCTCTGTGACACAGAACTTAGTGAAATTAAATATCCCATCGATCATGAATGTGATTTTATCGTTCCTACAAAAGCCATCAATGAACTTGAACGACTACTACTCGACGACCAGGAAGTGCGCCTCTTTGTAGGAGATAATCTTGTTGCTTTTAATCTTGGAGAATCTGTTCTTGCAACAAAACTCATCGATGGTAAGTATCCCAATTACCGCCAGGTGATTCCATCTGATGCCACACAACGTATTACACTAGAACGTGAACAGCTCTTACAATCGGTACGACGCGTTGCTTTGCTTAGTAGCGATAGGAGTGGTTCTCTTTGCTTTCATTTTTCTGAGAACAATTTGGACATTACTTCCAATACTCCAGAAGTTGGAGAGGCCAAGGAATCAATATCCATTATGTATAAAGGACCTAACCTCTCCATTGCCTTTAATCCGGAATTTCTTATGGATCCCCTCAAAAATTTAAATGATGACTATGTCGCCTTAGAGCTTATTGATGAAATGAGCCCTGGTGTTTTTAAACTCAATTCTGGTCAACGATTCCTCTACGTCTTAATGCCTATAAGAGTTTCTAAATAGATCGGCGGAGAAAGTACCGTGCCAACAATCGATGAATCCAAGAGTGCAATAGCTCTTGAGCCAGCAGTGTGATGTGCCTTAGTTTTTAGCACATTCCCTCATTTCACTATTCCCTTCATGATAGGTTCTTGGATCTTCTAAAGTTTTAGAAAACGCCTCATCATTATCAACTGTCTTCAAGTCATTGGGCTGCTCAATCTTATTTTCCAAATATGAAAAGAAAAAGTAGTTTATATAGTAAACCAAGTTACACAGGCCGTACGCTAGAAAATATACATCTCCTATAATCGTGTATATATTCCATCTCGTAGACGCAGGTGGTATGCTATGCAAGAAAGATAACCTAAGATGATTAAAAAATCTTTGAGTGCTCTCCAAGCATGTTCTCTCTCCTGTGTTGAAATTTTCTGCACGATGTAAATGATCTGATGCATTGATAGTTAATGCTGAAATTAATTGTTGATTAGGTGGATTGCGAGCAAGCTCTTCTTGAAGTCGATAGGCAGAGCATCCCGCTTCCAACCAAAGAAATTGTTCCTCATAGCGTCCATTTTCATAGGCTTGAAGAGCTTTCTCAAAATAGCTTCCTATGTCATCATACTTATTAGCTAACTCTTCATTAGGATGCTCCTGCGCATAATAGTTTGCAGCCTTATTATAAGATTTGTGAATCCATTCACAAAGGAATGCAGGAGACTTTCTATATTCGATCGGGTTTAAATTCATCACAGGTTGAAATGTAAAGTTGAACTGGTAATTGTATACGAAATAACGATAACGTAGCCCGGTACGTTTACTAGCAGCACGGTATGCTTTCCTCCTGGCCTCTCGTATGTTTGGTCTTGGATCCTCTCTGGCAAGCTCCTGGTAAGATAAAAATGCAGCCTTTCCTGCCTCCATCAAACATCTTATTTTCGCATCATGAAAAAGGAAGTGTGTAATGCCTAAATTCGCAGGTGTCCTTGTGCTAGAGAATAAAGAGCCATCATCTATCACAACAATACTTTTATGATAAAAGTCTAGTCCTTCTAAGCATATATCAACCAACTCTTGATTTCGCGCACTCTTAGTACACTCTTGAGAAGTTGCTTTAAGAGCAGAGGTAAGATTATTATAAAGCATAGAGTGTACCCTTATCATCTCAACAAAGGGGTTAGGGTTCTCCTCCATTAAAGCGTCCCAATTGTTAGGCTCGAGGGGAGCGGTGTGTTCGGGGTCCAGATTAAACTGAGCTCTTTGAATAGCTAATCCAAAGGCTTTCGAGCACTTATAAACATTTTCTAGTTTTTCTATCTCACGCTCTATTTTGTGAGGTGAGCTCTGAAGGTCATTAAACTTTTGAAAAAAAAGTAGATTAGCCAATAGTTTAGTACCATAAGAACTGTTTAGTATATTCAGTCTCTCCTCAAGCTTACTAAATTGCTCTGTGGCCCTCTTATTGCGTCTATGTTGATAGGCGTTTGCTTGAATGACATGCTGCTTACGATTTTCTAAAAAGTCTGATTGAACTTTGGATAAAACAGGAGAAAGCGTAATAGGGCTATTTTCCTCTACAGGGATGTGTTGATGATCTCTAAAAAAATATGAAAAGAAGGTCCTTCTTATTGTTCCTTGAGTGTTGAACGGCCGATCAATAGCAAGAATCTTTATGTCCTTAAAAAAATGTTGTGCGACCACAGAAAGCGCCTCACTAACACGTGAAGACGCGAGTGTTGTGTATTTAAATTGTTCGTAAGTAAAAGTGTGGTTCACAACATTGTTTTCATTCGGATGTTGCACTAACCAACCTTGAGAACCAAGACGGTAATGCCTTTTTTCGGTAGTATTTAGAGAAACAGTCCTTGTTGATGCTCCCTGATGGAGAGCAGGATTTCGCATGCGTAGACCTACATAGGCGCCTCCCCCGAGAAGTAATCCTCCTCCAATAAGAAGTCCGGTGATCCAAGTCATATGATCGTCTATTGATTGTTGTTGTTCCTCGGTGTTCTCTTGTGGCTTAGAGAAGGATCCACTCTTGCCAGGAGAGAAGGTCGTGTAGCTTGTTTTTAAGAGTGGATCCATTTTTAAAAAGCCATCTGGAAGCTCGCCAAGGGCTCTATGAGCATAGGTAGCGTAGTAGGTTGCATCGCTTATGCTCATCCACGTAAGTGATGTTGCTTGTCCGGACATTGGTGCTAGTTTTTGTGAGGACTCTTCTTCTTGGACAACGTAAGAATAATCTCCAGGAACTCCTAAGCGGTAAATTGCCAAACCAATAGTGGAGTGATCGATCCCAGAGCCATTTATTAGTGAGGTTCTTGGATCACTAGTCATCTTTTCCTCATAGAAATCTTGAGGAATTAAGGGCACTTTTCCCTCTTGCTCGAACGTTAATTCGAATATTTCTTCCAATAAAGGATCTTGAAGAAAGAGCCTGTAGTCTTGTGGTGTGATACCGACTACACAATGATCGGGAGGCTCTACGAGCCCAGATGCCTTTAAAGAAACAGGAATGCTTGGCGACACGCAAAATAAAAGAGCAACAGCAATGAGGGAAACGCAAGTTTTCATAAAAAAAATCAAAACATGATGTAAGAAAAAGTTGTAGGCAATATCGCCCACTGTTTGAGATGATGAGTGTCAAGAGAATACATTCGGCTTATTGAAGATACGAAAAGTAAATTGTTTATAACAATGTTGTCAAGTCTGGTAGAAAAATCAGTAATCCAACGATCAGAACTCCTCCAGCAGTCACATCTTTGGCTCTTTTAAGATGCTCCCGTTTTTCCTTGCTAACTTCATTACAAACTACACATGAAGTTAGATTGCATATTGACAGCAATTCATTACGTGCTTTATGACATGTGACTTACCTATAAAAAAGACATTCCGAGCCAGTGATCAAGGCCGCCAGGAAATCATTGAAGCACGCAACGATTGGATTATCCTGCATATTTCATGCTGAATCGTAATGAGGTGCTGTGCAAAGCTTGTTAGTACAAGACGGGCGAAGGAGTGTGATGCCGGGCTGTATGTGTCCATATTGACTCGCTCGCAATATGCTCGGCTCGCCATTACGGGCTGCCCCTAACCTAACGGTTACGGCAGGTAGCCATAGAGCTTTCCACAAGCCGTAATAGATTTAGTGTGAAATATTCGGGTTAATGGACGATATCTCTTGTTATCGACTTCGTGGTAAATGGGAGAGCACAGATAATAGTCACCATACTTCCAATAAAAACATACCAAGGCCATGCTATTTCTGGCCACCAGATTGGCATAAAGTAACCGAAGTTGATCACGCCCGGGAGATTTATTTTCCCAAGAAAGAGTACGCTCGTCATTCCAAGAAACATGGCAACAACATTCATAATATCATTGCCGCGTGTTTTTGTGAGCATGCCGACAAGAAAAATTCCAAGCAGTCCTCCATAAGTGTATCCTAAGATGCCAATGGCAATAGGAATAATCGTAAGCTTAGGGTTCAAGAGTACTGAATAGGCTGCCATTATACCTACCCCAATCATTAAGATTCCAAAAATAAAAGTGGCTATACGTGCAGCTCTAATAGAAGCACGGTCATCTGCTGCGGGGTTAAAATAAGGGATATAGAAATCTGTCGTGAAACTAGTCGCCAGAGCATTAAGGGCGGCTGAGGCTGAGCCCATCATCGTTGCAAGAACACCAGCGATAATGAGTCCACGTAATCCTACAGGTATGCTATGAATAATAAAGTGAGCAAAGATTTCATTATCTGGTATGGAAGGAGCACCTGCCCGTGAGTAGTAGACAAAGAGGAGAATGCCAATGCTTAAAAATGCTAATGCAAGCGGGATATCAGCAAAGCCACTTAGGATGAGTGAAAGGCGTGCTTTGTGAACATTTTTGGCTGTGAGCAGTCGTTGAACCATATCTTGGTCAGTACCATGGGTCGCCATCGTTAAAAAAGTGGATCCAATAAAAGCAGCCCAGAGGGTATATGGCTCTGCAAGCATCTTGGCAAGAGCACTCCCAAAGGGTAGAGTTGAATCCCAATCACTTTGAATCCATTTTAAATTTTCCCAGCTTCCAAAGACCTCTTTCACATTACTCAAACCCCCAATACGACCGAGCAGGAGCCAAATAGAAATCACAATAGAGCCAATCATCAGTGATGCTTGAATGAGATCCGTCCAAACAACAGCCTTAATACCACCCACAGTCGTATAAAGGGTAGTAATGAGAGTAATGATGAAAATACCCCAGAAATAATGACTCAGTGTCGTAGGAACTCCCGGATAAAAATAGTGCCAGAGAACAACCATAATGAGGCCCCCTAAATACAAACGAACACCAATTCCTAAGATCCGCGTAAAAAGAAAAATGGCACTCGCTGTATTCTTTGTGGCAGCACCAAAACGAACTGTTAAAAACTCATAGATACTTTTGACTTTGTACTGGTAGTAAGGAGCGATAAAGGTATATGCGATAATGATACGCGCTAAGAATGTTCCAATAGCTAATTGAGCGTAGAAAAATGCATGGGTTTTGTATCCTTCTGCCGGTGTTCCAAGAAAGGTAGCAGCAGTTGTTTCTGCAGCGACAATGGAGGCTAATACTGCCCACCATGGGATGGATTTTCCACCGAGAGCGAATTCTTCTAAGGTTCTATTATTTCTGCCTGCATAAAGACCAATGCCAATGATGATTATAAAATAGAAAAGAACAACAATAGTATCAATAAAAACGCCCCAGAATGAGGCGCTTGCAAGAGTCAAATGAGAAAAAGACATGATGATTAGAAAAAATAGATCAAAGAACATTGAGTTCCTGTTCAATAGATTTAATAAGGAGCTCAGGGCATACTAATGGGGCAAGAGAACTTATTGTCTCTACTTTATGAAT
>Ga0364867_10518_pt1 | contig 16367 bp, 16 predicted proteins | sample ExccelAu500001D4_3_FD_206915 | JGI IMG/M metagenome (GOLD analysis project Ga0364867, IMG submission 206915) | Enriched cells from Trout Bog Lake Hypolimnion, Wisconsin, USA - BchlTB.Aug13.5000.01.D4 | ecosystem: Environmental > Aquatic > Freshwater > Lake > Hypolimnion/Profundal zone | place...
GAATCTACGATTGTTCCATTCATGGATGAGAAGGGCAAGCCACTGCGTTATGTCTCAATAAGAACGGATATTACCGCTCGCAAATTGATGGACGAGCAGTTGGTCAAGCAGCGCGCATTCTACGAAGAGATCAGCGAGACGCTGGGAGAAGGTTTGTACGTGCAGGATGTCAATGGGCGCTGTATCTATATGAACTCAGAGGCAGAAAGGCTGTTGGGGTGGAAACGGGAAGAGTTCATAGGTTTGCCGGTACATGAAACAATTCATCATCAAACCTCAGATGGCCAGCCAATTCCGGTCCATGATTGTCCAATCATGTTGAGTGTGCAGGCTGGGGGCAGTTCGCGCAGCGACGATCAGGTCTTCACTCGAAAGGATGGAAGTATCTTCCCGGTCGAGGTGTCCTCACATGCGATCTTACAAAACGATTTGCTTGATGGTGTGGTCGTGGCATTCCAAGATATCTCGGAGCGGAAACAGAACGAGAGAATAATGCACCTGACGCAGCAGCGTCTCAATTTGTCATTAGACGGTTCGAATCTGGCTTTATGGGACTGGGACTTCAGCAATAACAGCATTTATCTGAGTGACCGATGGTCCTTGATGCTGGGTGGGGCGCAGCATGAGATGCTGATCAGCAGCGAGCAACTCATTGACCTGGTACATCCTGATGATCGCCTGCATTGCAAGACGAGTCTGGAGGCAGTCCTTAAAAACCGATCTGAATTCTACTCGGTCGAATTCCGTGCCCAGCGCAACGACGGAGGTTGGGCATGGGTTCATACGCACGGAAAGGTGGTCGATCGCGATGCAAGCGGGCGTGCCACACGGATGACTGGAACCAGTTCAGATGTCACTGAGCGTCGTCGCTCTGAAGAATCTTTGCACAAATCGGAAACCAAGCTACGTACGCTATATGAATCAACAAGTGATGCCGTGATGTTGATCGATGAATCAGGTTTCCTCGATTGTAATATGGCCACTCTGCAACTATTCGGTTGCACAACGAAAGAAGAGTTCTGTACCAAACATCCAGCAGATCTTTCCCCTTTGCTCCAGGCGGGTGGAATCGATTCTCGAAACCTTTCAAATCAAAATATGGACATCGCCAAGGAGAAGGGCAGCCATCGATTTGAGTGGATACATAAACGCCTCGACAACGGGCAGACCTTCGATGCGGAAGTTCTACTCAATGCAATGATTCTTGACGGCAAGGCAGTACTCCAGGCCACTGTTCGTGATATCACAGAGCGCAAGCTGGAAGAGGACCTGTTACGACAAGCAAAGGAAACGGCTGAAGAAGCCAGTAAGGCCAAGAGCGATTTTCTGGCAAACATGAGTCATGAGATCCGTACGCCGATGAACGGCATCATCGGCATGACAGAACTGACACTTGACACAGAATTGAGCGCAGAGCAGAGAGAATATCTAGGCTTAGTCAAGTCATCCGCAGACGCCTTGCTTGGGATAGTCAACGATATTCTGGATTTCTCCAAGATTGAAGCCGGCAAAATGGATATTGATGCAATCGAATTCAACCTGCCGGATGTACTTTCCCAGACAACACGTTCGATCGCTCTGCGTGCACACGAGAAGGGACTGGAATTGCTACTCGATATCGATGCTGATATTCCTCAGATACTTATAGGGGATCCAGGACGACTGCGTCAGGTCATCGTCAATTTAGTCGGTAATGCAATCAAATTCACCGAACATGGAGAAATCGTCGTCAAGGTGGCCATGGGCGCCCAACAGCCTGACCCGTGCAAAGTGGCATTACATATCAGTGTACGTGACACTGGCATTGGTATACCCAAGGACAAGTTCCAAGCCATTTTCGATTCGTTCTCACAAGCCGATACTTCGACCACTCGCAAATATGGTGGTACAGGACTGGGACTGACAATTTCCTCTCGAATCGTTGAGCTAATGGGGGGGGCGATCTGGGTGGAAAGCGAAGTTGGGAAAGGGAGTACTTTTTACATCGAGGTCGTTCTTGGGCGCGCGAATGCCGAAATGCAGCCTCGGTATGAGACTGTTCAGCTGAAAGGAATGCGCGCCCTCGTTGTAGACGACAATGCAACCAACCGTATGCTTGCAGTTGAGTTGCTTCAACGCTGGGGGATGAATCCGAATGCCATGTCGGACGGTGGTCAGGCCATCATTGAACTGGATCGTGCAAAAAAAGCCGGAGATCCCTATCAATTGTTGTTGTTGGATGTCCGCATGCCTGACATGAATGGTTTCGATGTCATCGAACGATTGCGTGCACAGCATGAACATGCCATCGCACCCATTATGATGTTAACGTCTGAAGGTCAACGTGGGGATGCCATTCGCTGCCGCGAGCTAGGTATTTCGGCTTACTTGCTCAAGCCATATTCTCAATCCGACTTGTTCGATGCGATCATGAACACTTTGGGGCTGGCTAATGTTCGCTCAGCACCTTTGGTTACACGCCATAGTGTGCGTGAGAACAAGCGCAAGCTTAGTGTCCTTCTGGCAGAGGACAACAACGTCAATCAGACATTAGGTGTCAAGTTATTAGAGAAATTCGGACACAGCGTGGATGTCGCTGATAACGGTTTGATTGCATTTAATAAATGGCAAAATGGCAACTATGATCTGATCCTTATGGATGTCGATATGCCAGAGCTCAATGGCTATGCCGCAACAGCCAAGATTCGTGAGGTCGAGAAGCAACGCGGGGGTCATATACCTATAATCGGCCTTACAGCACATGTGATGCAGGGAAGTCGAGAAGAATGTCTGGATGCAGGCATGGACAGCTATCTGTCCAAGCCCATTGATACCGAAGCCTTGTGGCTTGAGCTGAATGCAATCGACCAGGGTGGTACGACACCGTCAGCGGTAAAACCTCCCCCGATACAGAAGCTGATCGTGGCTGATTTCAAAAAGACACGTCAATTGATGGATGATAGTCAGGAACTGTTTGAAGAGATTGTGCAACTCTTCCTGGTTGATGCCCCAGCGCATATGCAAAGAATCCAAAATGGCCTGGCGCAGGGAGATAGTGAGTTGGTTCGTCATAGCGCACACACTATCAAGGGCATGGTCGGCATCTTTTCTGCGGATCGAGCCATGCACGCGGCAGAGCGAGTAGAAAAGCTGGCGGGTCAGGATACATGCGCGCCTGCTGTGTCCGATTTGGAAATTGCACTGACCGAGTTGCGAACTGCCATCGAGTCCTATCAATGGTAATGCACGCGAAGCGTAGACCACAGAAATAGCTCCATAAATCCCCCTCTATTCACCTCATGGATTTGACAATCCTTCAAGATAATACGCATAAGGAAAGCGGTCTATAGAGATCGCCGTATTCAGTACAAGAGGTGCGTATGAACATGCTGGAAATGCTGAAGGTTGCGGCTATGCGAGGCGGCGTGCGTGGTTTAGCAGGCCCAATCTTGATCGTAATGATATTGTCGATGATGGTTTTGCCATTGCCGCCTTTTCTACTCGATATCCTATTTACCTTCAATATCGCATTAGCCATCATGGTGCTGCTCGTCGCGATGAACACCACCAGGCCTCTAGACTTTGCGGTGTTCCCTACCGTCTTACTGATATCTACTCTATTGCGGCTGTCCCTCAATGTGGCTTCTACACGGGTGGTCTTGTTGAAAGGGCACACGGGCCCTGATGCGGCGGGCAAGGTGATCGAATCGTTTGGACATTTCCTCGTCGGTGGCAACTATGCGGTTGGCATCGTTGTGTTTGTCATCTTGGTTGTTATCAATTTCGTGGTCATCACGAAAGGCGCTGGTCGTATCGCCGAAGTCGGAGCGCGCTTTACTCTTGATGCGATGCCGGGCAAGCAGATGGCCATTGATGCGGATTTGAATGCGGGACTGATTGGTGAAGACATGGCTCGCAAACGACGTGCAGAGATTGCACAGGAAGCCGATTTCTATGGTGCTATGGACGGTGCCTCAAAATTTGTGAGAGGTGATGCAGTCGCGGGCATCATCATCATGATGGTCAATATTGTGGGTGGTCTGGTTATCGGTGTATTGCAACACGATCTAGATTTGGCCACGGCAGCAAAGAATTACACTTTACTTACTATAGGGGATGGGCTGGTCGCTCAAATCCCAGCGTTGGTAATCTCTACAGCTGCCGGCATGGTGGTGAGCCGTGTGTCAAGTGAAGATAACATCGGTCAGCAGTTGGCCAAGCAGTTAATCGCCAGTCCGCAAGTTTTGATCCTGACTTCAGTTATCATTGGCATGCTGGGGATGATACCCGGTATGCCGCATCTTGCCTTCCTTTTACTATCCGGCGCCTTGGGTTGGTTTGCTTTCTATTTGTTGCAGCGTGTACAGCGGGCTGAAGAAAATGAAGCAGAGGCAAGCAGGCCAGTGGTCGCGACTGGAAGCGAAGCCCCTGAAGCTAGTTGGGAGGATGTGGCGCAAGTGGATGTGCTGGGATTGGAAGTCGGGTATCGCTTAATCTCATTAGTCGACAAGACGCAAGATGGCGATCTCTTGAGGCGCATCAAGGGGATACGCAAGAAATTCACACAAGACATGGGATTTTTGCCCCCTGCCGTGCATATCCGTGACAATCTAGAACTTCGTCCAAACGGATATCGCATTACTTTGAAAGGTGCGGAGATTGGTAGTGGCGAGGCATATCCAAATTTGTTCTTAGCCATCAATCCAGGTTCTGTGACTGGCTCCCTGCCAGGTACGCCAACAAAAGACCCTGCTTTCGGATTGCCCGCAGTCTGGGTGGAAGGGGCGTTGCGCGATCAGGCTCAAGTCATGGGTTATACGGTGGTTGATGCAGGCACCGTTGTTGCCACCCATATGAGTCATCTTATCCATTCACATGCTGCAGAGTTGCTGGGACGTCAGGAATTGCAGCAATTATTGGATCATTTAGGCAAGCTGGCACCCAAATTGACCGAAGATCTTGTGCCCAAATTATTGCCATTGGCAACTGTCCAGAAAGTGATGCAGAACCTTCTGGACGAAGGCATGCACATACGCGATATGCGTACCATTCTGGAGACTCTGGCCGAACATGCTCCTCAAACACAGGATACCAATGTCTTAACCGGGCTGGTTCGAGTCGCTCTTGGACCTGCCATCGTGCAGCAGTTCTACCCATCGGCTCAAGAACTCCAAGTGATCGGCATGGACAAGGAATTGGAATATGTGTTGGCGCAGGCCTTGCAAGCCGGGGGTACTGCCATCGAACCGACTTTAGCCAGCACATTGTTGCGCGAAGCTCGCAACGCGACACAAACCCAAGAACAAATGGGATTGCCTACAGTTCTTCTTGTTCCGGGGCATATCCGAGATCTGTTAGCGCGATTTTTGAAACGCTCACTGCCGCAACTCAAAGTGATTTCGCAAGAAGAAGTGCCAGGATTTAAAACAGTACGATTCACATCCATAGTAGGAGGTAGAGCATGAACGCAAGAAAATTCATAGCAGCCAGTTCACGCGACGCCCTGAAACTGGTACGCATCGAGTTAGGTGAGGATGCAGTGATTTTGTCTAACCGTAAGGTGGCAGAAGGGGTGGAAATCGTCGCTGTGGCGGGTGACGAACTTGCTCAGCTCAGCGAGATTCGGGGCAACGCAAGTCCATCAAAACGAGAAAACGGGTCGACTTCAAAGAGTCATGGATTGTCTGCAGGAAATCCTTCAAAGCGACCGGCTAGCCTTAGTACAGAAGCCGCTAACCAAGCTGCAGCATTGGGAGCGAAGGTGCTGGATGGGGATATGCACACAAAGAAATCTCCAGTTCAGCATTCAAGCGAAGAACAACTATCTTTACTGTCCGAGATAAAATCCATGCGCAATCTTCTGCAGGAACAGATGGCTAGGTTGTCATGGTCGGACTTGCAACAGCGTGACCCAGTCCGCGGGACATTGTTACGCGATATGTTGAACGTTGGCTTCAGTCCTATGCTGTCACGCCAATTATTGGACAAAGTGCCTGCGGCAGGTGGATTTGATTGGTTACGTCGAGTACTTGCTCACAATTTGCGAGTCGCGTCATTGCAGGACGATGTGATTACCCGAGGCGGAATATATGCACTGGTGGGTCCGACGGGAGTTGGGAAGACTACCACTACAGCCAAACTGGCGGCTCGTGCAGTAGTACGTTACGGAGCTGACATGGTGGCCCTGGTGACCACTGATAGCTATAGAATCGGGGCGCATGAGCAGCTAAAGATATATGGAAAGATATTAGGGGTGGCGGTGCATGCGGTTCGAGACACGGATGACTTAAAGCTCACTTTGTCAGGATTAAAGCGCAAACATCTGGTTCTGATTGATACCATGGGGATGGGACAACGTGATAGTCGCGTAGCGGAACAGGCACAAATGTTCGACGCGGTAGGGGTTCAGCGTCTGCTTTTATTGAATGCAACTAGTTCAGGGGACACACTTGACGACGTGGTTAAGATGTACGGTAGCAGTAGCGTTATCGGTTGCATTCCGACTAAGCTTGATGAAGCCGTAACGCTAGGTACAGTACTTGACGTGGTGGTGCGCCACAAATTGACCATGCATTACATCGCTAGTGGACAACGAGTGCCGGAAGATCTGCATGAGGTTAACTTGGAATATCTATTGCATCGTCTGTTCAAGGATGTTGAAAAGACTAATCCAGCATTGGCAATACAGGAAAGCGAGTTACCAAGCTTTATGGCTGGCGTAGGCTGCGCACAAGTTCAGGGTGGCCAGTATGCATACTGATAGAAATGATCAGGCAGCCGGTCTTAGACGCTTGCTGGCACGTTCAAGCTCACGCGTTGTTACAGTAATTGGTGCTCGAGATGGACTCGGAGCAACTAGCATTGTAGTAAATTTGGCAGCCGTCCTGGGTGGGGGCGGCAAGGATGTGTTGGTGTTGGATGAGAACCTGTCTCAGGACAACGTTTCTAACACATTAGCCCTGAAGGCGCGCTATGACTTGCTCCAAGTGGTGCGTGGTGACAAAATTTGGCAAGATGTTTTGCTGGAGGCCATGCCTGGAGTAAGTGTTCTGCCTGTGGCGCGAGCAATTCAGGGGCTACCCAAGCTGGATGAAGCTCAAAGGGCATGCTTGCTGGGCGCATTGAGCACTGCGGCGGAGAACAAGGATGTAGTACTAGTGGATGCGGCGCGTGAGGGGCATTCGGTGTGTGCGAGTTTGTCGGGGGATGAGCCACTGTTGCTCGTGCTTAATGCCACCGCGAGTGGAATTACTGAAAGTTACTCGCTGCTTAAGCATATGGCGATGCATAATGGCAGGCAGGGATTCGATATCGTAGTCAATAGGGTAGCAAGCGAAAGCGATGCGCTCGCTGTCTTTGACAACATGGCACAGGTTGCTCGGCGACATCTTCAGGTTAAATTGGATTATCTTGGTCATATTCCAGTTGATGATAAGCTACAACGTGCTACACAATTAGGACGCCCGGTTGTAACTGCCTTTCCGGCAGCACAGGCTTCCTATGCATTTCGGGAGATCGCGCAAGGATTGTTGCGTTCATCTACAGTTTCTGACACCGGGCAGGATGTATTGAGCAGTGTAATGCAACGTCTAATGCATCAGACGCGTCCTGGAAAAAGCAACATGGCGACCGTGATATGAACATCGCCAGCAACCTTAAGACAAAGGCTATGTACACGCCGAATGGACTGACCGACAAAGAAGAATGCCTGAAGGAATATGCGCCTTTGGTGAAGCGCATAGCCCATCATATGATGCTCAAGCTTCCGGGAAGCGTTGAGGTGGACGACCTCATCCAATCAGGAATGATGGGTTTGCTTGATGCGGCTAGCCGGTATGACGAATTGCGTGGCGCACAATTCGAGACGTATGCAGCACAGCGCATACGAGGGGCAATGCTGGATGAATTGCGCGGGGCAGACTGGTTGCCGCGCAGTTTGCGCAGAGATATGCGTCGCATCGAGGCAGCGATCAGTCGCCTTCAGCAGAAACTCGGGAAGGCGCCGAGTGAAACAGAGATTGCGAGGGAGCTTGGAGTTGCACTTCCAGACTATCAGCAAATGCTACAAGATGGACGCGGAGCACAACTCCTCTACTATGAGGATTTTCACGGCGACGGTGACGAGGACTTCTTCGAACGATTCGAATTCTCCGCAGATAGCAACCCGTTGGAACTTCTGCAAGACGGGAGATTCCGTCAGGCATTGGTGGAGGCCATTGAGCGATTGCCTGAACGTGAACGCCAGCTGATGGGAATGCATTATGAACAGGATATGAATCTACGTGAGATCGGTGAGGTAATGGGCGTCTCCGAATCTCGAGTGTGTCAGTTGCATAGTCAGGCAGTGGGGCGTTTGCGTGCTTCAATGAAGGGCTATTGATAGAGACGCTACTGATGGTGCCAAAGGGATGCAAGCAAAATGATAGTCGTTAAGAAATGCTTCTTCTCCACTCTAACCCTTTATTTAGGACACTATGTGAGATATTGCAAGTTTATTGCGCCCTATGACAACGGGAAGATGATGCTTTGCTTCCTCCAAGGAGAGCCCTCACTTGCTGGTCGGAAGAATCCGTCGCACTTTGAAGCGTTGCCCAACATTGTAATGAACGTACAATACGCCCTATTCAACTTCGGAGACTAGGCTTATGGACAAACTCAGCCTGCTTGGAGTGATTGTTGCTATCTCCGGCATCATTGGCGGGCAATTATTGGAGGGGGGGTCTGTTTCTGTCCTTCTGCAACTTGCTGCGTTCCTGATCGTGCTTGGAGGTACCGTAGGTGCAGTAATGTTGCAGCATCCTATTAATGTATTCCTCAGTGGCGTGAAGATGGCACGTTGGGCCTTCGTTACTCCGGTCATTGATGAACAAAGCTTAGTCCAGCAGATTTCAGGTTGGGGAAGCATTGCGCGCAAAGATGGAATACTTGCATTGGAAATGCAACTCAAGAAGGTCGAGGATCCTTTTGTATACAAAGGGCTGCAGTTGCTGGTTGACGGAAACAGTGCAGAAAAGATACGCGAAATACTGCAGATCGACATGCATGGTTACGAGACCTTGCATTGGCAATCCGCTCGCGTATGGGAATCGGCTGCAGGCTATGCGCCAACCATTGGTATCCTCGGGGCGGTTCTAGGTTTGGTGCATGTCATGCAGAGCTTGGGAGAGCCCGCCAAACTTGGGGCAGGCATCGCAGTCGCCTTTATAGCTACTATCTATGGAGTGGGTTCTGCCAACTTGTTGTTTCTGCCGATCGCAGGAAAGCTCAAGATTCTAATCGAGAAGCAAATGAATTTGCGTGAGATGCTGGTCGATGGTTTATGCATGATCGCCAATGCAGAGAATCCGCATTTCATAGAGAACAAGCTCAAGGGATATTATGCAAATGGCACGCAGACCTAAACGCCCAGAGCATGATAATCATGAACGTTGGATGGTCTCCTATGCAGACTTCATCACCTTGTTGTTTGCATTTTTTGTTGTGATGTACGGAATTTCATCCGTCAATGAAGGTAAATACAAAGTGTTCAGCGTTGCTGTCAACCAAGCATTCGGTAGCAACGGCAAGGCCGGCGAGGGTAGTGCACAGCATTTGAGCGAAGAGGAGATTTATTTTAAATCGCTGGTCGATAGACGCAATGCCCGTTTGGCTGAAAAACAGCGCATACAAAATGAGCGTATGCGAACGATAGCCATGAATCTCAATGCTTCCATGGGAGCATTTTTGAAAAATGGGCAGATGAGTGTGATGCAAACTGGCCGAGGAGTGCAGTTAGACATCAATGCCAGTGCCCTATTCAATCAGGGTGAAGCGGATATTCAAGCGGAAGCGCGCAAGACATTGTCCGAAGCTGCTAAGGTGTTGGCAGAAAATGAATACGCAATAGAAGTCGAAGGGCATACCGATAACGTACCGATCAGCACTCCCAGATATCCATCAAACTGGGAGCTTTCGTCTGCACGCGCTAGCAGTGTGGTCCGCCTTTTCATAGATCAGGGAATCGTCCCTGGGCGCCTAAAGGCAGTAGGTGCGGCTGATAATCAACCCGTGGAGGGCAATGATACTCCAGAAGGTCGCGCCCGAAACCGGCGTGTGACAATCACGGTGCTAGCCCCCGAGCCGGAGGCGGAACAAGTCAGTCAGCAACCTTCTGAGTAACAATAGATTTCGTGAGGGATCAGCTCAGACGCTTCCTAGAGCCCGGCTTGCAGTAAACTGATTCGGTTTGCCGTTTGAACCATAAAGTCCGGCTGTACTTTGGGCGGAACCGTAGAGTACGCCGAGAGCTTGCTGGTTATAACGCAGTTTTATTTGGATTAGTTCGCCGTTGGTTTTGTTCAAGCGCTGCACATTTTCCGCAAGTTTGAGGGATTCCTGCCAAGGAATAAACGCCTGCGGCAGATTGTGTTGTAGCCAATGTGCAATATTCTTTGGTTCCTGAGGTAGGGAAAGCCTTTGCGCTTCTGAAAGCCTGGATATTTTGTTGGCTAGCTGAGTCTTTGTTTCCGCGATTTGAAGTAATTCGTCGCTATGCTGGCTCAGGAGTGAACGTTGTTCATCCTCGAGCAGAGAAACGAATGCGCGCAAGGTTGAGCATTCTTCGGCCAGGTTGGACAGGAACTCTGTCTTTTTTGAACTTGTCGCGATGTCTTTCAATGGTTGCTCGCGCTGATAAGGTCTTGAACGGAATTGATCAGTCGATCGGCAACAACGCCAGAGTTAACTTTGAACCGTCCTTCACTAATGGCTTGCTTGATCTCCGACACTTTGGTCGAATCTACGACTGGGGAGCTCGCGACGCTACTTTCCATGCTTAGCAATTGGGCTGTAGTTGAACCAATATGCACACTCGTCCCGCTACTGTCGGTGACGGAGGATTGACTGTTAGATGCGCGTGCAGTTGTGGCGCGCACACTCGATTCCCCAGTGACGGAGGGGGTTAATGGTTTGCCAGTCTTGTCAATCTTCATTGCATATTCCCTTCATACTTAATCGGTCATATGCTTCATCGGCATTGGATCGATAAACTTTAGGGTGCATATTCTCAACGTCCGTATTATAACTGCTTCATGGATGCACATCCACACTGCCGTCCGATGTGGCAATACCGCTGATTACCTGACCAGAAGCCATACGAACTTGTACGCTCTGCCCTTCGGTCGCGGCGTTGAGAGCCTGTCCAGAAGCGCTTACGCTAAATATGGCGTTATGTATTCGAACCTCTGTTGATTTTCCCTGTTCTACAACGTATGGCGCACGCATCATATCAAGCCGTAAAACCTGCCCAGCTCCAATACCGAACTTAAGAATCTTCCCTATGGCCTGTGCAGGGTCGGTCAGGATGTCGGGTCGTGTCATTTCCCCTTGCTGTAGGCTGATATCACGTGCGCTTAAAACCGTGTTTTGCGCTAATGGCCGATTGGCAACTAGCATGTCTACGGCAATTCGGATGTTGGCCTGAACAAATATGGTCCAACCAGGCTTTTCATTGCAGCGAACACCGATAACGGACTTCCCCATCAGTTGTGAGCCACTTGGCATAAATGCCTCCAGTTTTACACATGCTGCCAGACTGGTGCGCGAGTCGATGTCTTGCATCTGGATGCTGACCTTGCCTGGCAGAGATAGGGTTTGTGCCTGAATGTAAGCAAAAGCGATATCTTTTATCTGAGCGTGATTTTGTCTTTCTCCTGCCCAAACAGTGGTGGCTAAGAAGAAAAATATTAACAGCACAGAACTGAGTGTTTTCATGACCCTATTGTGAACAAGAAAGGGGAATTTTAAAGCACGAAATAACACGACTTTCTGTACTTAATCGGCGGATGGGCCATGACAAACGGTGATTAGTATGCGAAGCATGAGAAAGAGTAATGGCTGTAACGTCAGGGAAAAGCAACATCAATCGCGAAGGGCATAGGCCTGTTGAGCGATGCAAGCAAAGTTCAAGAGTTGAAGCTGGAGGATAACATGAGTAACACTATTGATCAGATGTTTCAGTTCCAACAGACCGCGCTAAACATTCGTTCTGCGCGGCAGGAATTGATTGCATCAAATATCGTAAACGCTGACACGCCAGACTATAAAGCTAAAGATATCGATTTTGCCAGTGCTTTGCAGGGGGCCTTGACCGGGAACGCACAAAAGCTGCAAGTCGCATCCACCTCCCCGCAACATCTGAGCGGAGTTTCTGGGGAGAATGTTCTTGGCAGTCCCGTTATGTACCGCCAACCATCCCAGCCGAGTGCTGATGGAAACACGGTAGATATGGATGTGGAACAGGCACAGTTTGCAGACAATGCCATACACTATGAGGCAAGTTTGACGTTCGTCAGCAATGACGTGAAGAATGTTCTAGCAGCGCTGCAAGGATAACGACCATGTCATTGTTCAACGTATTTAATATAGCTGGTTCAGGTATGACCGCACAGTCGCAACGACTCAACGTAGTTGCGAGCAACCTCGCCAACGTCGACAGTGCCACAGGACCTGACGGCAAACCATACCATGCAAAACAGGTGGTATTCAGCTCTGTGCCCACATCAGGTCAGAATGGAGAAGGAGTCAAGGTGGCGGCAGTGGTCGAGGATACAACGCCCATGAAATTGGTTTATGACCCTAAGAACCCATTGTTCGAGTACGCGACATCTAATGCTGTCGGATCGGTAGGGGATGTAACTGTTTGCAACGTCGTAGTCTGCGTACCAAGGACTAGCGACTGACCATTACCAATGAACACATCCATCGACCCATTGGTCTCATTGACCGTTGAAACACCTATCTGTTGACTGAGTTGGTTGACCAATTGGTCGCGTTGATCTAACAAACTGTTGGGTGGTTGAGTCGGGCTAGCCGCTTGCGCCAAGGTGATTTGGCTGTTAAGGGATGCTATTTCAGTTGCATAGCTATTAATCAGGTTCACACTACCGGTAATCTCTCCGTTAAGACCTGTTCGAATCTGGTTCAAGCTTTGACTTGTAGACTGAAACCCGTCCACCATGGTCTGTGCGCTGCCGATCAGGGTCTGCCGCGCCGCGGTCGATTGAGGTGCATTGGCGACTGCGTTGACGGAGGTGAAAAAATCCTGCATCGATTGGCTCAATGTGTTACCCGTACCGCCCAAAAGGTTGCTGACTTGTTGAGCCAACCCATATTGAGTACTTAGGCTCGAAGATTGAGTCTGTGTCTGGTTCAACTGTGTGTTAAGAAACTGATTGTAGTTCCGTACAACAGTGGTGACGTTGACCCCTTCGCCGAAATATCCAGAACCTGTGTTCTGAGCTGGCATGACGGCTTGCACGATCGATTCACGCGAGTACCCCGGCGTATTGGCGTTTGCGATGTTGTTCGATGTCGTATTCAGACCTGCCTGTGCGGCATTTAAGGCACTAACACTAATACCAAAGGAACTCATATCGATACCCTTCTAGCGAATTTCACACCTCTATGTTCTGGCTATCGGCACAAATTCGCAAAACTTTAGGCTCGCGCATTTATACTACTGATGACTCCCGCCAATTTGTCTGCATAATGTGGGTCGGTCGCATAGCCTGCCTGTTGAAGTCCTTTGGCGAACGACTTGGCATTTTCCTGCCCGACCACACCGGAGTAACGAGGATTGCTACGCAACAAATTCGCGTAATCTTGAAAAGATTCTGCATACGAGCCATAGGCACGGAAATTCTGTACCTGCTTGCTAGCTACGCCATTATGGTATTCCGTAGTGGTTACTTGCGCCACTTTGCCCTTCCAGTCCGGGCCTGCTTTGATGCCAAACAAGTTATAGCTAGCACTTCCATCCGCCATGGTTATCTCGCGCTTTCCCCAGCCACTTTCCAATGCTGCCTGTCCCAATATCAATTGGGCCGGAACTCCAGTACTAAGGCTTGCTTGCGTTGCCGGAGTTCTCATGTTGTCGATGAAAGTTTGCTGCACATCCGCATTGTAGGCCGAAGGAAGTGCTTTCATGTTGGTCTGCGGCTGGGTGGTTGAATTCGCCGGAGACCCGCCCGATTGGTTACTAAGTTGTTTGACCATGATATCCGCCAGGCCGATTCCGCGTGAAGCCATGCTCTGAACCAGCTGCTGGTCTAGCATGCCAGTAAACATCTTGGTTTGCTCGCTATCGAACATCCCATCTTGCGGGGTTGCATCGCGCATGCTTTTCAGCATCATGTTCATGAACACTGACTCAAATTGCTTGGCAACTGCTTTCAGTGCCTGGTCTGGGGCTTGTTTTGCCTGTAGGCGCAGATTGTTCAGGCTTTGGCTGTCTATGGCTAAACCATTGATGTCCGTCGAGGAGATTGTCATGATGGAAAGCTTTAAATGACCTCAAGCTCTGCATGCAAGGCGCCGGCGGCTTTCATAGCCTGAAGGATAGCCAGCATGTCCTGTGGTGTTACACCGATAGAGTTGAGCGCTTTTACAACATCGTTCAAGTCTACCCCACGTCTAAGATGCAACAAGTTCCCTTTATCTGCCGTTATTTCAATATTGGCGTTGCTGACAGCCTCTGTCTTCCCTTGAGACAATGGAGAAGGTTGAATCACAGCATTCTCGGCGTTGATTACCACCGTCAGATTGCCATGCGCCACTGCACAATCATCAAGGGAAACATGTTGGTTCATCACCACAGACCCTGTTCGAGCATTTATGATGATCTTCGCGCTTCCGATAGCGGCATCCACATCCAGATTCTCAATGCGCGAAATAAATTCGACACGCTCACTTCCCGTTGGTGCTTTGACTTGTACTGTGCGGGAATCAAGCGCCTTCGCAGTTCCAGCATTGGCTATAGCACTGTGATCGATAACATCCGCCAGCCGCATCGCAGTTGTAAAATCGGCGGCATTTAACTCAAGGTAGATGTAGTCTCCCTGCCCAAGCTGGGTTAACACTGAGCGTTCAACTGTCGCACCATCTGGTATGCGGCCAACATTCAAGTGATTGACTTGTGTTTTAGAGCCTGCCGCAGCTGCCCCTGCCCCACTCACCAGCATGTTTCCCTGCGCCATAGCATAGACCTGTCCATCCGCACCTTTCAGTGGGGTCATCAATAATGTACCGCCTCGCAAGCTCTTTGCATTACCGATCGATGATACCGTGATGTCCAAGGTTTGCCCTGGGCGAGAGAATGGCGGAAGCGTCGCGGTCACCGTTACTGCTGCCACATTCTTCAGTTGCATCGTGCTGCTGCTTCCAGACGGAAGGTTTATGCCCATCTGCAACAACATGTTGGTGATACTCTGCACTGTGAATGGGGTCTGTGTCGTCATATCGCCGCTACCGTCCAAACCAACCACAAGTCCGTATCCCAATAGTTGGTTATCACGTACCCCTAGAACAGAAACGAGATCTTTCACGCGTTCCGCCGCCGCATTAAACGAAAGGATCGTCAGTATTATCGTCAAAAAACCTGTTCTAATATTCATGATCTTTCTCCGCTAGAAAGGCAGCATCGAGTAGAAGATACGATTGAGCATGCTGAAAAAGGATGCCGAATCTATCGTATTGGCTCCCTTGTACTCGACATGTGCATCAGCTACTTGAGTTGATTGTACGGTGTCACCATTGATCGTGGCCGGATTCACCACTCCGGAAAAGCGCACATATTCATCTGACAGCTTGATTGACACCTGTTTCTCGCCCGCCACACGTAGGTTACCGTTTGCCAATACTTCGGTCACTGTTACAGTAATTGAACCAGTAAATGAATTGCTCCCTGAACTATCACTGGCACTGCTGGATTTGACGCTCGTACTGCCATTTGCTCCCCCGGTCAGACCGGCGACAATCGGCGCTGAAACCGAACCCGCACCAGTATTCGTGTCGTCATGTCCGGATTTACCAGATGCCGTTGTCGTTTCAGCGATATTAATGATGAGGACATCCCCCACATGGCGAGGTCGTATATCCTCGAACATCGGGTGGTCGTTTACGCCTGCCTGAAAGATAGCACCACTGCTACTTCCACTCGCATTGACTGTCTGCTGCGGGACGGCGGTCAGAGGTTGTTTGATGTTAGTGGAAGGAACACAGGCACCCAATAGCAGCAAAGGCACAAACAAGAATATCGTTCCAAGAGTCTTACACATGTTAAACCTCACTTACATCTGCACTAGCTTTTGCAACATATCATCAGAAGCAGTGATCGCCTTGGAGTTCATCTCATATGCTCTCTGCGTCTGAATCATGTTCACCAATTCCTCCACCACATTGACATTGGAGGTTTCGACAAAACCCTGGCTCACGGTTCCGATCCCGTTTGTTCCGGGAACTCCGGTATTGGGGGTGCCTGAGGATCCCGTCTGCTGATACAGGTTTTGCCCCATGCTCTCCAACCCTGTCGGATAGTAAAAGGAAGGCAAGATGCGGCATACCGGGTATCA
>Ga0364867_10619_pt1 | contig 16329 bp, 23 predicted proteins | sample ExccelAu500001D4_3_FD_206915 | JGI IMG/M metagenome (GOLD analysis project Ga0364867, IMG submission 206915) | Enriched cells from Trout Bog Lake Hypolimnion, Wisconsin, USA - BchlTB.Aug13.5000.01.D4 | ecosystem: Environmental > Aquatic > Freshwater > Lake > Hypolimnion/Profundal zone | place...
AGCTCGTTGAACATTTTTGTAACGCCCTCGCATCCCCAGATGCCGTAGTCATCAAAAGCTACTACACCCCCAGCGGCAACCCGGGGCCATATGAATTCGAAAACTCCCAGCGCGGATCCGTAAGTATCCACATCGATATGACAGAACTTAAATACTTTCTGTTCCATTTGTGTGAGGAAATCGTCTGGGAAAATACCCTGCAAAATTTCCACTTTGTGAAGTTGCAAGTCTTTTACAAGGCGCTCCACTACCTCCCTGGTGGTATCGGCGTGTTCCCCGCCTTTGTAGTTAGTGTCATACTCGCCGGCTTTTACAACACCCTCAAATGTGTCGCAAAGGTACACCACCGCTTCACCCTTAATTCCGGATGCACGGGCTATCAAAGCGCCGGTACCACCCCTCCAGACGCCTACTTCTAGTATGTCGCCGGCCATGGGCGCCAGCTGCCGCACAGTATCCCACAATTCATAACAACGATATTTATCTACGAGCGTAAAATCTTTTATGATCTCATAGGCTTCTAAAAAGTCTGAATCATTTTCCCAGGGCGAGTAACTTGCAAACGGTATGATCTGTTGGTGAATGAAGTCTATGGATAGTTGCGTAAATCGGGTGGATCGCAATACATTCATCAGCTGCTTGCGCTCATTGTGTAAAATATTCTGAAAATCGTTTGCCATAATAGCCTCGAATCTATCTGATTTTAAAACCGTGAAATTAAGGAAAAGTTCTCGTTTTAATCTTTTTTTACAATGGCAACCTAAGCTGTGCTATCGACGGTCCTTAACCCCGTTAACCCCGACACCCAGGTGAGCGTACCCAGCGCTATATTTACCTCCTTCCAGACCGGCAACCAGATACAGGAACTCGATATGTCGCTCGGAGCGGAATACTGGTATCAGAACACTATTGCCTTCCGTGCAGGCTACTATTATTCTAATCCCAACAATGGCGACCTCCAGTACATCACTGCAGGCATAGGCGCCCGTTACAATGTCATCGTCATCAATGCATCCTACCTCGTGGCACAAGGCACAGGTACCACCCGCAATCCACTCTCAAACACAGTGCGCTTCTCGCTCATCTTTGAATTTGATAAGATCGACAAGCCCGCAGATTCCGGCGACGACGACAGCGGTAAGTAAGGTGTGCTGAAAATGCCCCATTCCGATAACTTACTTGATTCCTAAAAAATTTTATATCCCATCGAGAGCGATGAATTTGAGCCCCTTGCTCAAATTCATCGCTCTTGGCATTTTCAGAAATAATCGCGTGGGTTCTTTGTGCCTCTTGCGGCAAGCGAAGTTGCAATTGAGCAATTTTTTATATTCTCAGCAGTTGGTAGATGTTGTTTTTCCATTGTCTCACGAGGTATTTCAGGAACGTTTAGGAAAGCCGTCAATAATTTGAGTGTTTTTAAGCCAAATTTATTTTACCTCTGGCAGAAAAATAACTATATTGCATTACTAAATTAATACGAATGTACCGGGAGATTATCATACCTACAGAAAAAAGCCACAGTATCGAATTGCCGCCATCTTTATATGGAAAAAAAGTTGAAGTTATTGCATTCGAGATAGAAGCGACTATCAAGACGCAATCAAGAGAAGAGAAATTTCTGGATGATATTGAAGTGATACCTGATTTTCCGTCAATACAGCAAATAAGAGAAGAGGGATGGCCGGAAAAATGGTAGTATTAGATACATGTATCGTTATTGAACTTCAGAAAGGAAATCCGGCGGTTATCCAAAGTGTTTATGATTTCAAACAACAGGATATATTTTTAACGCCGATCGTTATTGCTGAGTTCCTAAGGGGTACAAGAGATAGACTTGAATTTTTGAAATGTCGAAAATTGATAGATAAGTTCGGTATGCTTTCACTGAACAAAGAAGTAAGCGATATTTTCCTTCAAATTTTTGAAGAATTTTCGTTGAGTCATAGACCGTCCGTGCCCGATATGCTCATTGCCGCCGCATCAATTTATCATAACATTCCGCTTCTAACCTTAAATAAGAAGGATTTTCATTTTATACCTTCCTTGCAATTGCTCTGACGCCTGCTCATACCTTTGCTTGCCGCGGGCGTACAGCCAAAAATACCCATTGCTGTAACTAAGGCTTTTTGAAAATGAAGCATGGTAGGATTATGGCTGGAAAATGCGTCTAATTTATCTTCCATAAGGGATGGTTTATGAGTTACCTTTAATTAGCTTGAAACGCTTTTATTTATAAATACAGTTGAGGGTTTTCATAAAAAAATGAAGTACAAAAACCTTGAGTTTACCGGGATAGATCAACTGATAAATCCTAAAAATGAGCGTATTTTAAAGCAGAACTGGCTGAATACATTAGGCCACCAAATTGCCAAAGACAGGTTAGCAGAATATGCAGTTGTTATTGCAGCGGTGCAAAAATATTTCGAGGAAATTTTTTGAGGCAGCCGCTAATTTCAATTTAGTGCGAATTATCTAACTCAATTCTTAATGAAATGCTTGATTTTATTGAGGTTGTTAAGGAGATAGTGGGGGCACAACAGGAGGGAGAAACTATTCCTGATACAGCATGTTTAAAGAAAATTGCACGTTTTATTTTGTAATTATTTCGAGCTTTATTTTTTCTTTTAATTGATCGGCAATTGTGTCAATGAATTTCTTTTTGGCTCAAGTACTGCTATTACAATAAATGCAGTAGCTATCCCCAATACTTGTATATTTTCCATCCATATATGGCTTTCAGCGGATTTTGACGGTACGGGAAAATTGCAGAAAACCATTTATCAACGGGGACTTATTGTGGACATCAAAATCAGGGGATATCTAACCGACGATATGAACCAAGTATTTTCTCTAATCTCTTGCTTGTAAAGCATTTCAGAGGGTGGTACAAAAGAAAAAGCCAGCAAAATTGCTGGCTCGTCTCTTTCAGTAGCGAGGAGGAGACTTGAACTCCCGACCTCAGGGTTATGAATCCTGTGCTCTAACCACCTGAGCTACCTCGCCATTTCCGTATTGTGGTTCATTTGCCTTCTGGGAAGGCTTTTTTCGGAGTGCAAAGGTAAGGCAAAAAATGATTAATTCATACAAGGTTGGGCAAGATTTGAACGCATTTTGAAATAAATGCTACATGGCCGCCGGCCGAAGACAATTGAAATCGCCGCCTACCCAGAATCAAAAGCTATAAAATATGATCAAAGTCACTTATCTTCATGATCTTGAACAGAGAATGAATGACATTTTCAATGGTTATTTGTAAGTTGATTACCTATAAAAAAAAGAATAAACGCTCTTATTTTCCGGTAGAAATTTAAATTAAAAAATGACAAATTTATGAACAAATGGTATTCTTTGGGTTTCGGGGCCATAATTTGTGCATTGGTATCCAGTTGCGGTTCAAGTACTGAAACTGCTGGCAATGGGCCCTCTAACACTACTATGAATGAGCCGGGCAACGCAGACAATTCAAAGGGTGAAGGGAAGTACAAGGACGTATCACTCACACACCCCCTTGACCCTGTCATGATAAAAAATGGCAAGACTATCTACGATGTCAAATGCAACGCCTGCCATAAACTCACCGACGAGAAGCTCGTAGGCCCTGGCTGGAAGGGCGTTACCGACCGCAGAAAGCCCGAGTGGATACTCAATTTTGTGACCAACACCGATGCCATGATAGATAAAGACCCCACTGCACAGGCATTGCTGGAAAAATGTATGGTCAGGATGCCCAATCAGCATATCAGTGACGAAGATGCACGCAACGTACTTGAATTTATGCGGAGCAATGACGGCAAAAGCTAAGAAAGGATGATCACATGGAAAGATAGTAAGCTCGGCCTATCGTATTCAAAACGTGTGGATTCAAATTGCCCGCGCCGCATCAATTGTTCTGCCTGACGCGTGTTACTAATCTCGAAATGAATATGGAAAACGCACCGGTAAATAGCCAGATGCTGACGCCCCATAAAAGCCAGGTGTAAATACTATTGCTGAGCATCAGCAGGTTGCCGAAGCCCTGCACCATCAATATCACTTCATTGGCCACAACGGCGCTCGTAAAAATAACGATAGCGGTCTTGGTAAACTTGCTGTAAACGTTAAGGGCCCCGCTATTCAGGAAATGGGACAGAAGGTAAAGTGAGATAAATCCCAGCAACACCAGATGCAGGAAACCTATGATGATGGCACGGTCGCCGTAGACCAGCCTGCCCAGCGAAGGGATGATAGTGCCCATTTGCAATAGCGACTTTAGCTGGAATGCTATCAGTGCCAGAAGAGATATATTTCGGGTAAATCTGGGTATGATTTTCAGTTCGTTTTTTATACTGCCTAAAAACGTGATCAGGTAATATAAGCTGAGCAGGATAAATACGCACCCGATGATAGACAGCACCATGATCCACGTGTCCGGATAATGCCACAGGTAAGAGATGAACAACGTTGGGAAAATAGACAGGCTCACCGTAGCCGCGAATCGTCCTGCCTTTTTCAGCTGGTCGCCGTTCAGCGTTTTGTATATGCCATTGATGAACAAGGCAAATACAGCAAGCGCGAAAAAGCCGTTGTATTGCAGGTGCAGATACGTATAAACGGAATCCCTGTATAGCAGGTTATTTACTGAGTGGGCCGCTACAAGGTAAGCCAGTATCAGCGGTCCCACAGACGATAATACGAGGCAGGTGAGCGCTGATAAACACAGTATCTTGACGGCCTTTTCCGCTTTGCTCCTAAGAAGGTCGCGGGCGAAAAAGTAGCTGAACAAATAGGTGACAACCACAAAAACCGTACTGAAGAAAATGGAAAAAAAAGCATATCCCCGCATGACAAAGGCGATGACCATGGCAAGTGCATTCACCTCTATCGTCCACAGCAGCCACATGTAAGTCTTCCTGTTGTGCGCATCAGCCGGTAATATGTCATAGATCATCAGCGTAGCAAGTGCCAGGGTGATCCACCCGGCAAAAGCAAAATTGGAATGGGCGTGGAGTATATAGGTGAAGTCGATCAGTTGCATAGGGAAAAGTATCTTACTTCTCAGCGTTACACCCAGCAGCGCTAAGAGGCAAAGATTGCCCAATGCCATAGTGATCCAAAAATTCTTTTTATTCCCCATCGGCCACAAGTTCAGTCTCACGCACAAATTTTCTGCCCTTCTTGAGCATTCTGGCCATTTCGTTGATGGTCGTTGTTTCCATCATTTTTTTCAGGTTGTTCCTTACCGACTTAAACTTATCGTGTAGTGGGCATGGTTCATCGTCTGAGCATTTTTTCAGCCCCAGGCCGCAGCCCGAGAACAGCACATCGCCGTCTAGCGCACGTACCACGTCGATCAAGTGGTGTTGCCTTTGTTGGCTATTCATATAGAATCCGCCATTGATGCCTTTCTGTGAACTGAGGATGTCGCTGTGCACCAGTATCTGCAATATCTTGGCTGTGAAATGCGATGGCGCTTCAATGTTTTTGCTGATATCGGGTATCCCGATCTTATTTTCCTGTAACCCGTTTGCGCAAATATAGATGGTGGCACGGATACCGTATTCGCAAGTTTTTGAAAACATATTTATTGGTATTTTTAAATAGCGTTAATAACTGTCTTTTAGTTGTTTGTAAAGGACTTATGTGTCTTTTGTGCGTTTACTGTTCAATATAGAAAGGAACGAAAGTAAAGGATTGCTATCGCCCGGGCTATGAGCATGATCACAGAAAATGATGATAAAAGTCATAAAATAGCTTAGGCCGGCGGGGGACTTTTGCCCCGTTAAGTAGTGCCAGCCTTCTAGGTAAAAGCCACGCAGTATTGTATCGGTGGCTCATTTATATATCAGTTAAATAATTTGTTATGAACGTGGAACATAGTTACGAAGTAGACGTAAACTGGGTGGTAGACAGAATAGGTATTCTTTTTTCGCCCGAATTAAATGATGAAATGCAGGTGGCCACACCGCCCCAGTTCCAGAATGGGGTAGAGAAAGTTTGGTCGCCGGAGCACCTGTTCACGGCTGCCGTAAATAGCTGCCTCATGACCACCTTCCTCGCCGTTGCCGAAAATTCAAAGCTTGAGTTTAAGAAATTCAGTTCCAAGGCTTACGGTAAGCTGGAAAAGATAGATGGCCGTTACATAATGAGCGAGATTACGCTCATTCCATCACTCACCATCTTTAGGGAGGAAGACCGGGAAAAGGCCATTCGGATATTGAATAAATCTGAAGAATCATGCCTGATCTCCAATTCTGTAAGATCAAAGATCGTGATGACCGCAGAAATAAAGGTGGGTTAATGGCCCGGCCTCGTGCCGGCTTTATCCGGAAACATAGCCGCATTACTCATATCTTAGCGCCACTATCGGATCCAGTTTCGATGCCTTTATTGCCGGGTAAATGCCGGAAATGATGCCCACAAATGCACAGAGGCTCACGCCGAGGATGATCCAAAGCCAGGGCACTATAAACCCGATCTTAAAGAAGATACCCAGTACATTGCCCAATAGCATGCCCAGTATGATGCCTAAGAATCCGCCAATAAGGCTGATCATCACAGACTCCGTTAGGAATTGATTTTTTATAGTTGCCGAACGGGCGCCAAGTGCCTTGCTGACCCCTATCTCCCGCGTCCGCTCCGCTACCGACACAAGCATGATATTCATAAGCCCTATCAGCGACCCAAGCAGGGTTATAATGGCTATGACAACCGCAGAAATGCTGATAAACCCTATGTTGCTCAGCACCCTGTTCACGAGGTCGTTGTTTTGGGTCACAGAGAAATTATTAGCCGTCCCGAGCGGCAATTTCCTGATCACTCTAAACAGGCCCTCCGCTTCCTCTGCCGCTATATCCTTGAGGGTCACATCAGGCACGTTTACGCTAATGAGGTACGATGTTGAGCCGCCATAGAGTTCCCGTGCAGTATTGAGGGGTATCAACACCTGGTTATCTGCATCCATCACCATACTCCCTCCCTTCGACTCCATGATGCCCACCACCCGGCACTTAATATCACCAATAGATATGATCTGGTTGATGGCCTGGTCCAGGTTCTTCTTAAATAATTTAGTGGCAATGCCATTGCCAAGGATACAGGTAAAGGACCCCGATTCGATTTCAGTGACGGAGAAATTGCGGCCTTCAATGATCTTGGTATCGTTTACCGTCATGTAGTTCTCGTCTATACCGGTAATGTTTACGTTGGGGTTGGTTTTTTCTGAGCGGTAATGCACTGTGGTCACCGTAGGTTCGGAGATGGAGATACCTACTATGGACGGGAACTTAAAACGGTCGCGAAAAGCACGCGCTTCATCATAGGTTATATCTTTGTCTTCGGTGTACAGTATGCGGTCGCCCCCGGTGCCGTGCTTTTTTTTCTTTATTACATCGTTGGTGATCTGGAGCGAGTTCACGCCCATGCTGCTGAAATTAGAATATACACTTGCCTTCATCACCTCTATTGCGGTAAGGATACCCACCAGCACCATGATCCCTATGCCGATGATGGCAATCGTAAGCGACGACCGCAACGGGTTGTTCCGGATCGCACGCAGTGCCAGTGAAAGATTAAAAAAGAGTTGCGTCATTCAGTTGAAAATCAAAAGTAAACATATAAGTTGGAATGGGGAAAAAAAGGGTCACCGGGGTAGGGCCCTACCGACCGCACAGGAACGCAATACAAACATGGATAGGTTCAAGCTTTTTTTGTCCGGGGTATTTTAAATTGCTCCCGGAGCTGCATTACCGGGTACTCAAAATAGCGGTACAGCCCAGCCGACAACAGCAATACCGCAACCCAATAGCATAAATAAATCAGGGAAACCGAACTTGCAGACCGGGCATGGCTAAATATGGAAAGCGGTATGTAGATAAGCGAATAGTGGACCAGGTACATAGAATATGAGATCTGGCTGATATGCGTGAAGAAGCGCGTCCAGAACCTACTGCTGATTTGCTTGATCCCGTTGGCAAACGGGAGGCACAACGAAAACAAAAGTGGCGTAAATAAATAAAAGAACGCGTTCATTATGAAAACGCAAGTGCTTGATGAGGCGCACATTGCAACACCCTCCGGGGTGAGCAGGTAATAAATAACCATCACTCCTGCTATGCTTACCGGCAGCAGGTAATTTTTGACGCTCACCAATAAGACCGGGCGGAAGTTTTGCAGCCATGCAAACAGCACACCATACATAACTGCATCCAGCCTGAAAAGGACTACTTTCCGGACACCAAAATCAATGTCTGGCCCATTGATCGGATGGAATGCATTGATAAAGCGGATACACACGAACACCAGCAGGTACGTTGTGAACACCACTATAAGAAATTTACTTTTGTTCCTGACCTTAAACAGCTGTGAAGCGGTATAGAGGAAGATGGGGAGGGTTAGGTAAAACCATTCTTCAACTGACAGGCTCCATGATTCACCAAAGAAAAACCGTGGATGGGGATACCATAGGTTTTGAATAAACAGGTAGTAAAAGAAACGAGGGTACTCATAACTCTGGATATGCAGCCAGATATATAAAAGAGAATCAGCAGTGAGGATAAGCCAATATACCGGCAACGTACGGAACCACCGCCTGATCCAGAACTGGCGCACATCTGCGAGAGAGAATTTATCGCTGTCCATGAATGCGCGGATCAGTATGTTGCCGATAAGGAAGCCACTAAGCACAAAGAACAATTCCACGCCAAGCTGCCCCATCGGTTGCACAAAATCCACAAAATATTTCACTTGTGCGCCTATATATCTATTGTCGGCGATGCGGTACAGGAATTCTGAAGAATGCCCGATGACTACCGATAAGATAGCTACAGATCTGATGATGTCTAAACCTATGACGCGCTGCCCTTTGATAATACCTATTTTCAGGTAAAGCTAAAATTATTTAAGGGAAGAGAAACATCGTAATGTTTTTCCCTTCCATTAAACAGTTTCAAATTGCAGACAGGGCGTGCGTTCTTACAGTGATTTGAGCCATTCTATGGTCTTTTCGCGGGTCTTGCCCAGTTTCTGCTGTATCCGCCCTACCAGCTCATCGTCTTTTCCATCTTCGTATTGCAGGTCGTCGTCAGTAAGTTGGGCATTGGCTTGTTTTATCTTGCCCTTCCATTCGTTCCATTTACCTTTAAATTCCAGCTTGTCCATAATAGTGTTTTTTTTGAATAATGGGGTTAAAAAATCGTGCCAGAAAGGGGCGGCGACGCCCACCGGGGTGCTTAGAACACAGGTGGGGTTACGTTACAAGCCTGCCACAGCAGAAATAGAAACAGGGCAGTCTGTGCGCGAACATAACAGGAGCTTGTTAGCGTAAACGCTACACTTGGTTATTTCTGGTCCTGCTAAACTGCATTTCCTTAATAACCTTACCTTTGTGCCAAATCAAGATACTTTCATGCGCAAATACTTTTTACTCAGTGGGTTGGTCCTATTATTATTTTCTGCTTGCACCCAGACACGCGTAAAAGAACACAAGGAGTGGGGCGACATCTTTGAAAAATATGGCGTCAGCGATGGCTGTTTTATCATGCGCGACAATAACCATGAATCTATCCATTATTACAATAAAGAACGCTGCACGCAAAGGTTCCTGCCTGCCTCTACATTCAAAATATTTAATTCTCTCGTGGCCCTCGAAACCGCCGTTGCCCCCGATGACCAGCTCGTAATAAAGTGGGATAGCATAAAGCGCATGCCGGATTGGGACAAGGATATGAATATGAAAGAGGCATTCAAGGAGAGCAATGTAGGCTATTACCAGGAAATAGCGCGCCGTATAGGCCCCGGCAGGATGCAGCATTACCTCGACACAGTGAAATACGGCAACATGGTCATGGCGGGGCATATAGATAGTTTCTGGCTGAATAATTCCCTTCAGATTTCAGCAGACGAGCAAGCCGGCTTCCTGAAAAGGATGTATTTTAATGAACTTCCCTTTTCAGAGCGCAGCCAGCGTATTGTGAAAAACCTGATGGAGCAGGAGCAGACACCTGATTATAACCTTTATTACAAGACGGGTACTGGCAGGTACGGCGACAAATACATTTATTGGATCGTAGGATTTATAGAACGGATAGAGCATGTAAAGGAAGATAAAGACGCTATGAACAAGGCCGACTTCCGAAATTATCCTTACTTCTTCGCGGAGAATTTCGACGTGCCGGTAGCGGATACCACACGAGGCTGGGACAAAGTTAATCAGACGCGAAAGGACATCATGAAGGCCATCCTTAAGGAATATGGCGCTATGCCAAAATAGGCTGAGGTTTTGGGGGATTCCCGGTTCCTAATGGTCGGCGCTTACACCAAACTGCCTCAAATGATGGGTGGCATGTTTATACAGTAACTGCACCTGCTGTTCATAATTAAGATAGCCGAAGAACGGGTTTGCGGTCTGCCGTCCTTGCTCTTTTTGATGGACTTCAAAAAAATGGTCAAGTTCCCCTTGCAGATCGCTGATGGCTTCCTGCATGGAGGCTTTTCTTACCGGTTCAGGGCTATCCGGCATCAGTGAGTTGGGCGTATTTTCCATGAACGGTTTTTCACTGGCCAGGAACCCCTGCATCCGTGGCACTTTGTCTTCAGGCGTTACAATGTCGTAGTGGATACGGCCATTGGCTATACGCACATACTCGGCCATGTGCTCTATCATTTGCCAAGCATTCATCTTGCCCCATTTGCGCGGGGTATCTACGCTAATCCCGGACAGCAATTTAGTATAATCGTCCTTCAGAAAAGCAGCCTTTTGTGATATGTTTTCCATGTTTTAGAATGAAAAGTTACCAGATGCTATTGGCCAGGTCAGAATAGCTGTTTGATCAGGTTTTCCTGCGTTATTCCTTCCGCCTCGGCTTTATAATTCCGGAGTACGCGGTGCCGCAGCACAGGCATGGCCATCGCCCTCACATCTTCGATGTCCGGCGAATATTTTCCCCTGAGCAATGCGTGGCACTTCGCGCCAAGTATCAGGTATTGAGATGCCCGGGGGCCTGCGCCATAAGCTATGTACTGGCCTGCAACCGGGGCAGCATTTGCAGATCCTGGCCGGGTTTTTTGCACGAGTCCCACTGCATATTCAAGCACGTTGTCAGGGGCTGGTACGCGCCTTACCAGGTCCTGAAAGTACAAAATATCTTCGCCGCTCATCACCTTGGTGAGTTCGTTAATTTTGGCTCCTGTCGTATTCCTTACGATCATTACTTCTTCTGCGAAACTCGGATAGTCAAGCGTCACCTGGAACATAAAACGGTCTAGCTGCGCTTCGGGCAAGGGGTAGGTACCTTCCTGCTCTATCGGGTTCTGGGTGGCCAGTACAAAGAATGGCGCCGGGAGCTTGTATAAAATACCCCCTGCCGTCACATTGCGCTCCTGCATCGCTTCCAGTAATGCCGCCTGTGTCTTTGGCGGTGTACGGTTTATCTCATCCGCGAGGATAATATTGGCGAAAATAGGCCCCTTGATGAATTGAAACTGGCGGGCCTCATTGAGTATCTCAGCGCCCACTATATCACTGGGCATAAGGTCTGGGGTAAACTGTATGCGTTTAAAAGACAAGTCAAGCACATCTGCGATCGTCTTTACCAGCAGGGTTTTTGCGAGTCCGGGTACGCCTACCAGCAGGCTGTGCCCATTGCACAGTATGGAGATAATGAGTTTCTCAACCACATCGTCCTGGCCCACGATCACCTTACCTATTGCTGAGCGCATAGCCGCCGCACTTTGCTTGAGCGCGTCCGCTGCTTCTATATCTGATTTGAAATTTTGCATTGATCTTTGTCCTTTTTTATAAATAAACGGGGAAGTTCTATTATTTTGCGCTAACTAACAAATAGTACTGTTAAGTCAATAGTTAAAAGTAAAAACCGGGTATTAAGGTCGGTATTAAAAAGGCGCAGCATGGACATCACGATAAAGCAAGCACAGCAGGACGTTGACGAATGGATACGCACCGTGGGAGTGCGTTATTTTAATGAATTGACCAATCTGGGTATCCTTATGGAAGAAGTGGGGGAGCTGTCTCGGATCATGGTGCGGAAGTATGGGGAGCAGTCATTTAAGGAATCCGATAAAAATAAGGATCTCGGAGATGAGATGGCCGATGTACTGTGGGTGCTGATGTGCCTCGCCAATCAAACAGGGGTAGACCTCACTGCGGCGCTGGAAAAGAATTTCGAGAAAAAGAACATTAGGGACCTAAATCGCCATAAAGAGAACGAAAAGCTCTCCAGGCCGTAACTATACGCTCCTTGGTGGTGTTAATGCCGAATTGGAGTAGGGTATCCTTCCTGATATAAGTCAGCAATATCTCTGACTCAAGTCATATTTTTCGGGTGATTATATTAATAGGTTTGTTTCTGAATCTAATATCCTATTCTAAAACATTGGGCTATGATCACAGAAAAAATGAATACTTCACTCAGGCAGGCTTATAAGGAATTACTGGACGCCGAAAACGAATTGAACAGGCCACTTGAAGACGTGGTGACTTTGTCAGCCTGCCAGTCGGTCCGGAGTGCAATGAGCCAGATGTTGCAAACGTATCTTGCCGCATTTGGGCAGGCCCCCCAGCCGCTGGCCTGCCTCAGCGATCTTATGGAAGCATGCAAGAAAATAAGCCGCGATTTCGAGGGTGTGTATATAGCCGACATTGCCTGTAAAGATATAGACCATACCCACTGCGATGGTAAATATTGTTTGTCTTTAGAGCATGTATCCGGCTGTATAGCCGCCGCAAATAAGATCAAGGATATTGTATGGCACGAATTTAACCTGAATTAAGTGTTCGGGAATATTTCTTCTAGGGCCAGTGATATCTCCTTTTCAATTTCTTTAAATTCCACAAGGGTCATTTTATCCACAAATATCCACCCACCAAACTCCTTTTTATAGACCATCGGAAACTTTACCGGGTCGCCCTGCACGGAGATCATGAATATGGTTACCTGCGGCGTGAGGTTCTGGCGCTCAAATACGAGCGGCAAGCCATTGACCGTCTGTCTGTGTAGCGTCATACTGCAAATATACCGGACAGGCAGTAATTTTACCTCTGTTTTTTGAGTCATGTATATTTCGCGAAATAGCTGCAGAATAATTCGCCAGCGTCTACTTTGGCCTTTCCACTATTTTTTCCGTAATAGCCCCTTCACCGCCAACATCACCTCATTTACCTATTTTCGGTTTTGTCGCGATTTTGCTGCTATACCTTTGGTTCACCAGTTTTAAATCGCTTTCTTTATGATAGCAGTCTTCAAAACCAACGTCCGGGAAGCCAGCCATTCTCTCGCAATGGCGTTGAAAATCCGTGAACATTTTCCATTACATCGCATCACCTTCGACCTCGACGATTGCGATGCGGTGCTACGCATAGAAGGCGCCGATTTCGCGCCGGCAAGAATCATGCAGATACTTGGCGACTATGGTTATAGCTGTAGTGTCTTGGAATAACTTACGGGTTATTGCTCCTGCAGCACCGAAATAAAATTACCCGCCGGATCCTTAAACCACGCGATCAATGGCCCGCCACCCCTGAATATTCCTTTTTCATCGGTCTTTAGCTGGCCGTCATCATAATGCTCAAATTTAACCCCGGCGGCCATCAGTTCTTCCACTCCTTTATCAATGTCCTGCACTGAAAAATTCAGGATCGTAAAGGAAGCGGGGACATGATCTTTCTTACCGTAGACAATGACCTCCGCCCCGCCTGAGACACGCATCCGGAGCATGCTTTCGCTGCCGGTCACTTCCATACCCAGCACGTTCGCATAAAATGCACGCGCCCGGGGAATATCATCTACTGAGAACCCACTGAATACTTTTAGATAGTTGAACATAAAAAACGATTTTTATTTTTTGCAGCAAAACTATGCCGAGGCGTTAGTGCTGAAACTTGATTTTTGGGGTAAGATGAATTTCATGGTTTTTTTGTTTGCCCCAAATGCCGCAATGGGGCATTTGCTTTTTGTTTTGGGGCATTTGCATGTGTAGTTGATTGATTGTTAGTTCATGTGCAAAAAATCGAAATTTCCCATTATGCCGCTTTTATGCCCCAAGATGCCCCGTTGTCTGAACTAAGATTTCCAGGGTTTCAGGACTATCATGAATTTGTTTTGGTGCGTTTCGCCATTTTTCTTGAAGCTAATTTTATAAGGTCGGTCGCTTTTTTGCTTTTCCGCTCCATTGCGTGTTAAAGGTACTGCATCATAGCATATTGAAATGGATAAGATACCCACAATTTGGGAATGGGAATAGGGCCGTAATGCTTTGTTGGCGTGGCTTTTGGCGTTAAAATATGGGGTGGATAACTTGTTTGGCCGGCTGATTATTTCTTTAGTTCCATCCGTTTCTAATTATCGTTATACGTAGTTTTTTGGGACTGGCAAATATTCCTTCGTGCGTTACGCCATAAAGCCGTAGCGTCAGGCCCATTGTTTCTTTGATGGGCTCTAATGGGCGCTCGCTTGCCGTGTATATTGCTGCTGCTTTTGTGGCTGCCTGATGCGATGAAAAGGTGTGTAGATTGTTTTTTGAACATCGTCGGGACAGACTGTCTTTGTTTGTGGATTCTTGTATGCTATAAAGTTAGCAGTAAAATTGTAAACGGGTTTATACGCTGCAAGGTCTAAAAAGGCGAGTCGTTTTAACGTTTGTTCGACCCTGTCGGGGTCGTATATTTATAGAAATTAATATACTATAAACCTGCGACCCCGTCGGGGTCGAACAAGCACACCGCACAAATTTATCCCGCGGGTTGCATTAATAGCCCTTAGTTTCTCGAATGGGCACTGCGGACTATCTGGATCAAGATAAGTGGACCACGTTGCAGTGCAGGCTGATAGCATTGTGTGCAATTATAACTGCTAGAGGGCGTGGATGTGCCTCGGCTATCCGGCAATGGGAAGCAGGAGTTCCCAAGCCCAAATGTTGGCTGGTTACCATGCTCGTCAATGCTCCGCACACTGCGCATGGCGGTATAGTGATCCCTGCTGTAGCAGCGGTGGAGATGGTGAAAGAAAGCAAAATTCCGCAATCAGCACCTTAGGGCCCCAAGCCATAAAAGTTTACCCTAATCCCGCTACAATGTTGCTTAATTTTGAATTCCCAGCGTCAAACAATGTTACTGTAAAACTTATGGATGTAACGGGCAGATTATTAGATGAACAGTTAATTCAGAACAATACATTAGCTACCTTTAACTTTAAAAATTACACTCCGGGTATTTACTTTTATCAGGTAGTGACGAACGGTAAAACCCAAACTGGTAAGATTGTCATTGAGTAACGACAAACAAAATATAGAATTTTGGTTAGGTTGCCCCGGCGTGCCGGAGCAACCTTCTTGGTTTTGGAAAATGGGCGTGTCTATTTTTTTCGTTTCATTTTTATTTCTTACATCTAGGGCGCAAAACCTGGTTCCTAACCCAAGTTTTGAATTATACAATAATTGCCCTATTAATTCTTCCCCCTACACTATTGTCTATTCGCCAAATTATGACAGTTTTCCAACGGTGCAAAATTGGATAGCTCCACTGAATGATAATACGCCAGATTATTTTAATATTTGTGATACCACTGATGTGCGAGGAGTGCCTTCGAATATTTTTGGTTACCAATTGCCTCGCACAGGGAATGCCTATACTGGTTTGATTATGTATAATTATCAGAGTTCATTTAATATAGATTATCGGGAATATATTGAAGCAAAGTCAATAGAACCATTGGCGCCGGGGCGACAGTACTATATTAGCTTTTTCGTAAGTCTCTCGACGTATTCGCCTTATATGTCGGCAGTTTTTAATAGCATTCTTTCCGTCGATAAAATTGGCGCCGCGCTAACTGATACTTTGATTCATGATACCTTAGTTTACCCTTTTCATTATTTATATTTGACGGAAACGCCGGCGATTGTCAGCGCACCGGGATTGTTTATTACTGACACCGGTGTTTGGACAAAGATATCAGGGGTCTATACAGCACATGGCGGCGAACAATGGATAACGCTTGGCCATTTTAAAGATAGCTCTCTGGAGGCAGATACCGTTTTATATATGCCACATTCAACGAGAGATACAACCTCTATTTGCTATATGTATGTTGATGATGTTTGTGTTATGGACGTGAATGGGAGTACCAGCGATACTTCTTTTTGCGTCACTTCGATTCCGATAATGCTTACAGGAAGCAACGATCAGGGTGGCTATCAGTGGAATACGGGTGACACAACTCCGTCTATCGCCGCGGGCGCGCCGGGTAGATACTGGCGGGTGGTGCGCGGTGAATGTCTTTATCATACCGATACTTTCAATGTAGGAGCGCAACCGACTGCAAGGCCCATCCTTGATACAGA
>Ga0364867_10621_pt1 | contig 16284 bp, 16 predicted proteins | sample ExccelAu500001D4_3_FD_206915 | JGI IMG/M metagenome (GOLD analysis project Ga0364867, IMG submission 206915) | Enriched cells from Trout Bog Lake Hypolimnion, Wisconsin, USA - BchlTB.Aug13.5000.01.D4 | ecosystem: Environmental > Aquatic > Freshwater > Lake > Hypolimnion/Profundal zone | place...
GATGCTCTCTGGCGCCCCATGATTCAGCTCCTGGCATGTTAGTCTTATAGCATTCTTTTCTGGGCTTGTCAAAACAACCTGTCACATTTTGCTGTTTCTTTTTTTAAACAATGCTATACTTGAGAATATGAAGCATTTTTTGCGGCATCTTTTTGTTCCTCATGAGTCAAATCGTCACCGGGCACGTGTTTTGCATCATGATAGTTTGCTTCTTATTATCACTTTTCTTTTTGCAGGACTTATTGTTATCCAGGGAATTCATCGTCAATATCCCCAAGTTCTCGGAGATTCTACTTCGATAACTGTTTTGCAGCTTTTGGAGTATACCAATCTCGAGCGTGAAGCAAATGGACTTGCTCCTCTTAATTTGAATCCGGAACTTACGAAAGCGGCTCAAATGAAGGCAAATGATATGTTTGCAAATGATTATTGGGCGCATGTTTCGCCTAGTGGTATAACGCCATGGGTGTGGATCAGAAAGGCCGGTTATAATTATTTATATGCGGGAGAAAATTTGGCAAGAGGTTTTTATTCAAGTTCTGATGTCATAACTGCCTGGATGAATAGTCCCGAACACCGGGCCAATATGCTATCGCCGAATTATACCGATATTGGTTTTGCTGTCGAGTCCGGCACGTTGACAGGGACAGAAACTACATTGGTAGTTCAGGAATTTGGCAGTCCGTATAATCCGAACGGTACTGTTGCTGTCAATCCTTCTCCGACTCCAGTCTCTGCAGGTGAGCTGGCAGCTTTGGGTTTGCCAAGTGGATCACCTTCTGCGAATGTCAGCGGGAATGTAAATATGGGACAGCCTTCAGCTTTAAATGCAGAAGGACAACCGCAAAATCCGCCGCTTATTGATGCAAATGCACTCAAACGAAATATTTCATTTGCAATCATCGGCTTCTTTCTCATAATATTAGCAATCGATGCGATTGTGGTTGAGAGGAAAAAGATTGAAAGAGTATTTTCACATAATGTTGATCATATCCTTTTCCTGCTGTTCATTCTTCTCGCAGGATATATAATCGGTAGTGGAGTTGTACTATGAGAAAAAATATAAAAAAACATTCTGGTCACTATCTTGTTTATCTATTTACTTTTGGGGCAGGATTAGTTTTTATTTTGCTTGCTCAAGGTGACTCCACCTTGCAAGCACGTTTAATTTTTTTAATTGCGGCTCTTTATTTTGTTTGGGCAATGGTACATCATTACGTGCAACATAATCTTAGTCCTCGAGTCGCTATTGAGTATATATTAATAGTTGTTCTGGGAGCTACATTAGTATTGTTTTTATTTGGAATCTAAAGAATTATGGAGTTTGCATTATGAATATCAGTATTGTTATCCCCACTTATAATGGAGAAAAAGTTTTGACAAAAAATTTCCCCCATCTACTGGCTGCATTGAAGGAGTATAAAAAAGGTAAGATTGAAATTATTATCCCAAATGATCCGTCAACCGATAAAACGAAAGATGTAATTGCGGCATTTATCGATTCCTTAAAAGGAACGGGTATTGTGGGGAAAACTGTGAATAATGCAAAAAAAGAACAATCGGGTTTCTCAAAAAATGTGAATCGTGGAGTAGCACTTGCAACAGGAGATATCCTGCTACTTCTTAATACAGATGTCAGACCTCATAAAGATTTTCTTGCACCATTACTTTCCCATTTTGAGGACGAAAAAGTTTTTGCTGTTGGTTGTATGGATGAAAGTATTGAAGATGGAAAAACTGTTTTGAGGGGTCGCGGTACCGCATATTGGCATCGTGGATTTGTTTTTCATAAAGCGGGAGATCTTGATCAAACAAATACGTTTTGGGTGAGCGGGGGAAGCGGGGCTTTTCGCAAACGTATTTGGGATAAAATAGGAGGACTTGATGTACTGTTTAATCCGTTTTATTGGGAAGATATTGATCTTTCGTACCGCGCTTTAAAATCAGGATATAAATTACTTTTTGAAAAAAAAAGTGTTGTCGTTCATGAACATGAAGAAGGTGCGATCAAAACAAAATTCAAACCAAAATATGTCAGAAAGATTGTCTACAGAAATCAATTCTTTTTTGTCTGGAAAAATATAACTGATCGTAAATTGCTTTTTTCACATATTATTTGGTTGCCATATCATCTTATAACGGCATTGATGAGGAAGGATTGGCTTTTCTTCCAGGGATTTTTTCTGGCACTTTTACAAATGAAACGAGTTCAAGATTCACGTTATCGTGCCGGAAAGTTTTTTGTTAAAAAAGACATAGAAGTGCTGAAAAAATTTCAAGAGTAGTTTATTAAATAAATATATCTCAAATCGCAAATGTCAAAACTCAAAGCTACAACTAAAATCTCAAATCTTTAAAAGTTTTTAAATTCGAGATGTAGATTTGACATTTAATTTTTGAGATTTGAATTTTCTATGTTACTTTCTATCATTACATTAAATTATAAAAAGAAAGAGCTTACGATTGCTTGTATTAATTCATTGTATGAGCAATTTGCAACGGAATTTCAAAAAAATGAAATGGAAGTGATCATTGTAGATAATGATTCTCAGGATGATTCTGTTCCTGTCATGCGGGAAGAGATAAAAAAGAAAAAGTTTGCCAACATGCATGTGATTGCAAATTCAAGCAATGCTGGATTTGGTGCGGGATGTAATCTTGGTGCACATAATTCCAATGGCGAGTTTATTTTGTTTTTAAATAACGATACTATTGTTAAAGATAAAGGGTTGTATAAAATGGCGAAGTATTGTGAAGATCATCCTGATGTTGCCATTTTGGGAGGGCAATTGAGAAATTTTGATGGATCACTTCAGGCATCAACAGGGAAGTTTTATACTCTTTGGTACGCGTTTTTATTATTGGTTGGTGGTCAACGGTATGGATTGTTGGACAGGAGTCCGTCAAAGATTGAAAAAGTTGATTGGGTGAAAGGTGGACTTCTTATGATAAGACGTGATGTTTTTGAACAGATAAAAGGATTTGATGAAAAAATTTTTATGTATACCGAAGATATGGAATTATGCTATCGTGCGCATTTGGCAGGAAAAGACATTTATTTTTATCCGGATGTTTTAGTTTTACATAAGGAACATGGGAGTACAAATAAAACATTTGCGATTGTAAATATTTATAAAAATCTTTTGTATTTTTATAAGAAGCATCGCTCACGGTTGGAGTTTCATCTGTTAAAATTTCTTTTGGAAGCAAAGGCGAAAAGTTTGATAGCTGTTGGAAAAACCAGGAAGAATCAGTATTTAATTGAAACGTACAAAAAGGCGCTAAAGGAAATTAACTGATTGCTATATATTTTGATTTTATTTTTCCAGTTTTTTTCTTTCTTCAAAAAACGTTCCTTTGTTGAAGCGTCTTAAGTAATAATCCCGTATAGCGAGTTTTTGAAAAGGCCTGCCTGTTCGAAGAAGTCTCATGCTTTCGCGGAATAATGCTATTTTTGTTCTCAGTGGCGCATAGGTCATGCCGAAAAGCATTTTATTGCGTGTTATAAAATAATCATGAAGCACATTCCCTGCGCCTCCTGTTGATGCCGCGTTGACATGCGTCAAAACGGCAGTCGGGACATAATAGGCTTTGTATCCAGCGTGCATAATCCGTTCATTAAGATCGGCGTCTTCATAATAAAGAAAATATCTGTCATCAAGAAGACCAACTTTTTCCAGGACTTCTCTTTTAAACATCATGCAGCAACCTGTTGCAAATTTTGTTTCTTCAATTTCATCATATTGTCCGTGATCAACTTCATCCACTCCACGATGAATACTCATGACGTTATTCCAATCCGTATGACCACCGGCGAACCAGAAAACTTTCCCAAGTTCACTCGGTTTGTATCTGTCTTTATGGAATTCATGACCTTTGGCGAAATAAATTTTCGGAGTTGTAACACCGATTTCTGGTTTGCTTTCTAATACTGAGAGAAGGTTTTTTATCATATCAGGATCAACGATGGTATCATTGTTTACAATAAGGATATAGTCAGCGCCATGTTTCAATGCCTCTTTTATGCCAATATTGTATCCGCCTGAAAATCCGGTGTTTTTGTCAGATAAGATGAGTATTATATTTTTTTCTTTCAAATTTCCGGGGAGTTTGAAAACTTCTTTTGATCCGTTATCAACGATAACGATATCAAGAGATATGTCCGGAGTCTTAACATGTTGCAAAGATTTTAAGAAATCGATAGTATCTTGTTCTGTATTAAAATTCACTGTTACAACCGCAACTTTTTTCATAATGGTTTTCCTATTATAGAATCTTTAGCGCTAAAACAAAATAGCATGAGTTGTTATTGGTTTATAAAAAAGTTTATAATATAAAGAAGAGCAACTATGTCCCGGCCGGAAGTATCTATCATCATTCTCACCTATAATACCAGACAAATCACCCTGGATGCCATCGAATCCGTTGAAAAAAATTATCCCCAGGAAGTTAAGTCGGGGAAGTTTGAGATGATTGTCTGCGATAATTCATCGACTGACGGATCATTGGAAGCATTTGAAGATTATAAAAAGAAAAGTAAAATAAAAATCATGCATGTTGTTGATAACGGTGGGAATATCGGCTTCTCGGCAGGCAACAATAAAGGTGTGCCGTACGCAAAAGGGAAGTATGTCTTATTTCTCAATCCGGATACGATTGTTTATCCAAAAACGTTGACATATATGCTTGATTTTATGGAAGCACATCCCGATGTGGGAGCATCGTCTTGTAAACTAATCAATAAAGATGGTGCTTTAGATTTTAATTGTCACCGCGGATTTCCAACTCCCTGGAATTCTTTTTGTTATTTTTCGGGTTTGCAAAGAATTTTCCCTCATAGCAGGACGTTTTCCGGATACACACAGGGATGGAAAGATCTTAAAACCAGTCATGAAGTTGATGCTATTGAGGGAGCTTTTATGTTGATGCCTTATGAGGTTGGCAAAAAAGTTGGCTGGTGGGATGAAGACTATTTTTTCTACGGTGAAGATTTGCAATTTAGTTATGATATCAGAAAATTGGGATACAAAATTTATTATCTCGGTGAAGTCAGTATTATGCATATTGGAGGTGCTGCGTCGGGAATTAAGAAAAAGACGGCAAATATTACTATCGCCAATATTGAAACTAAACGAAAACTTCAAAATGCCCGGTTTGAGGCGATGAAAATTTTTTACAAAAAAAATTATGAAAAATCCTATCCGGCACTGGTAAAGTGGATTATGTTTGGGGGAGTAGATTATCTGAGAAATAAGACGTTGGCAGCAATGAAGGTTTCTTCTTAAAAATGGCTATATGGTTAACCATTTAGCCATAGAATCATTCATTGTACTATTCTTCGAGCCAGGGAAATTTTGAAAAGTCTACTTCATGACCGAATTTTTCTTTCAATGTCGGATAGCTCATATCTTTGTCGCTGACTATTGGGTTTGTGACAGGCCAGCCGCCGAATTGTCTGGTTAGTACCCGATCCTGCCATGATACAGCCGGTGTCGGTTTGCCTTCAAAATAGTCTGTAATGAGATAAAGGTATTCAGAATCAGTTTCTCCAACATTACAAAAAGAATTCCCCATACCTTTTGGTAAATAGATTGTTTTGCGTTCCTTTTCGCCGAGCATAATTTTTACTGCTTTACCAAACGTAGACGAGTCTGTCCGGAAATCAACGATGACTGCCATAACATCGCCTTTGACTATGTAAATCAATTTTTCCCATGGCTCCGAATGAAAGCCGCGTATAACATGTGGATGAGATTGTGAATGATTCCATTGAGTTATGGTTATTTTCCTGCCTAATACTTTTTCCAAATCGCGCAGTTCGGCAGCTTCTCTAAAAAAACCTCTATTATCGCTGAACGTTTCCCGTTCATAAATTAGTAAACCCGGAATTTCTGTGGTTTGGATCATCTTTGGCCAGTCGGGACTGTCTGGTTCGAGTGCAAGTTTATAGTTGGTATCCATACAGGAATTATAACAATTTTGATTGACAAAGAAAATCGCAAAGTGTAATATAAATTGATCTTCTTTATGAAATTACTTGTTACTGGAGGGGCAGGGTTTATCGGTTCACATTTTATTCTCTACTGGATGCGTCAACACCCCGACGATAAGATTATCAACATAGATAAACTTACCTACGCTGCAAATATAGCAAATCTTGAGGGTGTTCAGGAAAATCCTAATTATTTCTTTGAATGTGCGGATATCTGTAATGCCGAAGCGGTTGATAAAATGATGAAAGACGTTGATGTTGTTGTTCATTTTGCTGCAGAAACTCACGTTGACAGATCAATTATGGATCCGTTGCCTTTTATTCATACAAATGTTGTTGGAACCTATGTACTTCTTGAATCAGCGAAAAAACACAATGTTCAAAGATTTCATCATATTTCAACCGATGAAGTTTTCGGAAGTATTGATTTAGATGACGAGGAGCAATTTACCGAGAAGACACGCTATGAACCGTCAAGCCCCTATTCGGCGACAAAAGCAAGTTCGGATCATCTGGTTCGTGCTTATAACCGTACGTATGGCTTGCCGATTACGATTAGTAATTGTACCAACAATTATGGTCCTGCAATGTATCCGGAAAAATTGATCCCTATTGCAATTACCAACCTTTTGGAAGGTAAAAAAGTTCCCTTGCATGGTGATGGTAGAAACATACGTGACTGGTTGTATGTTGAAGATCATGTCAGAGCGATTGAATTGATTCTCAAGAAAGGGGAAATCGGTGAGACATATTTGGTAGGTGGAATGAATAAAGGAATCTCAAATCTCGAAGTTATCAAACGGATTCTTAAAATTATGGGAAAATCTGAAGATGAGATTAAATTTGTTAAAGACCGGCAGGGAAATGACCGAAAGTATGATGTTAACTGGTCAAAAATTCATAGAGAATTGGGTTGGAAACCTCTCCATGATCTTGATGAATGGCTCGGTCATACAATCCGTTGGTATGAAAAGAACAGAGCCTGGTGGGAAAAAATAAAAGCAGAAGACTATCAGGATATTCTTCGCAATAATTTAGGCGGTGACACGGATCAATTATAAGTTTAGATGAGTATACTTTCAACTAAAATAGTTTATACTTCAAAATATTTTGAAGTACTTCAAAAAGTTGTTCGGCGAAATGGGAAATCATTCACCAGGGATTTTGTTATAAGAACTCCTTCAGTTTTTATTATTCCCTATACTCAAGAAGAAATTTATATTGAATCTCAGTTTAGGGATGCTTATGAGAAGAAAATATTTGAAATTGTTGCAGGGAAGATAGAAGCAAATGATGATCCTCTTGAGTCCGCTAAGCGGGAATTACTGGAGGAGGCGGGTTTAAGAGCAAATAAATGGGAAAAAATTGCAGAATGGGAACTGTCTGCAAATATGCAGGCAAAAATACACGTGTTTATTGCGACTGATTTGGAAAAACAAAAACAGCAAGTTGATTTTGATGAGGAAATAGAAATATTGAAATTACCTTTTAAAAAAGTCTTAAAAAAAATAGACGATGGTGAGATAATTATTGCCTCTCATATTGCAGCGCTTTTATTGTTTGATAAATTAAAAAGGGAAGGGAAAATATAATATGAAAATTTTTACTATTGGCGGGTCAGGGCTTGTTGGCTCAAGGATCACCGATCTATTAAAAGAAAAAAAATATGAGATTGATGATCTGAGTTTAAGAAATGGTGTGGATATTACCAATCCATCAAGTTTGGACGTCATAAAAAATGATACGGAACATGAAGTTGTATTGCATCTTGCTGCAAAAGCAGATGTTGAAGGATGCGAACTTGACAGGACTCTTGGCGAAAAAGGAGCAGCTTTTCGTATTAATGCCGGTGGCACACAAAATGTCGCTGAGGCGTGTTTTGTTTCAAAAAAGAAATTATTATATATATCAACGGATTTCGTTTTCGACGGCAAAAAAGAGCTGCCTTATAAATATAAAGAAAACGATACTCCGAACCCGGTAAACTGGTACGCAATGACTAAATATAAAGGTGAAGAAGTTGTTGAGAAATCAGGAGTTGACTATGCAATTTTACGGATTGCTTATCCGTTCCGTGCCGATGAATTTCCCTTAAAGAAAGATTTTGTGCATGCAATTATGGGAAGACTCACAAATAATCAGCCGATCACAGCCGTAACCGATCATATCATGACTCCGACTTTTATTGATGATATTGCTTTTGCTATTGATGTTGTGATAAATAATAATGCACAAGGGATTTATCATATTGTCGGAAGTCAAAGCCTGACACCATATGATGCGTTCATGTTAATGGCGGATCACTTTGGTTACAATAAGAGTTTAATCAGCAAAACAACCAGAGAAGAATTTTTTAAAGGAAAAGCACCGCGTCCCTTTAATCTTTCAATCAGCAATGCTAAAATAGAACAATTGGGAGTGAAAATGAGAAGTTTTGAAGAAGGACTAACGCAGATATGACAATAACATTTGTAGGACATGGATATGTAGGACTTGTAAGCGCAGCTGTGTTTGCGGATCTTGGGAATACTGTATGGGTGATTGGTCATACAGAGGAAAAAATCGAAAATTTAAAAAAAGGTATAATACCGATCTACGAACCCGGTCTTGATGAACTTGTTAAACGTAATGTAAAAGCAGGACGTTTATTATTTACTTTAGATTATTCTCCTGCAGTAACAAAGTCAGATGTCATTTTTATTGCGGTTGGAACGCCCCCTAAACAAAGTGGTGAAGCAGACTTGTCTGTTGTTTTTGACGTTGCAGAAAAAGTCGCAAAGCATTTGGATGGATATACTGTTGTTAATGTAAAAAGTACAGTCCCTGTCGGAACCAATCGTAAAGTACAGAAGTTAATCGATGAAGTAAAACCCGAGTCTGCAAAATTTGATATTGCTTCTGTCCCGGAATTTTTACGGGAAGGTCAGGCAATTTCCGACACGTTGCATCCTGACAGGATAGTTATCGGAACTGAAGAAAAAAGAGCAGAAGATATTCTGATTGAACTACATAGCCCACTTATGACAACTCTTAACGGTGAACGGGACAAGGATCGTTTATTTCTTTGCAATATCGAAACGGCAGAAATGGTGAAATATGCATCAAATGCTTTTCTTGCAACAAAAATATCTTTTGCCAACGCAATTGCTCAACTTTCAGAAGTTGCAGGCGCGGATGGATTAAAAGTTCTTGAAGCAATGGGACTTGATAAGCGTATCGGCATGTCATTTCTCAATCCGGGTGCCGGATACGGTGGAAGTTGTTTCCCCAAAGACGTCAAAGCGCTTCTATCAATCGCAAAAGATTACGGCTATGATTTCAGCTTACTCCAGGCAGTTGAGGATGTAAACGAAGAAGCAATGATGGGTATCGTCAAAAAAGCAAAAAAGTTCCTCGATAATAAATTGGATGGGCGTACAGTGGGAGTTTTGGGATTATCTTTCAAACCCGATACCGATGACATGCGGGATGCGCCGTCGCTTAGGATCATTAATGCGTTGATTGATGAAGGCGCCGAAGTGAAAACATATGATCCAATTGCGATGGATAATGCAAAAAGATTACTGAAAGGACGCATTGGAATTCAATTGGTCAAAGATTCATACGAAGCGGCAAAAGATGCTGATTTACTAATTATTGTTACCGAATGGAATGAATTCAGACAGCTGGATCTCGAAAAAGTGAAAGATATTATGAGATCTCCAAATCTTATTGACGGCCGGAATATTTATAGTCCAGCAAAAGCGAAGAAGTTCGGATTTAGATATGCGGGAGTAGGGAGATAGTTTGATGTTATTTGCCATTGCCTGATTTTTAATTTACAATTTTCATTGAATTTTTAATGATCCAATTATCAATTTTAAAGTATTGTGACATTGTTGTTTGATTGAAAATTAGAAATTGAGAATTGAAAATTAAATTATGAACAGAGTACTTATCACCGGTATTACCGGCTTTGTTGGTAAACATCTTGCAGAACATCTTCTTTCACAGAAAGAGTATGAAATTGTCGGCACATATCGCTCCGAATCGGGTTTGAAATCAGCTGAAGGTATAAAAGATCAGCTAACACTAAAGCATCTCGATCTCCAGAATGCTGAGGCTGTTGAATCACTTATTCTGGATGTAAAGCCTGATTATATCTTTCATCTTGCAGCACAGGCATCACCATCAAAAAGTTTTTCAACTCCTGTTGAGACACTGACAAATAATATTATTTCGGAATTTTCAGTGCTTGATGTCTTGAAAAAACATACACTTGCGGATATTCGTGTAATAGTTATTTCAACAGGAGAAATTTACGGTATAGTTACACCTTCTGATATCCCGGTTGATGAGCAAACACCGCTTCGTCCTGCGACTCCTTATGCTGTTTCAAAAATCGCACAGGATTATTTAAGCCTGCAGTATCATCTCGCCTACAAACTTGATGTTATCCGTTTGAGACCTTTCAATCATATCGGTCCTGGACAAAAAGAAGGGTTTGTCGTAGCCGATTTCGCAAAGCAGATAGCAGAGATTGAGGCAGGTAAAAGAGAACCGGTTTTATCTGTAGGAAATTTGGACGCAAAGCGGGATTTTACCGATGTAACTGATATGGTAAAAGCATATGAGCTTGCAATGCTGAAAGCAGAATCCGGTGAAGTATATAATATCGGATCAGGTAAATCTCAAAAGATAGCAGATATCCTCGATAAACTTTTATCATTATCAATGAAAAAAATTGAGGTAAAGGTTGATCAAAGTAAATTCCGTCCGGTCGATGTACCCGAAATTATTTGCGATTATCAGAAATTCCACAAACTTACAGGATGGAAGCCTGAGATTCCTTTCGAAAAAACATTGGAAAACATACTAGACTATTGGCGAAAGATAGTTTAGAATAGGTTATTATTACGGTCTGATTTTATGAAGAAAGCTTTAATTACCGGAATTACCGGACAGGATGGTTCATACTTAGCTGAATTTCTTTTAAATAAAGGCTATAAAGTATATGGGACCGTAAGAAGATTAAGTACACCAAATATTGAAAATATTCGCCATATCCAGGATAAAGTAGAACTCCTCTCAGCAGACCTTTTAGATCAGACATCTCTTACCGAGGCAGTTGAATCCGCTCAACCGGATGAAGTATATAATCTCGCGGCTCAATCGTTTGTCAAAACCTCTTTTGATCAGCCTGTTCTGACAGGAGAATTTACCGGGATTGGTGTAACACGTGTCCTTGAAGCATTGAGAAATGTCAATCCTAAAATAAAACTTTATCAGGCTTCAAGTTCTGAAATGTTTGGAAAGGTTACTGAGACACCCCAGCGGGAAACTACGCGTTTTCACCCGAGAAGTCCTTACGGAGTTGCAAAAGTTTATGGTCATTATATTACCTTAAATTATAGGGAGAGTTATAACATGTTTGCCTGCTCAGGAATTCTTTTCAATCATGAATCGCCACGCCGCGGAATAGAATTTGTAACTCGAAAGATCACAAATGCTGTTGCCAGGATCAAACTCGGAAAGCAGAAAAAGCTGGAGCTTGGTGACATGCATCCAAAGAGAGACTGGGGATTTGCGGGTGATTATGTGGAGGCAATGTGGTTGATATTGCAGCAGGACAAAGCGGATGACTATGTTATCGGTACGGGAGAGAATCATAGTGTAAAAGAATTTGTCGAATTGGCATTTGCACATGTCGGGATCAAAAATTGGGAAGATTATGTGATATCGAACAGTCCCAGGCATATGCGTCCCGCAGAAGTTGATTATCTTATTGCGGATTGTTCAAAAGCAAAGAAATCTCTCAAATGGGAACCGAAAACAAGCTTTAAAGAACTTGTTACAATGATGGTAGACTCAGATTTAGAGCGAGAAGAGAAACAATAATAAATATGGACGGAGAAGCAGGAGAGGGCCCTCCTCATTCTGAAAAGCCTAAGCCAGTCACTGTAGAGGATTTTGAAAACGCAGCAAGAGGAGCTATTAGATCTGCGTCTCGAAAGATTATATTCTTGCTTGAAGCAGACGGAAGGACCATAAGGGTTGGGACCAATGATGAAGATCCTGATCCACGTTTTGCAAACACAAAGATTACCACGTTAGAAAGACTTAATATTCAACCAGATGCAGGTGATGGACTGTATACCTCGGAAGGTATTATGACTCGAAGAGAACAAGTACCTGGAGGAGGTGAGACAATCGGCGTAGACAGAGTTTCTGCTAGGTATAGAAAAGATCAAAGATATAATATTTTTTATCTTTCTCCTGGTATAGATGATGAGGGTTTTACTTATAGCTATACTATTTTGCCAGGCGAGCCTGTAACAGATCAAGAACTTAGGAAGGAAACTCGAACGATAGAAGGGTTTTTAACAACGGATAATGTCGAAACCTTTTTGAATGCGCTTGATGAGGGAACATAAATATCACGTTAATGAAAAGGTGTAATCTAATTAGTATAAAATAAAGTTGTAACCTTACTCTTCCAATTCTTCTTCTTCTTTAGTATCATACAAATATGGCAAAAGTTATTGTGACCGGCGGGGCAGGCTTTATTGGCTCTCATCTTTGTGATGCATTGATATCTCTTAAGCATGAAGTTATCTGCATTGATAATTTTTTAACAAGTTCTGAAAGGAATATCTCAGATTTAAAAAATAATTCACAGTTTAAGTTTATCAATCACGATGTGATTAAGTCTCTTCCTGAAGGTTTGGAGGCAGAATATATTTTTCATCTTGCTTCACCCGCTTCGCCCAATCACCATAGTGATATCAGTTATCACAGGTTGCCAATGGAAACAATGATGGTAAATACGACAGGAACGTTGAATATGTTAAAATTTGCGCAGACACAAAATGCCAAATTTCTTTTTACTTCAACTTCTGAAGTTTATGGTGATCCACTGGAGCATCCTCAAAAAGAAACATACCGCGGAAATGTTTCAACAATTGGTCCACGCTCGGTTTATGACGAAGCAAAAAGATTCGGAGAGACACTTGTTTCTTACTTCTGGCGGGAGAAAGGTGTAGATGCCCGTATTGCACGGATTTTTAATACTTTTGGTCCGCGGATGAATGCAGGGGATATGAGAATGATAAGCATTTTTATCAATGAAGCACTTGAAAATAGACCGCTTACCATTTATGGTGACGGCAAGCAAACCCGCTCGCTGTGTTATATCTCTGATACCGTTGAAGGCTTAGTCCGTTTGATGTTTACAGACAATACACGAGGAGAAGTCGTTAATATCGGCTCACCAAATGAATACACTGTTTTGGAATATGCCGAAATGGTTAAAAAATTAACAAACAGCATAAGCGAAATAACGATTAGCGAAAAATTACCTGAGGATGATCCGCTACGCAGAAGAGCAGATATTACAAAAGCAAAACAATTTTTAGATTGGGAACCTGAAGTTTCCCTGGAAGAAGGACTTAAGAAGATGATTGAATACGTAAAAAAACTATAGGAAAATATTTTCCGTTAAAATGGACAATGGAAAATTTTGTATGAAGATTGTTATTATTATTCCTACTTACAACGAGAAGTCGAATATAGAGAAGATGATTCCTGTTTTGGAGAAAGATATTTTTCCAAAGATCAGCAATCATTCAATGGCTATTCTTATAGTAGATGATAATTCCCCTGACGGAACAGCTGAAGTTGTCAAAGAATACATGAAAAAATGGCTAAACATCCATTTATTGTCAGGTAAAAAGAATGGTTTGGGCGCCGCATATGTCCGCGGGATGAAATTTGCTATGGACAAAATGGATGCTGATGCCGTTATGGAATTTGATTCGGATTTTCAGCATAATCCGCAGGATATCCCCCGACTTGTTAAGGCGATGGATGAGGGAGCTGATTATGTTATCGGCAGCAGGTATATTAACGGAGGATCAATTCCAAAAGAATGGGGTGCAGATAGAAAGTTTTTGAGTGTTTTCGGAAATTTATTTACCCGCGTTGTCTGGCTGAATTTCAAAATTCATGACATGACTTCTGGTTTTAAACTTACGAAAACCATATTTTTAAAAAAAGTCGACCTCGATCACATGCTTGCTCAAAACTTTGCATACAAAATGCAAATCATACATGACATTATTAAATTAAAAGCAAAGATTCAGGAAGTGCCGATAGTTTTTTATGAACGCACTCAAGGTAAAAGCAAGATTAGTCTTCAAGATCAATTTAAATCATTTTATGTTGTAACGCGTTTGGGTATCTATGACCGCAAACGTTTTTTGCAGTTTCTTATCGTTGGAGGAACAGGATTCGTTTTGCAATTTATTACTGTTTATGTTGTTATTATTTTCGGAATAAAACAATTTATTGCAGCGATGATCGGTGGGGAAATAGCAATCCTTTGGAATTTTTTTGCAAATAATATGTGGACGTTTAAAGATACCAGATCACTTCAACAGCAGGGACGTATCTGGCAGCGGTTGGTCAAATTTAATTTTGTATCACTCGCATCTATCGGAGTTCAAGGGTTGGTTGTCTATTTGGCAGTTAAATTCTTAGGAGAAAAATTAAAATTTTTTGGTTTAATAGTACATACATCAATTGCAATTCTCTTCCCGACAATTATTCTTTTGGTAATTCCAATGAATTATGTTATATATAATAGGTTCATATGGAAGACACACCAACTAAAAAAGTAAATCTCAAATGTCAAAAATCAAATCGCAAATCTACATCTCAAATATAAAATTTTTAAAGATTTAAGTTTTACGTTGTAGATTTTAAATTTGTGATTTGAGCTTTGAGATGATAATATTCGGCAAAGTTTAGCAACAAATATGAAGTTTAAACTTTCTCGTTATTCAGTTTTGCTTATTCTGATTCTTCTTCTCGCTGCCTTCATGCGGCTTTATAAGATCGGAGAATACATGACTTTTCTTGGCGATGAAGGACGGGATGCTCTTGTTGCACTTGGTATTCTCCAGGGACATCTGACACTTCTTGGACCGCGTGCGTCTGCAGGGAATTTCTTTACAGGCCCCATTTATTACTATATGATGGCGCCTTTCCTGTGGCTTTTCAGACTGAACCCTGTTGGTCCGGCAGTGATGGTCGCGTTATTTGGTGTTGCAACTGTTTTTCTTATTTATATCGTTAGCAAAGATTTTTTTGACAAGAAAACAGGCCTTATCGCTGCAGCACTGTATGCAGTTTCTCCATTGGTCATTACCTATTCACATTCATCATGGAATCCCAACACAGTTCCTTTTTTCTCGCTTTTAACATTGTATTTGCTCTATAAGGCAGTTACCACAGTCAGGTCATGGAAATATTACTTGCTTGTTGGACTCTTGCTTGGTATTTGTATTCAACTACACTATATTTCATTGTTCCTTGCTGCTATCGTTGCAGTTTCTCTTTTGCTGATGCATTGGTTTCTTAATAACAAATTTCTCATTGGGCCACTTATTAAGTATTATTTGGAAATATTTGTCGGATTTTTCATAGGATTTTCACCATTTATCGCATTTGAAGTACGTCATAATTTTCCAAATACCAGAACAATAATTCAATTTATTGCGTCCGATACTACAAGTCATTCTTATGCGACGTATAGTGCATTTTACCAGCCGATTGCAGATGTTTTCTTCAGAGTGTTCGGCAGGCTTGTTTTTGACTATCCTTCTCCTGATCTTTATCATGCCTATTCATTGATTCACTTACAAATCTTCGGTCTTATTGTTCTTATTTTTGCAATCGCCTCAATTGTGGTTCTCTTACGACATAAAAATAAATTTGTTGTCATTCTATTCATTACCTGGCTTGTATTGGGCATCCTCTTATTTGGTCTCTATAAAAAGCCTATTTATGATTATTATTTAGTTTTTATGTTCCCATTGCCGTTTTTCCTGATTGGCAATCTTATCTCAAAAGTAATGAATTTAGCGAAAGGAAAGTTTGCTTATGGTTATATTCTCGGAGGCATATTATTTATTGGAATTTTTGGCTATAATTTATACTTCCAGCCTTTCCAGTACGCGCCCAATAATCAGAAAGGACAAACTGAAGAAATTGCCGGATTTATTATTCAACAGGTAAATAATCAGCCATTTAATTTTGCTTTGCTTTCAGCCGGTAGTGGCAATTCGGATTATGCGTATGTATATTATCTTACGATTTTGGGTCATGTGCCCGTGACGATCAATAATACGATTGATGATCCTAAAAGAATATCAGTCACCAATCAATTAATAGTAGTATGCGAATATGCTACCTGTAAGCCGCTAGGCAATCCTTTGTGGGAAATCGCGGGTTTTGGAAGGGCAGCAGTTTGG
>Ga0364867_10626_pt1 | contig 16194 bp, 14 predicted proteins | sample ExccelAu500001D4_3_FD_206915 | JGI IMG/M metagenome (GOLD analysis project Ga0364867, IMG submission 206915) | Enriched cells from Trout Bog Lake Hypolimnion, Wisconsin, USA - BchlTB.Aug13.5000.01.D4 | ecosystem: Environmental > Aquatic > Freshwater > Lake > Hypolimnion/Profundal zone | place...
GTTCAAAAAGCTGATAACGAACGTAAGCTTAGGGAGATGAAGCTGATCGCGGATATCGCGGTTGAAAATCAGCGTAAGCAGCTTATCGAACAAAAAACAGCAAACGATAAAAAAGAAGCCGAAACACAAGGCTTTGTAATTGAAACCATGTTGAAACCTTATAAGGATATTGACTGGAAAACGCTTACAGCCTTGAACAACAACCCGGACCCCAGGTTCAATATTGCGCTCGCATTCAGGCAACTGGCCGAAAACGCCGACAAAATAGGTAATCTCAATATTAGTCCGGAGCTATTGGATTCTCTTTTGAATGATAAGCGCGAGAATAAAAAATGAGTGTTGAATACGCCATTATTGTAAAAAACAAAACAAGGCTTGAGTCTTTAATTGAGCGTTTCAATACAAAGGCGCAGGCCAAATTTTATATCGAAAGACTTGGGGGCAATTTCGACGACTACGAAGCAGAGCATGAAGTTTTTCATTTTTCGCTGAATAATGTTCAAACGCAACTTTCGAAAGTTGTTAAGTACAAAATAGTCGAAAGAAACTTTATGCCCTCGTTTATTTTTTCGGAAAAGAATGTCATTATCGTTATCGGTCAGGACGGATTGGTGGCCAATACAGCCAAGTACTCAAAAGGCATTCCGATTGTTGCTGTAAACCCCGACAAGCAACGTTATGATGGTTTATTACTGCCATTTGATGCTTCGGATTTTATTGCAGGTGTTGAAAGTGTAATCGCTAACCAGTTTGATTCAAAAACGATGGGCTTTGCCGAGGCAAAATTAAATGATGGTCAAAGGTTGTTGGCTTTTAACGATTTATTTATTGGCGCTTCATCGCATGTTTCGGCCCGTTACAAAATATCTTACGGTGCCAAAACAGAAGAACAATCGTCGAGCGGATTGATAGTTTCTACTCCGGCAGGTTCAACCGGCTGGCTCAGTTCAATTTTCAATATGGCTTATGGGGTAACCAATATGTTTGAAAAAAATCTTAAGCCCAAACGACCGAAAATTAAAGATAACGAATTACTTTTCGCCGTAAGGGAACCTTTTCAAAGTATGCGGACCCAGATAGGGATTACCACCGGCGTTATCAAACCACAAAACCGTCTAACTATCGAATCGTTGATGCCCCTGAATGGGATTATCTTCAGCGATGGCATTGAGGCTGATTTTCTAAGGTTCAACAGCGGGTCCGTGGCAACCATTGGTATAGCTCCCGAAACAGCAAATTTGGTGTTAAAATAGGCGCCACAGTACAATGACCGATATAAAAACAATCCAACAACGTTTCAAAAGTTCAATTATACGCGGAACAGGTGAAGCCCATTTATTAATGCTGGAAAACCCGGGTGTTGATTTTTACAGCAGCATCATAAAAGCCTCGATTAAAAACTACGCCTACGATGGTCAATGCGAATCGAGCAGGGCCGAATACCTGTTCGAATTTATTTCGAGATCTTCAAAAAAAGGAGAAATCCGCAAAGCTATTTTAAAGGCCCTTGCAACCGATCAAAAAGATACCTGGACACTCACCCAACTTCTTGATTTAGCAAAAATATTTGCCCTGGAGGGCGATCATGAGGCCAAACAATCTATTTATCACCGGTTTTTGAATAATCCGTCTCCCCGCGCCTCCTGGGCAGGAATTTCCGAAATTATTGAACTTGACGGACTGGACGGACTTATAGTTATTGCCAATAAAATTGGCAGTGTTTTGGCAGAAGACCCGGACGATTGGCAGGATTATTACTACATAAAGCGTTTTCAGGAAAATAATCCGAATATAAAAGTTATGGAGGAACTGGAAAAAGAAGCCGAAAGCAACCCGTTTATAGACCTGTTTCTAAAAGATGTAAAGCTGAACCAAGCCGAAAATAAAGTATATAAACGCGAAACGATCATATACGACAATGTGATTGAAGAAGTGCTTTTAATTAAAAAAATGCAGTTTATTCACAGGAAATTCGATAGTGATGAACTGAATCTCATTGCCCAAAGGTTGATAATCGAAAAAAACAGTAACAAACTTGAAAAATTGTTGAACATTTTTACAAAGAACAAATTCCCTCTGGATAGTGGGTTTATATTAAATCTGGCAGCAAATGGGCACAAAAGGCGGAATAAAATTAGTGAAATAGCCATTAATGCATTGCAATTTCTAGAGGGTGAAAATATTCGGAATTTTGCCCTGGAGCAGATGGAAAGGAGTAAATGCCCCGAAAAGTTTACTATTATTTTAAGGGCAAATTATAAAAAAGGTGATGACAAATTACTTACCGAATTAGCATCAAAGATAAAAAATGAGCATGCATTAGAGCTGCTTATGATTAACTATCTTGCGATATACGAAACAAACTGGACCAAAGATTGCAGGGGGCCTCTTGAGGCTATTTATGAAAAATCAACATGCGGAATTCATAGAACAGATCTTGTTGGTACTTTAATCGAAAATAACGCACTTTCCGAAAAACTCAAAAATGAGATACAGTTTGATTGCCATCCCGAGACAAGAAAGCTTTATCATAGTATCCGACCAAATGGCGCTTCAAAAAATGCAACTTAAAATAATTAAGTTTTCTGATGGGTCAGGTTTTAAATTCCCATCCAAAAAAACGGGGATTAGCAATCATTAAGATTCACTTTGGAGATAAAAATGTCCGACCATCACAAAAATCAACAAGCACAGCGACTTTAATGCTAAGAAATCGTTAGGCCCATTACATAAAAACGTAGCCCGGCAAATATACACCGGGCTATGTCTCATATCATGTTTTTGTTATGTCAGATGCAAACACCAAACCTATTGGTCCGAAATAAAAGGGACAATCTGTTCAATACCTGTCGATCGTTCGCATTACCATCATTCGATAGGCTGAAAAAACAACCTACTTCCCAAAAAAATACAAAATGCCAACCTCATTGCTGCTATTGCTTAACCCGAAGTATCCACCTCCGGTTGTTGTGGTCGGCGTAAAATAATTATAAAAGATTTCGAATTTTTTATGAACCTTCAAGCCGGCTTTTAGCAAAAATGAATCATCGGCACTGTTAAAAAAATATGGGTCAGAGGCCCCGATGCCGTTATCACTTACACCTGGGTTTTGAGGTCCAAAAAAGGCATTACTGTAACTAAAATGGGAGATGTCTATGCCTCCGCCAAGGTAAATTTTTAAATTTTCGGTATTGTACAAATTGAATATAATTTGTGGTATCAGTGAAATCGCCTGCTGGTTGAATGATGCTTTTTCGGCAACATAAGGGCTAACTGTCAGCTTATAGGTTTTATTGAACTGGCTTTCGGCTAATGATACCTCTACTCGTAACTCTATTTTATCGCTGGCTGGGTTAGGAATAAAATTACCTCCAACCGAAAAAGCCGGCAGATAAGATGTGTACGGACCACCGCCCCCCATGGTATAAGACGAAGAAGCACTGGAACTTGTTGTGGAAATATTTAGGGCAGCACTTACAAAGAAATTAAACTTGCTTTTTCCCGCGTATTTTTTTTTGAATTCGGCTTCTGTAATGTGATTTATTTTGCTCACGATGGGCAGTAAACTGCCGCTGTTGTAAGTAGTGGTTTCGAATGACCTTATCAAATTGTCGTCCAATACATTATATTTATTTGCGAGTGCAAATAATTGTTTCTGATAAGTGTTTTCGTTAACTGTTTGTCCTGTATTTACCTGGTCTTTGTAGACTTGAAATTGAAGTTCAACCGGCGCGTAAGCGGGCGTTTCGCCAATGTAAAAACGGGTTTTTATATTGTCCGTATAGGAATATAATGCTACGTTTTTCCCCTTTTGTAAAACCTTCAAAAAAACCGTGTCTATTTTAGAACTCGAATCCCTTCCATAGGCTAAATGATCCGTATTGATATCATTCAAACTTATCGAACAAATAAATTTTTGATAAGATTCCAGGCTGTCGACATTAAAATAGCCGATGTCGTTTGTGCCATATTTTTGAGATTTGGCATCTGTGAGCGTGCTTTCAAACGAAATGGTTGTAGGGTTTGAATTCCATCCCCTATAGTCGATAAAGCCGTGGAGGGTATCGCCCTTTAAGGTTATAACATAACCAGGTTTGTAATTACTCTGGGCCTGTGTAAATAGTGGTAATAAAAAAAGTGCGAATAATAATTTGTTGAAATGGTTCATTGTGAATGGTTAAAATAAAAGATGTTTTAGTTTCGAAGCAATTGTTAAGATAAAACTATAAGCAAAAATGGCATTAAATTCGTCAGTTATAGCCGGAGTCACGTTTTATAATAAACTATTGCCCGAACGTTCCAATATGAATTCTATAACGACAAAAACGCCAACGACTATTAGTGCTGCTTTTTTTAGCGTACTCGGATGAGATAATCCTTTTTTTAGTACTTCTTTGTCCGAAATACCGTTTATTATTCCGGTAATATTTACTAAATCTGGTTCCCAGTAATCTGAATGTTCAAAAGTCCGTGACAATTTATCATCCAGAGCTTGATATTTTACTGCTAGGGCAAATAGTTGTTTCTGATAGGTGTTTTCATGAACTGTTTCTCCGGCATTTACCTGGTCTTTGTAGATTTGGTATTCCAATTCAACCGGTATAAAGGCCGGCGTTTCACCAATATAATAACGGGTTTTAAGGTTATCACTGTAGGAATATAGTGTCAAATTTTTCCCTCTCTGCAAAATCTGCAAAAAAACGGTGTCAACTCTATAGCTTGAATCTCTTTCGTATGCAAGATGATCAATATTGATATCGTTCATACTTATCCTGCAAACATTTCTTTGGAAAGATAGTCGCCCGTCGATGTTGAAATATTGGATATCATTTAAACCATATTTTTGAGATTGAACATCGTCAGTATCACGTTTAAATGAAATCGCTTTAGGATTTTTGTCCCATCCAGGATAATAGATAAATCCTTTAATAGTATCTCCTTTTATGGTAACCACGTAGCCTGGTTTGTAATTAATTTGGGCTATGGCAAATATCGGAATTAAGAAAAATGCAATTAGTGACAACAGTCTGGTTAGCGGTTTCATTGGTTATGTGAATTAAGATCTATTGGTGTAAATATATACACTTATTGAACGATTAGCTGAAAAACAATAACTATTTTTCAGAAAAGCGATATATACCGGTATCCATCGACATCCATTCGCAACATCCCAATGGTTGGGTGTTGTAATTCATCTCAGTTTAACACCTCTTTTTCGCGGATTAAATGCGACCAAAGAGGTTTATTTATAATACGGCGTGTGCGCATCCATATATTGCCTTTCGGTATCCGACCAGTTTTTGTTTATCTCGGCGCGGCCATTGTTTAAATCCGCATTGGTCTGATTAAAAGCTGTTACTCCTGCATTCATATCGGCAACAGCGGCGTTATAGCTATCTACATCCTGCTGGGTTCGTTGGTCGGCAGATTTTGCTTCCATCGCGGCTTTCTGCTTGGTAAAATTTTCTTCCTTTAAAAAGAAATCGGTAAGCTGGGGCGTGGTGGTTTCAGCTTCATTTTTATAAAAAACAAGTGCTTGTTTGCAGGCATTAGCAAGGGAGCCATCATTTTCAAACGGATGCAGGGTGTCGAGCACGGCAATGCCTTCTTTGGCATACTTGGCCAACGCGTTGCGTACCTGTTCTATTTTAGTTACATTTTTTTGGTTTACTGCTTCAGTGAGCTGGTTATCTTCCCAGTTGCATTTAAAAAAAGCTATATAAACCTTATCGCGGTACCTGCTCAATTGCCCGGTTATCTCCATTTTTTCGCCCAGTTCCGATTTTTCCGAAATCAGGTTAATATTGTACTTCATGGCAAAAGTATGCACCGCTTTATTCATGCGTTCGTTGGCAATTTTCAGCGTGTCGTTAGTGGCTTCCTGTAACAACAGGTAAGCCTGCATTTCGTCGATGCTCTGCTCCGAAATCTCTTCCATATTTACAATATGGGCGTAATCGTCGTTGAAAATTTTATAGCAAAGCTGTACAAAATCCAAGCTGCTTTGCCTGAAAGAGTTGTCGCCTTTGTATGGCGGTAAATAGGTAATGGCAGTTTGGCAAGTCACGATACTTTCTACGGCGTTTTCGCGCATTTTTTCTACTTTTCGTTTGCGCCCACTATGGGCCGCGGCACTAATATAGGCCATATAGGCTTTGTTCATCGCGGTTTCCGCATTACCTATCGCATCGATATAAGCACCTGCGTTTTCGGCTGGGTCTTGCGCTTTCGCCGACATGATCATACCCATTTGAATAACGAATAACAGAATGGAAACAGTAAATAATTTCTTCATAAAGCAAGGTTCTATTTGTAATAATTCTATAATTTTTTCAATGTGGCAAGTACCTCAAATGCTATTTTTATATCGGCATCAGCCGCTATCTGCTTACTAAATTCCTCATTCAACGCAGTCAAATTGGGGTCGGCCCGAAGTCTTTCAAGCTCATATTGGTTATTTTGAACCGTAAATTTCTTTGATACAGCATCCGCAAAATCAATGCCATCATCTTTATCAATATCCGATTCATAGTCGGCCAAAGCGTCTTTTAAATTGAGCGACAAATCTTTTACCCCGCTCTTCTGTTTGGATGCTGTCACGATCTTTTTAACGGCCTTAAAATAGCTATTTGTATCGATAGCCGTTTGTACACTTTGCGCCAATGTTTTTATGGGCAAGGGCGGGGAAGGGACATAATATTTATTGGCACCAATGATATTGGGGCGCAACGCAAAGGGTTCGTCGGCCTCTTTTGTGATATAAGCATCGAGCACGTCGGGTAAAACAATATCAGGCTGCACCCCTTTAAACTGAGCAGAATTACCGGTTACCCGGTACAGCTTGCTGATAGTTACCTTTAAATAATTCTCGGTATGTGTTTGGGCATAGTTTTCCTGGTTAACACTGGTATCCATAGGTAAAACCATTTGCATAGTAGCTTTGCCATAGGTAGGCGCGCCTACTATAACGGCCCGGTTATAGTCCTGCAAAGTACCCGCCACCAGTTCCGATGCCGACGCACTGTACCCATTTACCAAAATCACCAATGGGCCATCGTATATAGTGCCCCTATCGGCGTCTTTTAAGGTAAATACTTTAGCCTCCCTGCCTTTTACCTGTGCCACCGGACCGCCGTCGATAAAAATACCCGCGAGTTCTGTAGCTTCTTGCACCGAGCCCCCACCGTTGTATCTTAAATCGAGAATCAATCCGTTTATATTTTCTTTTTTGAGTTTCAAAATTTCACGGCCAACATCGTTGGCACAGCCATTCAAGCCATCATTATTATCTTCCCAATCCTGATAAAAAGCTGGCAAATAAATATAACCTACCGTGTTTTCGCCCTTCAGAATAAAACTTTTTACCTTATCGTCATCATCGCCTGTTACTTGTTCTTTTTCAAGGGCAACCTGAATAATAGAACCATCCAGTTTTTTCATGGTGAATGACGCAATTTTATGGTTACTTTCATCCATTAGCGAGGTAAATTCGTGTATCGTTACATCCGAAACATCAACAGGCTGACCTCCCTCCCATTGCATCGTCATAAACTTATCTCCTTTGTTAAGCTTGCCGCTTTTATATGCCGGACTCCCCGGCTGCAAGTTATCGATAAGCACCCCGCCATTTTTGTTCGCCTTTATTTTGAAACCAAATACAAAGGGCTGTTTGCCAAGTTCACTTTCAAAATTTTCCTTTTCGTCGGGCGGGAAAAACTCTGTATGCGGGTCGAATATAGAGGCTATGGCTTCGCAATAAATATTACCCACTACATGGGTAAGGCCATAAGGATTATGCAGGATGCTGTTTATTTTTCTTTGGAAAGACGCGGTAACCTTTTTTTGTACGGCAATCGTGGCACTATCGAGGTATTGTTTTTGTTTCGGCGCAGTAAGCGACTTGAATTTACCTGGCAAATTATCTGTTAATTCGGTAAGTGCTTCGGCTTTTACTTTCTTGTGCAGCTTGAGCAACATAGCGGTAACCGATGCCGGATAGGAAGTGTCTTCGGCAGCGGTAAGTTTCTCAGCAGCGTAAAAATCAAACGGGCGTTTGGCCATTTGATAGGCTATTGAATCGGCTTGCGCGAGCCGTTGACTGTAGATATTTATAAAAAGGGCTAAATAACCAGTTTTGCGTTGTTTGATTTCTTTATCCAGGATGCTTGAGTAGATGCCAAGCCGGTTGATATCGTTTTTTGTGAAAAATAATTTTTCGGGGTCGGCCTTGTTCAACATGTTGTTAAACAAACCAATAGAAAACGCACTGTTTAGCTCACGGGGCTCCACGTGAAATTTATTAACCATGCGCACTAAAATATAAGCTTCGTTGGCCGTTTTATCAAGGGTTTGCCCGTATGATAAATATGGCATAATCATAAAAACGATAAGTGCGCTTACAATGGCTTTCATCAACTTAAATACAGGCTGAAAAATAGCAAGGAAATAGGGAATAAAAAAATAAAAATACGTGGCGGCGTTATTTAAACACGTTCGGCATAAGCGAATGCCCAACATATATTTATTTGCCAATTTCTTGTTGCTTTCAGCTAATTTATGGTGCTCTTTGGGAACAGGTTGGTGCCTTTATAGTGAATTTGCCTCGCCACCGAAAATTATTTTTGCAAACATATTCAATATACTCTTTTAAAAAATTCATTTAATGTTATTCAAACCCGAACAGACGCCATCAAATCGACTTAATCCTGTTTATCAAACCCTTATAACAAATATTATTTGCAATATTTTTTGTTCATTGTTATTTATTTTTACATTTATATGAAAAACCCAATTAATTATGAACTGGAAAATTATTCTTCAATTATCTCTCTTCGGATTGATAATGGCTTTTGCCACAGTATTTTTAATTCCAACAAGAATGGAGCCTTTTTTTTGGCTGGCCATTTTCATTTTTAGCGCATTTGTTGTCGCGAAAGTCTGCACCGGTAAATATTTTTTACATGGGTTGTACACGGGTTTAGCCAATTGTGTTTGGATAATTGCTGTACACATTGCCTTTGCAAAAACGTACACGGCAAGGCATCTCCACATGATGACAAGCATGCCATCCCCTTTCGATAAGCATCCGCGCCTAGGTATGCTCATCGGCGGACCCATAATTGGTTTGATTTCTGGCGCAATAATAGGATTGTTTTGTTTATTAGCCGTTAAAATTTTGAACAAGAAGGTAGCTGCGTAATCTAAAACCGTAATAATAATCTGCCATTTACTTCGAACGAGAAAAACAAAAAGTCCTGAGTTTAAACATTTTGTTTTTACCCAGGACTTTTTGCCTCCGACTTAGAACTCTCGGCTCTTAACTAAGTAATGAAGCCGCAGCTTCATCTAAAAACCATTGTATTTCGCCTACTATTGGTTCTATTAGTTGGGCGGGGTAGTTTTCTATGTCTTCATCATCTTCCAAAACATGATGAACGGCTATTGCTTTTCCCTCGCCATAAACCAAAAATGCGATATGGGCAGCCTCATTAATCAGGGGCGCATTTAATGTTATGCGGAAAACTTGTTGATCTTCTAAAAAAACCTCTTTAACTCCGGGAATCCGGTCGTGTAAAACAGGAGTATAAGGAAATAGAGAGGCTGTGTGTGAATTATCGCCAAGTCCCAGTAATATCAGGTCAAAACTTAATTCATTTTCGTCAAAAAACTCAACGATTTCCTCTTCATATTTTGCAGCAGCTTCTTGTGGTGTGAGCGATGTATCAACGGGGAAAATATGTGCGGCTGGAATATTCAATGGGTCAAACAAAGCGGTTTTGGCCATGAGGTAATTGCTGTCATGATCGGTATGCGGAACATTACGTTCATCTCCAAAAAAGAAATAAACTTTATCCCACTCCAGTGCATCTTTATACCCTGAAACCAGCAATTCATATAATTTTTTTGGCGAACTGCCTCCCGAAAGTGCCACCGTAAATTTCCCTTGCCCAGCTATTGTTTCTTCCGCTAATTTAACAAAATGCGCGGCCAATGCAGCCAGCACTTCATTCGCAGTCTCGAAAATATTTAAGTTCATATTTACTGCCCTCTATTTTTTTGCATTGTTGGGTAAAGAGAACCAATGATAACCATCGCGGGCTATCAATGCTTCGGCAATTTCCGGCCCCCATGAATCTGCCGAATAATTAGGGAAGTTTAAGCTCTTTTTCGATTCCCATGTTTTTAAAATAGGCATAATCAATTCCCAGCCAGCTTCTACCTGGTCGCCGCGCATAAATAAGGTTTGATCGCCGAGCATGGTATCCAGCAATAACGTTTCATAAGCTTCGGGCGCCTGGCTGTTGTAGGTGCCTTTATAGTCAAAAACCATATCAACGGTATTTAATACCATATCCAAACCCGGGCGTTTTGCCTGCACCTGCAAGCGGATACTCATTTCGGGTTGTATACTGATGATTAACCTATTTTGCTGCCAGCTTTCAGTGGCTTCGGCAGGGAACACCAAATGGGGCACATCACGGAATTGTATCGATATAACCGATGCCGACTGGTGCATACGTTTACCGGTACGCATATAAAATGGCACACCATGCCAGCGCCAGTTATCCACAAAGAATTTTATAGCGGCAAATGTTTCGGTATTCGAATCGGGGTTAACCTTCGATTCTTCGCGGTATCCGGGTACTTCTTTACCTTCCATCCAGCCGCTGCCGTATTGACCCCTAACAGCCGACATACGAACATCTTCGGGACTAAACTTACGCATGGCCCGCAATACGTCAACTTTACGGTTACGCACTTCGTCAGCGTTAAAACTGATCGGGGTTTCCATCGCGACAAAGCACAATAGTTGCAGTAAATGGTTTTGGATCATGTCCCGGAGGGCGCCTGCGCCATCGTAATAGTCGCCGCGTTCTTCAACACCCAATTGCTCGGTTACTGATATTTGCACGTGCTCAATATAGTTACGGTTCCAAATCGGCTCTAAAATAGAGTTAGCAAAACGGAACGCCATAATATTCTGAACGGTTTCTTTACCGAGGTAATGGTCGATACGGTATATCTGGCATTCGTCAAAAATACCCGCAAGCAGGGCATTTAATGCTTTTGCCGATTCCAGATCGTGTCCGAAAGGTTTTTCGATTACAATTCTTGTTTTCTTAGGATCTTCAGCCAGTTTTGCCTTCGAAATATTGGTGGCTATTGTGGTGAAGAAATTAGGCGAAACAGCCAGGTAGTAAATCACGTTTGACTTTGTTTTCCAATCGGCATTGTGTTTATCTATGCGTTTGCCAAATTCCTTATAAGTTTCGGCATTGTTAATGTCCGATACCTGGTAGAAAACATTTTTGGAGAATTCGGCCCATTTTTCTTCAACGGCTTTTCCGCTCCTTGAAAACTTATTGATATCGATCAATAGATTTTCGCGAAACTGGTCATCAGACAATGGCGTACGACCGGTACCGATAATTGAAAACTGAGTAGGCATCCAACCATCCAAAAACAGGTTATAAAGCGCAGGGGCAAGTTTCCTTTTTGCAAGGTCGCCTGTACCGCCGAAAATAACAAATACGGTTGGCTGTGTTTTTATACTTGGGTTCATGATAGATTAAGTCGACTTAATGTGTTTATTTAATTTTTAATTGGTTGTTAGTTTTTTAACTATTTCGTCAAGAATTGGTTTAGCCCACAATGGCGCATTTTTATCAATAAAACTAATCGAATTGTTTTTAAGTATTAATAATGTATTTGGGATGGAAAGCTCACTGGTTAATGATGAATCAAACAAAAATAAAGAATCAAATTTATTGAAATGTTGGTGAAGCATTGTCAGGCTATATTCAAAATTGTATTTTATGCTTTCCTCATCAACAAAGTGCCCACCCTGATCTATTCTTATGTTCACCCGCTCTCTGGATGCCCTAACATCGGATAAAAGCATAAATATTAAATTCAACTTATACCTTTTATTCCTAAAATAAATTGATCTGCTAATTAAAAAATCATCCCTTAAATTAGTTTCAATGATTAGATCTTTTCCTTCCTTCAAAGCTATCTCTTCTGCTTCCCAATATGCGGAATCTATCATCATTTGTATGCTTTGGACAGGAAGGTCTGGATACTGTTTTTCTTTTATAGCCTTAACTTTATCTGCATCAAATATTAAAGAACCCGGTGCAGCCAACAGTGAAGAGTAGCTGCTTTTGCCAGCACCATTTGGACCTGCTATTATGGTAAAATCCGGCATCTATTACAGGACTCTTAAGAGTGTAAATTCGCCAGTTTTATTGCCTAATTTTATTAATTCTTTTCTCCCATCTTTAAACTCACGTATAAACATGTCATCATTTGTGCAAAGATCATTTCTGTACGAATACCATGACCCATTATCCAATGCCGTCTGTTTTAGTTTTTGGGCAGTCGGCTTTAAGTAATCATGAAGCTCTTCAGGAGTCATATCAAAAATTGATTTCTGTGCTATTAATGTTGCCATATTCAAATATAAGTAATATTAATATATCAAACTGTTAATGGGTGCAATTCCATTTGTCTCTTCAATATCAGGCGTTCCTACGGAACGCTAAAAACTTTTTAATTTCAATGCTACCGACCAGCCGTCCCGATGGGACGGGTGCTACAATAATCGTCTCATCGGGACGACTGGTTGGTAGAAAAACATAACGTCACAGTTTTACGTTCCATAGGAACGTTTCGTGCCGAAGCGACAAGTTGAATTACACGTACTATTAATCCGCCCTTACTTCTTCTCCACCCACTGCGTATGGAAAACGCCTTGTTTTCCGATTAGCTCATAAGTGTGCGCGCCAAAATAGTCGCGTTGCGCCTGGGTAAGGTTTGATGGCATCCTTTCACTGCGGAAGGCATCAAAATAACTTAACGAGGCCGAATAGGCTGGTGCTGCAATACCCGCGGCTATAGTGTTCGATAACACCAATCTCGCGCCAGGCAATGCTGCCGAAACCAAATCTTTAACGCCAGCATCCAATAATAAATGGGCAAGGGTAGCATCTTTTTGGTAAGCATTAAAAATATCGTTCAAAAACTCCGACCTGATAATACATCCACCGCGCCAAATTTTTGCTACTTCGTCTAATTTAAGGTCGTACTTAAATTCTTCCGAAGCCCTGGCTAATAAATGCATACCCTGCGCATAGCTGATCACCATGTTGAAATAAAATGCCTGCTCCAAAGCCACTAAAAACGCGTCTTTATCAACGTCAAGTGCGATATCACCTGTGCTATATAAACCTGCGGCTTGTTCTCTTAACGCTTTATATTTCGATAAATCACGCATAGAAACAGCGGTATCAATCGTAGGGATCGGTGCCTGCAAGTCCATTGCGACCTGCGATGTCCATTTACCTGTACCTTTGGCTCTGGCTTCGTCTTTTATATCATCCAGCAATAAATGGTCGGTTCCAGGGGCTTTGTATTTGAAAATATCTTTGGTAATATCCAGCAAAAACGATTTTAACCTGCCTTCGTTCCATTCAGCAAAAATGGCACCAATTTCATCGTTATCGAGTTTTAAACCCTTTTTCAGGATTTCGTAAGTCTCGGCGATCAACTGCATCAACCCGTATTCGATGCCATTGTGCACCATTTTAACAAAATGGCCCGACGCTCCGGGGCCGATATAGGTTACGCATGGGGCACCATCAACTTTAGCCGCGATAGATTCCAGAATCGGCTTCATGACGTTGTAAGCGTCTTTGTCGCCACCCGGCATCATGCTGGGGCCGTTGCGCGCACCTTCTTCACCACCCGAAATTCCCATACCAAAGAAGTGAAAACCTTGAGCTTCCAGCTCTTCTACACGGCGGTTGGTATCGGTAAAATGAGAATTACCACCATCTATTAAAATATCTCCCTTATCCAACAAAGGAAGCAGTGTCGCAATAACATCGTCCACAATTTTTCCTGCTGGCACCAGCATCATAATCGCTTTCGGACTTTTTAAGCTCTGGGTAAATAACTTTACATCGCTAAAACCCTTCAGGTTATTATGCTTGCTTTCTTTTTCCAATAATTCTCCCTTGGAGGCATCAGTATCAAAGCCTGCGCCCGCAACGCCATGATCGCCCATGTTAAGCAGCAAGTTGCGGCCCATGGTGCCAAGGCCAATCATCCCGAAATCGTATTTATCTGGTGTAGTACTCATTTTAAATTGCTTGATTTTCTTTTTTTATGTCTTCCAATATTTTCTTTGTGGACTCGAAATCCGTGTGGTGAAAAGCCCGGATCCCTATTTTTTGCGCTGCGTTGGCAAACATGGGCCTGTCGTCGAAATATACACACTGGCTTGGTTTTGCAAGGGCAACTCCTAAAGCCAGGTTGAATATAGCCGGGTCGGGTTTACGTAATTTCACCTCGCACGATGATATAAAGGCATCGAAACAATCATGGAGTTTAAATTTTTTAACCCGGTAATCGTTCAATTCTTTGCCCTCGTTATTGATGGCGATAATACGGAAGCCACAGTCCTTTTTCCATTCTTTCAGCCACTTCAACATATCCGGCAGTTCCACGCTTTGCCTGAACATAAATTCCTTAAAATCTTCCCTCGCAAAATCACGGGGGTGGTTGAACACTACTGTATCGAGGTATTCGTCTAAAGTAATGCTGCCCATTTCATACACATTGAAAATAAAGGTATGCAGGTCATCTACTTCTTCATAGTCGAGGCCGAACAGTTCAGACGCTTCTATACGCGATTTGTGCCCCCAACCGTTAGTCAGGAGCACACCGCCAATATCAAAAAATAGTATTTTTACCGAAGTTGCTTCCACAATATTAAACTTTGCTTTTTTGGTCTTCTATAGCTTGCAGCAATTTTTCGAAAGGTTTGTTGAACTTTTCAATGCCTTCATCTTCGAGTTTTTGGGTAATAGCATCCAAATCAATACCGGCTTCTTTTAAGCGGGCCAATGTTTCGGTGGCTTTATCCAGGCCCTCTTCTAATGTATTTGCAGCAACCCCATGATCGCGGAAAGCAACGATTGTTTCCAAAGGAACGGTATCGACAGTTTCAGGGCCTATTAAGGCTTCAACATATTTTGTATCTTTAAAAGCGGGGTTTTTGCTGCTGGTACTTGCCCATAATAAACGCTGAACCTGTGCGCCTTGTGCGGCAAGTTTTTCCCAACGTTCGCCGCTGAACACCCTTTTGTATATTTCGTAAGCTTTTTTTGCTGATGCGATAGCAACTTCGCCTTTTAAATCGCCAAGGCCTTTTTCGTCGAGCATTGGGTCAACCATTACATCGATACGGCTCAGGAAGAAACTTGCAACGGATGAAATATGTGCAATTGAATGACCCGCAGCCAAATGATCTTCCAAACCAGCGATATAGGCTTCCGCTACTTCTTCGTAACGTTGCAGGCCAAATAAAAGGGTAACGTTGATGTTGATACCGGCAGCAATTGATTTACGGATAGCCGATAAACCAGGTTTAGTGCCAGGGATTTTTATCATCACGTTTTTACGGTCAACTGCTTTCCAAAGCTCTGCAGCTTGTTTGGTAGTACCTTCGTCGTCAAGGGCTAAGAATGGAGATACTTCCAAACTAACATAACCATCAGTGCTTTTTGACTCGTCATATACACCCCTGAAAATATCGGTAGCATGTTTAATATCGGCTATGGCCAGGCCAAAAAATATTTCTTCGTTGGTTTTGTCGCTATCAGATAAAGTACGGATATCGGCATCGTAATCACTGCTGCTGGTGATGGCTTTTTCGAAAATAGCAGGGTTTGAGGTAACACCTCTCACGCCATCTTCGTCCATTAATTTTTTTAAGTTACCTGATGCGATAATTTCGCGATCGATAAAATCAAGCCAGATGCTCTGTCCGAAGCTGTGTATCTGTTTTACTTTGTTGGTTTCCATATTCTTTTTTTTTAGTCCGAAAGTCCGAAAAGTCCGGAAGTCCGAAAGATAATTTGTTTTTTTAAGATTAACTGTTTTCTAATTTTTCTACTTTGCCAAGTCTGCGTAAATGCCGTTCAAAGCCTGTGAATTCGGCCTTTAAAAATGCAAGTACATATTCCTCGGCGGCCATGTACCCGGTTATGCGACCACCCAGGCAAAGGATATTAATATTGTCATCCTCAACTCCCTGATGGGCCGAAAAATGATCGTTTATAAGTGCTGCCCTAACACCATGAACTTTGTTAACCGCAACCGAAGCCCCCACGCCACTGCCACAAATGG
>Ga0364867_10627_pt1 | contig 16174 bp, 13 predicted proteins | sample ExccelAu500001D4_3_FD_206915 | JGI IMG/M metagenome (GOLD analysis project Ga0364867, IMG submission 206915) | Enriched cells from Trout Bog Lake Hypolimnion, Wisconsin, USA - BchlTB.Aug13.5000.01.D4 | ecosystem: Environmental > Aquatic > Freshwater > Lake > Hypolimnion/Profundal zone | place...
TTTTTGTGAACCCGGGAATGCACCAGAGCATGCAGAGGGGTTCGATAGCTCTTGCTGCTTCAGCCATTCCCATATCCTCCGTTTCCCACCCGAACTGGTCAAGGATAGCTTCGGTTTCCGATTTTGCTTTTTCTGAATTTCCGCAGATGAACATAGAGGGCTTACCGCCCGGGAACTGCGGATTGACCATGAATGCGTTGCCGACACTGTTGAAAGCTTTCACGAAGTTGATCCCGGGGAAGGATTTCTGAAGTTTTTCCATCAGGGATTCGTTGAGGTCTGTGAAGAACCTGAGCACCCCGTTTTCAGGAACTTCATCTGCGATCGGGTTTGTGGCATCGATCACTGTTTTCCCGTCAAGGTTATCCGCTCCTGCTTTAGCAAGGGCAGAGGCTGCTGCATCTCCTTTTACAGCAAGGACGATAATTTCGCCGAACAGCGCTGTTTCGGACAAGCTTCCGGTATGGGCCTTGACACCTGCGTTTGATTTCCATTCAGCCAGCTTGCCAACTTCGCCGGTCCCAATCATCACTTCGTATCCATATTTCAGGAAGCCGTTGGCCAGCGTCCGGCCTACGATTCCAGATCCGAGTATTCCTATTTTCTTCATTGTTATAGTTATTGGTTTTACACTTTTAATCTTTCCAGGTAAATTCCCCGCAGCTTGCTCCGGAATCTGGGGCAGGGGCTTGCCCCGGGGTTCATACCATTGATTCTCATATAGTCAATTCCCCTCAGCTTGCTGCGCTACCACGGCCAAGGGCTTACGCCGGGGTTCATACCTTTGATATTTCAAGATCCTGAACAGCCTGGTATATCAGCCCGGTAATCTGTTTTGAATTTTCTTCTCCAAGCACATCCTGAAACCGCAGATAAAGGTTAAGCCAGCATTTTTTAATATCTTCTGTCCTTGCTTCCCCTTTGGCGGTAACAAACACACTGGTGGTTTTCCCTTCAAATTTTCTTCTGAGCAATCCCTTTTTTTCCATTTTCTCGATAAGCCGTGTGATGGTCGAAGGTGTTAGTTCCAGGTCTTTACTGATCTCGCCTGGCTGGATTCCGGGTTTTTTCGCGACTGTCATGATCAGGAAAGCATAGGAGGGCGACAGGCCGACCGATGCAAATTCTTCCTCCGCCATCCGGGTTGTGATCCTGGCGAGAGCGTTGGAAGCGTAATACAAACACTGGCAAAACGGGGAGCTTGATTTTTTCATGACACTGCAAAAATAATAAAATTTGTTTGTACATACAAATAACTTATAAGATTAATTTATCTGGCCTGCAATGCCGGGGGAATCAACCTTTAACACCTGGCGAAAAGTCTGAACCTTAGGTGCCAGGCAAACATCCATAATGAAATAAAATCAGTACATTTGTTGCGATTTCGTGCAAACCCTTGTATAATGAGCCTGAAGCTGAGCCTTATCCGTAAAACAAAATGGAACTTCATCAGGTTCGGCATGCACCGGATCTTCGGCCCGTTCAGCGGCACCTTGCTTAACCTCGCTTATCTTTCGAAAGTCTCAAAATGGATATCAGCCCACAAGGATATTGAATTCAACGATTTCTATTCCCCGACCTGGGATTATAATAAACGCTACAAGCTTTATGAATATGTGCTGGATAAAAAGCAACTCCCGGGAAAGATACAGTATCTTGAATTCGGTGTTTCGGGAGGTTATTCATTTGAATGGTGGGTAAAGCATAATACAGATCCCGGATCAAGGTTTACGGGTTTCGACACCTTTGAAGGATTGCCTGAGGACTGGGGTGGCTTTCAAAAAGGAGCTATGTCGACCAACTCGAAGTTTCCTCAGCTTGACGACAGCAGGGCCGGTTTTGCAAAAGGGCTGTTCCAGGAGACTCTTCCGGGCTTCCTGAAAAGCTTTGATGGATCCTGCCGCAAGGTGATCATGATGGATGCCGACCTGTACACATCCACACTATATGTGCTTACTTCACTTGCTCCTTATCTGCAAAAGGGCGATATCATTTTCTTCGACCAGTTCAACGTACCCATGCATGAATTCCTGGCTTTCATGAACTTCACCGAAAGTTATTACCTGAAGATGGACCTGATAGGAGCAGCAAACAATTATTACTTCTGCGCTTTCGAAATTGTCTGACCCTGCCTATCGCCTGATAATCCTCTCAATAGCTGTTGAACTCTCACAGGTAAGGCGGATAATATAATCGCCAGGGCTCAATTCTGAAACATCAAGCTGCGTTTCATTGCCTGTTATTTCCTTGCGGATCAATTCACGGCCGTCAGTATTTAAAATTACCAGATTGCTTTTCCCTGATTTTCCGGGTCGGATAATAGTGATTTTATCTGATGCCGGATTTGGATATACCGACAACTTAGATTGCATTGCCTCCTGCACTCCAACCATGACTGAATCGTATTTCATAACTGTTGCCTTCAGGAAACTGGCTGAATCGGAAAATGCAAGAAATGGAGTGCCTGACGGGCTGATAGCCAAACCGATAAAATCGGCCGGACCCGGTGAAACACCCGGCAATCCTGCATTCACCCAATTCATCCCGTCGAATTTCATGACCGTGGCTTTGCCTGAATTTCCTCCATCGCGGAATGCCGTATATACCATACTGTCGGCGGGGTTGTATGCGATCCTGGTATAGCTCGCACTGCCGGAAGAGAACCCTGCATTTCCAACACTGACCCAGTTAGTCCCGTCATAGGTCATCACGGTGGCTTTTTGTGAATTTCCGTAATCCTCAAATACCACCCGCGAAGAGTTTGAAGGTGTGAACAGGATGCTGAGATAATCAGCTTGCCCTGAGGAAAACCCGGCATTCCCTATGGTTGTCCAGTTAGTACCATTATAAAAATATACCGTTGCCTTCCCGGCATATGCACTTTCCTGGCAGGCCAGGACAGGATGACCTAACTGGCAGAATGTAAAATATAAAAAAGAAACCTGTCCGGCAGAAAAACCTGCATTTGCAATGCTGACCCAAGTGGTCCCGTCAAATTTCATGACCGTAGCTTTGCCTGAATTTCCCCAATCCTGAAAAGCAACATGAGGCTCCCCGGCCGGGGAGATTGCCAGGCTGGTATATTCTGCCTTCCCGGCTGAAAAACCTGCCTGGCCCACATTCACCCAGCTGGTTCCATCGAATTTCATAACGGTGGCTTTACTGGAATTTGCGAAATCCTCAAAAGCTATATAAGGTACTCCGGATGAATTGATGGCAAAGCTTATATAATCAGCTTCACCTGCTGAAAAACCCGGGGTTCCGACAGCCTGCCAGCTGGTCCCTTCGAATTTCATCACCGAAGCTTTCCTTCCCTGACCCCAGTCTGAAAAAGCCACATAGGGCTGCCCTGAAGGGTTGAATGCAAGGCAGGTGTAATCAGCTTCACCCGAAGAAAATCCCGCGCCACCCACAATTTTCCACATAAAATCCGAAGAAGATGCGTTGATTCCTTTGGGCTGGGCAGAAACGATAAACGGGGAAAAGAAAAAAATCAGACAGAATAAATTTTTCATATCAGGGGATTTATAATCACCCCTAAAAATACGAATAAATTGATTTATATCAACTATCCCCTGATAATGACGAGGATGTAATGATTAATCACTCCCGGCAGATTCCCTGTGCTGCGAATCAGGGACAGGGGTTTACCGGGGTTCATTCCATTGATGGTTGCGCTTTACAATTTCACGATTTTCCTGGTCTCGGTAAATTCATTACCTGAAATCTTAAGAAAATAGATCCCGGAGCTGAGGCCTGAGAGCGCTTCCAGAACTAGCGTGTTTTGTCCCTGGGTGGCAGTGTATGAACGTGTTAAAACCGGCCTTGAGGTCTGGTCGAGAAGCATAAGATTGAATTGTTCTTCCCTGGCGCAGAAGAATGTTACTGTAAACTGGCCGGTAAAAGGATTTGGAAAAACTGAAATTAGCGGACGTGCAGGTTGATCCACCTTAAGTACGATTAAGGCGTTTGAAAAATCAGGTATTCCGAATCCCAGTAATGAATCCGGGTTATTATACTGGCTTGCAGAGCGCTGCATGGCTGTATAAAGATCCCAGTTACTGACCGAAGGTTTCGATTGCCATAAGCAGGCGGTAAGGCCGCCGATGATAGGCGATGAAAACGATGTACCGCTTCCGCGTCCAACAGTCCCGTCGGGCAGTGCAATCACAGTTTCCACTCCCATGGCGGCAATATCAGGTTTTACCCTTCCTGAGGTGTCAACCCCGACACTGCTGAACCATGCCCTGTAGCCCAGTGAATCGACTGCGGCAATTGCTTCCACGCCGTCCCCGTCGGCAGGAGCGCTCATGCAGTTCCAGCCTGTACCACCCTCGTTACCGGCACTGACGATGACAGCCATTCCTTTGCTGGCAGCAAAATTAGCCCCGACGGTTGCCGGTGTTTTATGACCGTTCATATCGGCGCAGGTATGATTATATTTCGGGTCATCAAAAGTGGTATATCCAAGGGATGACTGGATCACATCGGCCCCGGCGCTGTCGGCAAATTCAGCTGCCGAAACCCAGTTATATTCCTCTATAATATTTTCGGTGTTGGCATCCTCGGAACGCAGCAGCCAGAAGCTTGCTTTCGGGGCTGTGCCTACCAGTGTGCCTGGTAAGTTGCCCCCCATGGTAGAAAGAACCGAAGTCCCGTGCCAGAACTCATTGTAAACATTGTTGCCGGGTAAAACAAAATCCTTTGTGCCGAGAATCTGTCCGTTGCTCCTAAGGCTGTCGAATGCAGGGATCACGTCTGCATTCTGAAACCCTGCATCCAGGACCGCGATCACCTTACCTTCACCATGGAATCCCAGGTTATGCAATGCTTCACCCCTTACCTGGTGGATCTGTGTATAGGAAATACCATAGTTGTAAGATGCCGGAAAATTTGCCGATTTAACCAATGGGTTACCTGTAATAGCTGTGAACTTTGATTCGATAGTGAATTTACCTTCAGGTTCAGGCATTATTTTTTTCCCTCCTGTGCTTTTATAAACATGCCAGACGAACGGCAGTGCCCTGATGGATGCCATCACAGAAGTATCCTGGGCGTAAATGGTAACTCCGTTAAGCCATTTTGTCGGGTTCAGGATGGTGACGCCAAAAGCTGCAACCTGCTGAATGTAGGAAGGGGTGACAGGCAGGTCATTTTCTACAACAGGTATTCCATATGCATTCCTTCGATCTATGGCCCTCTGGGTCAGAAAAGCCTGAGGATTATTGATGTTATAAGGTGTTCCGTTTTTATCGGTAAAGGCAACGAAAAATTTATTCGGTGCAATCTGTCCCTGCGCAGCAGATACAAGGAAAAAAACAACCAGGGAGATGTAAAGATGTCTCATTTTATTTAGATTAATTTTACGGTAAAATTAATAATATTTCCAAATCTTCTGCAAAGTTAAGTTAAGCCTGTGTTGAAATTCCTGTTATCATATTTCTTTAATGAAACTTTTATATATACGACTCAGGAGAGGTTAAAACCTGAACCGGGCCCTGCCGGGAAAGGTTTTTCATCTTTATGCGCGAATAAACTTTTTCTCAGGTCCGGTTGAATATTTCCCGACTTTTGCATCATGTCTTTATATTTGTGTTCTCTTAATTCGGGCAGTAATGGTAACTGCTATTATATTGGTAATGAACAGGAAGCGGTTTTTATTGATGCAGGGATCAATTGCAGGGAGACCGAGCGCAGGATGCAGAGGGCAGGACTTTCGCTGGAAACTGTAAAGGGAATTTTCATTTCGCATGAACATTCCGACCACACCAGGGGAGTAGAAGTTCTTTCAAGGAAACACGGGATACCGGTTTTTCTTTCTTCCTCAACTATGCTAAAAAGCATGCTTTGGATCGAGCCGGAACTGCTCAGGATATTTTCAGCAAATGAGGGGTTTCAGATTGGAGGGTTGAGGGTAAATACATTTCCCAAGAGGCATGATGGAATTGATCCCCATAGCTTCACGGTAAGCTGTAACGGGATTACCGCCGGGATTTTTACAGATATAGGAGAACCCTGTGAGAACCTGGTCCGTCATTTTTCTGCATGTCATGCGGCTTTCCTGGAATCGAATTACGACGAGACCATGCTTGAACAAGGTCGTTATCCGATCCATCTTAAGAAAAGGATTAAAGGCGGGAATGGGCATCTTTCGAACATTCAGGCCCTGGATCTTTTCATAAAACACAGGGCATCTTTTCTCAGGCTTTTAGTGCTTTCGCACCTTTCGGAACAGAACAACCATCCTGATATAGTTCGCAGGTTGTTTGAACCCCATGCCGATGGCACTAACGTTGAAATCGCATCACGTTATACAGAATCAAGGGTTTTCAAGGTATGAGCATCATCTTTTAGAAAGATTCCCTGGCTTTTTCAATGGGTGTAAATCGCTGATGACTGACGGTATCCTGTGTTATTAAGGTACCAATCGGGAAATAAAGCTCCAGAGCTCTGGGCCCAATCGCAAAATTTCAGATAAGCGGTATTGATTGCGGCCCTTTCAATGGGATAACTGAATTTCCCGTTAATATTAAGAGCCCATGGAAGATTGTTAACCGTCTTGTAGTAGCGCCCCTGGGCGACTATACTATTGTCATCCCAGGTTCCGAAATCCGAACCATTAACCTTATCGGTAGGTGGCTGGTCTGGAAGATGCACTTCCCGGTTACGGTTGCCGTTCGTAATGATAAATGCATTAAATGGGGGAATACCTGCCTGGCTTACACTAAGCGGAGAAGACAGAGAAATGACAAGATTCAGAGTATCAGGTGTTACATAGGGCACTCCCAAGGTAGTATTGGTACCCACGCCCTGCCCGGGCATAGGTAAATGATCGAAGGCATCATCAAAAACCACGATAACTGATTTTGATTGCCCGGCTTCAGTATTGTTAGCAGATAATGTGATGTATCCGTGTTTTAGGCTGATACCTGTCACGCTGGAAATTTTATCTGGTGTAAAAGGAAGCTGGAATGCAAAACCGTCATGAAGACCGGCCCCCGAAGCTTCAGGGATGATTTTGGCATCCATTTCAACAACCAGGTTCTGTGCATTTGTGATCAGGTTAAAACGATAAGATACCACTACGTCATTAAAATCATAATCCCCTTTCCCAGGCCAGAGGTCTTCAAAAGCCAGGGAACTGTAACCTGTCTTTGAAGGAGTGAAATTATTAAATGCTTTGGTGGGGTCATTCGGATAATCATCAGAAACATCAGGAACCCCGTCATGATCCGAATCAACAACAGTCGTGGCCAGAAGCGGCATGTTCGTCGTATTGACCCCCTGCATTGACGGGTTAATGGTAATGTAAAAGACATTGTCATTGCAATCAAGGTCCGATCCCTGGTATTTGCCCTGGTCCTCCAGGGTGAAAAGGATCTGCTGCCGCGAAGGGTCATTGAATAATAACAAATGCTTGAGCATCTGGGGGTCGGTTGTATTAAATGCAGGGATTGAGTACCATAGATCGCTTGTTGGTCCTACATAAACAGAGATGCCGTTCCAACCATGAGGAACGGAAACAAAACCGATGGATTTCCCTGCAGGGAATTTCCCGAGATATATCTTGTTGCCGGGGTTCAGTCCGCCACCGCTGCCAGTATTGCTGACGTTGGGAAAGATGACATGAATAGTATCTATCGCAGATGCTGAAGCTGGTGGCTGACTGGTATTGAAAGTAAAATATCCGAGGGCATCCATCCATCCTGCTCCTTCAGTAATATAGGTAATGTATACATCGCTCAGACTCAGGATGTCAAGATTGTTGGGGACACTGGAGGCGAACCATTCAGGATGGTAGGCGAATTCATTTTTATATTCAGGCAGAGCTGTATTAATGTCATTCATTAACTGTTGATTGACCGGGTCGTTTACAGGCAGGATATTATTTGGAACACCCTGTGAATCATAACCACTCATATACACCCACTTGGTGGAATTCGTGCTTTTGATTTCACCTCCACCGCCAAGCGATTTATTAACCACGTGTTTAGGTGGTTTCCCCCCGAATTGCCCGGCTACTCCGCTGGCAGTAACCGGTAATTCCATCTGGCGGATCAGGCCCAGGAAATTATTGAATACTGTTACCTTAGTCATTGAAGCTGGCAAAGATGCCACAGAATTCCACGTTCCGTCTGTTCCGGTTATACCGCTTACAAGATAAATACCACCTGAATCAGGATTGGCAGTGTATAATGTGAATCTAACTCCTGTAATGGGGTTATCGAGATTGTCTTTAGCCGTGATGGAAATGCTTGCATTTCGGGTGGTCGCCCAGGTGAAATCAGATGCAATTACCAGTTGGTCGAGGGTCCGTCCTGAAGAGGAACCCGAATTTGATTCCTGTTTACGGCATCCGGCAATAATTAATAATACCACTAGACCAGCTGAGATCAATGTAAATAACCTTAAGGTGTTTAAATAATATGTAGAAGCTTTCATTGTTTTTTTTATAAAGGTAATACCATACACAACCGATTACAAGATAAAATAAGTAATTGTTATCAGAATCTTTGTATTTGAATTAAAAACCAGCCAGGTTGCGCAGTGCAGAACGATAAAATCTGCAGACATTCAGAAATGTAAATAATTAATTCCCCCCGTTACAAAAAATATTCGTATCTTGTTGAAATACTAAAGATTTTTACTTTAACCCAGCAATAAAGCACTATGAAAAAAGACACTCTGGAATATCGCATGATGCAGGAACATAACCGCTATAAAGTACCCGATTCAAAATTTTTATCAGGTTCGCTGGCCGGAAAATTTCCTATTACCCTTGATGGAGGCAGAACAACAATATTTATAGCCGATCTGAGCAAAGAGAAGGAAACACGGGAGAAATACCAGCTTAGAAAGGACAACAGGCTTAACATCTATTCCAAAAAGCCCAAAGTATAGATGTTTGTGCCAAAATAAAATCAATCGGCTTCCGTTGATCAATATCAGAGTTTTCCTATGAAGATTATTGTACCTGTTGATTTTGAACCGCAGTCACTTATCGCCCTGGAGCAGTCCTATAACCTGGCACGCCTCTTACCGGCAGAAATTGTGCTGCTCCATGTTTATGATCCGCCTGCCGGTATAAGATCCCTGTTCGGTGCATCATATGATGAAGATATCCTGAAAAAACTGGAAGAGAGACTTGCCGGGCTTTCTGCCACAGTGCAGTCCGAAACCGGGTTGCAGGTTTCAACAATTGTGGAAACAGGACAGGTTTATTTAAAAATCCTGGAAACAGCCAACAAAACCCAGGCCCAGTTCATCATCATGGGTACTCACAGTCAGCCCGAACTTCAGGGGAACACTGCCGGTGTTTTGGGGGCTAACAGTTCGAGGGTTTTACGGTCGACAAAATGCCCGGTCATCACCATTAATGCCCGGCATCATTACGACGGTTGCAGGAACATACTTCTTCCCCTGGATCTTACCACCGAAAGCAGGCAAAAGGTTACATGGGGCATAAAAATTGCAAAAATATACGGTGCCGGTATAAAGGTAGTTTCAGGGATCTGGAGTAAAAATGACCCTGATGTTCGCAGCAGGTTAAAATTACTGGCCGGGCAGGTAAAACAGATGATCGAGAAGGACGGTATCAGGTGCACGGCCGAAATAGTTGAGGATGTGGAAAATGAGAAAGCACTCATCCCCACCGTGCTTAACTTTGCAGAGAAACAGGGTGATATCGACCTCATCATGATCATGACCCAGCAGGAAGCATCTGTAATAGAATTTTTCGTGGGATCCCGTGCCCAGGAGTTCGTACGTCTATCGCATATTCCGGTCATGTCCATCGCCCCGAAAGAACTGGGTTTCGTCTCCATTTTCAGCTGAACCGGGCCTATATCTGCTTTAATGTTTTCCTGGATTCTGTTTGATTACCTGCAACCTTTCCAAGAATAAGATTTTGAAGCTGATCAAATGAAGAACAATAAGCTGTGTTAAAATATTTTATGGATAAAGAAAATCCATCATCACGGAAATATAAATTGGAGCCTTGTTCATCTTCAATATAAAAATTCAACTCATCGTCTGTTTCATTGATACCATATTTTTTTCGAAAAGTATTCGCTATTGAAATGTTCCGAGTTTTATCATACTTGTAGAAATGATACTCCCCTAAAAAAAATATCCCGTTAAGCACAAAAAATGAAAGTCTTACTGAAGAGTTCAGCATCTTTTCATGATAACCGATAATTTTAATGGTCCCTTCCCCAATCTTTAAATAATTGGCACAATTTATCCTGCCTTTTAACCGGATAATATCTTTGATGTGAGTACCGAATTCAAGATGTTCAATTTGAATAGATTCTGATGTTTTATAAACAGGGATACATAGTTTTTTGATAATTACCCCTTCAAACTTCAGCTTTTCGTTCGTTTTGAAACATTTATTAATAGAAACATAAAGCTGTGGGTATTTCTTCTTGTATTCATCGACCAGAAAAAAATATTTTTCCGAGAATTCCCCGTAGAGTGCTTTAGCGATTGACAGATATAAATACTGAAACATAGATAATACAAGACAAACCAAGTAAAATTATAACTCCAGTTGCCTTCGTTGAAATGTTAATTGTTAAAAAGATAACAACAAATACAAGAATATAACAATTTTATAACAAAACATCCAAACATCTATAAAGATTTCATATCGATTCCGACTGAATTTCAATTGAAAGTGGCAGCGATTTGTATAAACGTGCTTAATTGATCATCCAAGTCCGACATCAATTGATCACATTAAATGATTTATTATCAGAATAATATAATGATCAAACTTTACTGGCACAAGGTGGTCAAAGGTTCAGGTTATTACATGGTTACAGTAAGTCAAAAAAAGGCTGATTTATTTAACTAATCCAGCCTTCTGCAATTTATTACTTGATCCCCATAGTGGGTCAAGTCACAACCACATCTGACGTCCATCATTCCTCCTTCTCAAGGAGCCGCTCAATCCGCATATCGGGTATGAGCCACATCAACGCCACCAAGGCATATAGCACTTGTGCCATGAGTGGAAGGATAAACGCGCAGAGGATAGCAAGGGCATAGATCCCTAACGAGATCTTACCTTTGAAATCACTGCCGATCGCTCTGGCCAAAACCGAATCCATACCATGCCTGTAAAGGATAAAACGAACCAGGACATAATAGGCAATTGCAGCCATCAGGAGCACGATCCCGTACAATGCAACCGGAGGGCCCGCAAAACCGTGTTCACCCATCCAGGCTGTCGTAAAAGGAATCAGGGAAAGCCAGAAAAGCAGGTTCAGGTTTGCCCAGAGTATCCCTCCGTTCACTTTTTTTACTGTATGCAGAAGATGGTGATGATTGTTCCAGTAAATCCCGATAAACGCGAAGCTCATTACATAGCTGAGGATCTTTGGAATCAACGGCCGGAGGGATGCGAAAGAAAAACCGGTCGGGGGACGAAGTTCCAGGACCATGATCGTTATGATTATGGCGAGAACACCATCACTGAATGCTTCTAACCTGTTCTTGGTCATTTGATCTGAGGATTGAGGAGACCAAAATAATGATTAATTGGAAGCGGTTTGTCCGTTATTGCTCGATTCCTATGAGTTTATTGGCTAAATATCCGGTATTAAACCGTTCTGTTTCAATCTTTACAAAACTTCCCGATCCGGTTTGAACCCGTTGCCTTTACTTTTACAACATATATTGCGCTTGGGTAATTCTCAACATTCACAACGATCCTGTCCTGATCAGTTTGAGTTTCGAAAATCTTTTCCCCTCCTGTATTGTAAATTTCAATGAATTTAATAGTACCATAAACATTAGCAATCCCGATGACCAGGTTTGATGTTGCAGGGTTTGGATACAGTGTTATTCCCGATTTCTTGTTATTATTGAAGCCGGTCGGGCTGTAATAAATATGGTTGGAAGTGTCGGAAACACAACCGTTGAGGGTTACCTGCGTCCAGTAATTCCCGGGTAATGGGGGACTTACAAAATAAATTTGGGTTGTGTCGTTTACAAGTAAAATGCCATTGTAAAACCATTGGTTTCCGATCGGGGCATTGCTGAAAAGGGTATCTCCGCTCTCGGTTATTATCGGTGTGACCGGTATGGGATTGACCGTTATCGCTGCCATGGAAGCTGTGCCATTGCCGCATAGATTATTACCATAAACTGTAATGTCTCCTGAAACCGAACTATCGGAGAAATTTACGATGATCGAATCTGTTCCAACTCCGGAGGTAATAGTTGCTCCGAATGGCAATGTCCAGACATAAGTAACAGCATTGGCAACCGGCATAACCGAGTATGCAATGTCATTTGATCCTGCACAGACGATAGATGAACCACTGATTGTACCCGCAGGATCCGGTAAAGGATCTGCTTCTACCGGGAAAATCGTAGGTACCTGGGCCATGCACCCTTCAGTGTTCATATAAACGACTGAGACCCACTGGTTTCCGGGCTGATCCCAGGTAACCTGCAGTACATTGCTCCCCTGGCCGGATATTATAGTCCCCCCCGGAGAAATATCCCAGGAATAAGCAGACATTCCGGGATCGGTTATATAGCTGTAATATCCCGTACCTGCACAAACATCTGATAAACCGGCAATAGTCGGAACGGCTGAAGCTTTGATAAAAACATTTTTTACAGTTACCTGGGATGCACAACCCATGTTGTTAATATACTGAATACTGACTGCCTGATTCCCTGTTCCATTCCATCTGACGGTGATCGCATTGGTTCCTGCACCGGAAGTAATTGTACCGCCTGAAGAAACTGTCCATGAATAACCCGACATCCCGCTTTCTGTCGAATAGGTCACCCGGGTAGTGTCAACACACAGGGTGTCGGGGCCATTGATTACAGGAACGGAAGAGTATCCTGCAGACACTGTTACCTGGTTGGATGATGTGACAGTGCAACCACCCTGGTTTGTAATTGTCATTGCATAATTCCCGGGGGTGGTGACAGTATAGACCGAAGAGTCTCCCAGGCAGTTGAGTGAATAATGCATGACTGAACTTCTTGATTGATTGCCATCATCCACGAATGCAACATAAGGATCCCCAGCCGGACTGAAGTTTATCGAAGTCCAGTGCACATCTCCGGCCGTGAAACCTTGTGTACCAACAGGCTCCCATGAATTACCGTTAAATTTCATAACCGTGGCTTTCAGAGAATAACTATAATCCTGATAAGCTACGCAGGGCGCACCGGATGGATCGAAAGCAAGGGTTGGATAACCGCTGCTATTTGCCGTGAACCGGGGTAATCCCACTCCCACCCAGCTGCTGCCGTCAAATTTTTTAATTGTAGGTTTGAAATAACCACCATATAACTCAGTGTACAAGATATGGAGCTGGCCAGTGGGACTGAGAACCAGTTCTTCCGAAGAGGCAGACCAATCTGAAAAAGCCGGCATTCCGACATAGGCCCAATTGGAGCCATTATACTTCATGACGGATGCTTTATAATCAGGTACCATCTCCTGGAAAGCAACATATGCATTGCCTGCGGAGTCGATGATCAAACTTTCCTGGGCGGCGCCATTCGGGGTAAACCCGGGAGAGCCTAAATAGGACCATCCGGGCCCGGTACATCCCATAACCGACGCCTTCTGTGAATTATCAAAATCCATGTATGCAAGAAAGGGCCGCCCAGATGGATTGACTGCTATTGACGTACAATCCCCTCTTACATATAACAAAGGTGATCCCACATAGATCCAATTTGTTCCGTTAAACTTCATTACTGTACACCTGGAGCCAAACCCGGCATCTTTGAACCCGATATAAATCTCACCGGATGGACTGAATGCAATTTTGGTGTAAGTCACAGGTCCGGCTGAGAAACCAGGTGATCCCACATATTGCCAGCTGCTGCCGTCAAATTTCATGACAGAGGCTTTATAGGAATGAACCGAGTCCTGGAATGCCACATAAAGCTGACCGGCAGGGCTGAATGCAGAAGTTACGATAGTAACGGCGCCCGGCGAGAAGCCCGGGATACCCAGGTATTGCCAGGATTTGATCTGGGATGGGTCTGTTGAATACCAGCAATACGCTGAACCGGGTTGGGGAGGAACAGAAAGATTCACTGCGGATCCCGGACAAAGATAAAGAGGACCAGGAGGTGTTATTGTCGGAATATCAGGATAAGGGCTGACTGTAATCCCCAGGGTTGATGCACTGCCACTTCCGTTGCCATTAGTTCCGTAAACTGAAATATTGCCTGAAACGGCTGAATTGCCGAAACTGACTTTAATGCGATTGGTATTTGATCCCCATGTTATTGTTGCTCCCGGTGGCAGGGTCCATACATACCCGCTTGCCTGTGAAATTGAATCTGTTGAAAAGACAATACCGTTGGACGGCTTACAAATCCTCACCGGGCCTCCAATAAGGCCGGCCGGCCCAGGTAAAGTAAGTCCAAAAGTCATCCGGACCATTGCAAAGGCGAAAAAAATCAGTAAAGATTTTTTCATGCCTGATGAAGAGTATGGCGATAATCCAGTTTTAGCTAATGAATATAACAACAAACTTGCAATTCACACAAAAATATTAAAAAACTGATTCTAAAGCAAACTTTAATGAGTTGAATTTGACACTTTTTACAGGATATAATGATGGAGGTGCCAGTCAATCGTGATGGTTCTTGGATGAAAACCATTACGATTCAAAAAATAATCCTGACAAGCAGTATAAATCTAAAAAACGGAAAGAATATTTTTAAGAGTTCCTGACGAATTTTCCTGCAGTAACAAGGGGTTTTATTGCCGGGAGTATCAGTGTGTATTTTACAGGTAAGTGAAAAGAGAGACAGAGTGTTGAAACCATGATAACTGGTTTTTGATTATATGGAAATGAATAAATAAAGGACCACCATGAAAAAGGTATTATTGGACAGGCTGGAACTGTTGACCAACCTGGGCCGATTTAAAAGGATCACCGTATTTGCCTGAAGTTAATGCACTTAAATTGCTCCACAACAACCGTCCCGGTATAGTCAAGACCATCGGCTTTTCAACTATATTTGCTATTCAAGGTAATGAAAGCAAACGTGAAAGTTCATGCTTGGAATAAATCATCGACTATGATGATATTAGATTCAATCATGCGTATTTCTTCTGACTCATAAAAACCATAGCAACAGATGCACATTTCAAAAAATAACAAGAGGTGGGGCCTCATTTTGTTATTGCTTGCCGTCATTGCAATACTTGCTTTATATCCGTTGCCGCCACAAGCTCCCGTCCAATATTACGACAGGCAAACCGGCTTGTTGAAAACAGAAAAAGTAGCAGCTGAAAAGTGGTTAGTGTGGTTGTATAATAATCCGGTTGGTGAGGCAACATTGTGGGCGCTGGCGAAAAGAAAAGTGGTTTCGTCTTTGTACGGCAACACGATGGATTGTCCTTCATCAGTAAAAAAAATACAGCCCTTTATTGGAGAATTCGATATTGACATGAGCACCGCCCAAAAACAGGAGTTCAACTCATTCAACGATTTCTTTACACGGAAACTAAAGAATAATGCCCGACCGGTGGATACCAGCTCAACTGTTACAGTGTCACCTGCCGATGGAAAAATACTGGCATATGCCAATATCAGAAACAGCGATTTTATCATCAAAGGATCCCGCTTTAATGTTTTTTCGTTTTTAAATAATGCCCGCCTTGCTGAAAAGTACCTTGATGGCAGCCTCGTGATCATCCGGCTTGCCCCTTTCGATTACCATCGTTTCCATTTTCCCCTTAGCGGAAGTGTATCCCCAATCACCCGGGTTAATGGTGATTATTATTCAGTTAACCCCCTTGCTTTGCATAAAATGACTGAAATATTCTGCCTGAACAAAAGAGAATTTACCATCATTTCAAACCCCTTGTTTGGAGATGTTGTGATGACCGAAGTAGGTGCAACCATGGTAGGAAGTATCGTTCAGACTTATACAGGGAATTTTGTAAAAAAAGGGGAAGAGAAAGGGTATTTCAAATTCGGGGGTTCCACGGTAGTGTTGCTGTTCGAAAAAAACAAAATCCGCATCGATGAAGATTTATTGATTCATACTTTAAATGGTTATGAAACCATGATCAAAGAAGGTGAAAGAATTGGGGCAACTATGATTTATCCGGTAGTTTCGAGATAGGGAATAATTGATTGATTCGGGACTGCCGAAACCAAAACTATAA
>Ga0364867_10629_pt1 | contig 16100 bp, 13 predicted proteins | sample ExccelAu500001D4_3_FD_206915 | JGI IMG/M metagenome (GOLD analysis project Ga0364867, IMG submission 206915) | Enriched cells from Trout Bog Lake Hypolimnion, Wisconsin, USA - BchlTB.Aug13.5000.01.D4 | ecosystem: Environmental > Aquatic > Freshwater > Lake > Hypolimnion/Profundal zone | place...
AACGAGAAAAACGAACTGTCAGGATGAGTAGGAATGCCCAAGTACTTTCCTGTCTTGCCTGGCCAGGCATAACGCATATCTGGGAATGTACCCGTGAGGTTGTGAAAAATGGCACAATGACAAAAGAAGTAGCAGTAGGGATTGCTTCATTGTTACCTGCGTATGCAACAGCTGAAAAATTGAATCGGTATATACGGGAATATTGGAGTATTGAAAATGGGCTGCATCGTACTCGTGATGTTATCTTTCATGAGGATAAAGCAACCATCCGAAACAAATCATCTGCACAAATTATGGCAGCACTTAAGAATATCGTTATCAGCATTTTCCATCGAGCAACTGTCAGAGCACTACCTACCGCAGCGAAACGTTTTGCTGCGCATCCTGTGGAGTTATTTGTGTTACTTGGATTAACAGAAGTACAAAAAGCCTATGGTTATGCCTAAAAATATAAACAGAAGGTAATATCTAAGTTCTAAAACGAAGTGCATCACTTTTCTCCTGGAGTGAAAAATCCATATGCTGTTGAATTAGTTAGAATGCAATGGCTCTGGTATCCCCAGTAGTTCTTCTTTACAGAACTCCACTTACCTGTTATAATATCTTTAATCCAGAGACAGTAGGTTCTGAAATATAGAGTAAATCCTACCGAGGGGCTACATTAGTTAAACTTTTGATGGCACTCCTTATGAGTGTCTTTTTTATTTTTAGCAGACTATGGATAATACAACAATAAAAGTAAGTAAAAATCGACAAAAAAAAGAACAACTTGTTGCAGAACTTGTTGAAAAGATGGACAAATCAAACGGAATGGTTTTTGCAAACTATCAAGGGCTCACCCATCAACAACTAGAAAACTTGAAAAAAGGTTTGAAGAAAGCTAATTCAGAATTTGTCGCGGTAAAGAATACACTTTTACTTCGCGCACTCGGAGATAAAATTGATGAAGCTACAAAAGCACATTTTAATCAACCAACTGGTGCGCTTTTTATCTATAACGATATAGTTGACCCTCTGAAAGAACTCACCAAAACGATCAAGGAATTTAAAATGCCGGTCATCAAATTCGGTATTTTGGACGGAAAAGTTGTTACAGATAAGGAAGTGACCAAAATAGCTTCACTCCCACCGCTTCCGGTTCTTCAAGCACAATTACTTGGACAGATGATAGCACCTATATCAGGATTACACCGTGCTCTCAATTGGAATTTGCAACAACTGGTATTAACCCTTAACGCAATCAAAGATAAGAAACCAGCTAGTGCTTAAACACTGGCAACCGAAAGGAGGTGTAGTATGGCAAAATTAAGTAAAGACGAATTAATGAAAGCAATTGAAGAGATGTCTGTTCTGGAACTTTCAGAACTTGTGAAAGCTCTAGAAGAAAAATTCGGCGTTTCTGCTGCTGCAACAATGGTTGCTGCTGCACCTGCGGGTGGAGCTGCTCCAGCTGGTGGCGAAGCTGCTGAAGAACAAACAGTCTTCAATGTCGTTATTGCAAGTTCAGGAGCACAGAAGATCGCTGTTATTAAAGCCCTTCGGGAACTCGTTCCAACATTGGGACTTAAAGAAGCAAAAGACTTAGTTGATGCGGCACCAAAAGAAGTGATGAACCAGGTCAACAAGAAAACTGCTGACGAAGCAAAAGAAAAACTCACAGCTGCCGGTGCAACTGTAGAGTTAAAGTAACAAGATACCTCGTTATCATTATACAAAGCTATTTGTGTAACCGAGAACGGGGTATTTTTGTAGGAAAAAATTCGTTTTGAAATAAAATACCATAATCTCAAAAATAGTATATTGACAACAATGCAGTAGTTTGTTACTGTATATATAGTTTAATTGCAGATTGATAGTTATCAATACAGTTAAACAAACTTTATGACAAATCAAAAACTGTCTATTGATACGCTCCCCGATCTCCTCACTGTCCGTGAAGTAGCAGAAATTCTCAGAGTTTCACCATTGACGATTAAACGCTGGGGAAAGAGAGGCAAACTCCCCGCAATTAGGATCAATTCCCGAGGCGATCGAAGATATAAAAAAGAAGCTGTCCTCTGGCTTCTTGGTATCCAACAAAAGGGAGAATAAAATTTCTGCAAATCAAGGTGATTTATATGATACTTTTTCCTGTGCTACAATCAAAGATATGGATAGACAATTTACGAAACTTATTGAAACTCCTGACTATCAACAATTAAAACAAAACTTCCTAAATGAACTCATACTTGCATCACAGGATAAACCTTCAAGCATCTCCTTTATCAAACATCAACTTTCCGATAAACCTTTACTTACCAAAGGCATCGTCCAGGGCATTGTTATCGGCGGAACAAATTTTAGCCTTTCGACTGAAGAAATTAAACCTGATGGTACAAAAAAAATGTTGGCAAGAGAAATGGGCATTTTACCGGAATTTACAACCAAAAAACGGTTTATTGATTTTCTTTCTGAACATATTGACCCACGTGCTGATGCAATAGGAATAAATTTCGGGTTTAAGCTTTTACCTGTACCTGGAGAAAAAGGGACACTTGATGGAATGATTCAGGCAAAAGGCACAAAAGAACATACATTTACAGGTATCACTGAATCTGTAGGGACAATCGCGCGACAGGTTTTTTGGGAAAAATATCATAAAAGAATCATTGTTTCAGTCGCAAATGACACAATTTCCCTCTTACTTTCGGGCAAAAACAATGAGCAAGCTTCAATTATTGCTGGTACAGGCTTCAATATTGGCTTACGCCTCGATAGGACAACATTGATAAATTTGGAAGCAGGAAATTTTAATAAATTTGAACACTCTGAAGCACTCCGTGAGATTGATTCATATACCAAAAATCCCGGAAGAAAACTTTTTGAGAAGAATATATCAGGAATGTATGTCCCCAAACATTTCAATACTATGGCAAAACAATTAGGAATTATTGTCCCTTACGTACATACAGGCCAGGAATTGACAGCGATTGCGCATTCATATCATGACGAATCGGCACGAGATCTGGCTCGAATAGTTCTTTCGCAATCTGCATCTTTTGCTGCAGGTGCACTTGCGAGTCTCTATGAATTTTGCTTCCAACAGAATCTTGTCTCTTCAGGTCAGACCTTTGAAATCATCGGCGAGGGTGGTCTTTTATGGGACGGCTGGCATTATTATGAAAGTATCGAAAAACAACTTTCTTTGCTAGGATTACCTGAACATTCAGTAATTATAAAACAAATTAAAGATAGCGCTATCAACGGGGCAATCGGACTTATAGTGAGATAAAATAAACTCAAACTGCGTTTTGTGGCGTATGTGGACCAATAAGCCTATGCTGCGGATGAATCATCCCTGGAATATGTATAGCACCGAAAGCGAATGCCCCGGCAGTGAGTATAATCAACGCCCAACCTACTCCTGAGACAATCCAAATCCACCTCAGAGAAATACGGGAAGAAATTGTTGTTGCATCATGCAATTGTTTGTACAGAAGATAAAAATACGCGCGTGCATACCAAAATGAGAATACCGAGAAAAGAAACTTCACAAGATTTAAAAGCCAGTCCTCTCCTGCAAGACGAGTAAGAATCGAAGAAATGACAATAAGTCCAAACTCAAGAACAAACACGCGTATAATAATTTCCCAAAAATGATTTTTGACAAGTGTATAACTCCTCTGAAGCGCTTCCTTACCGGACTTTTTTTCAAGAATAACTTCATATCCGACAAAACTAAAAAATACACTGATTAAAAATCCTGGGATAATAAATAATACTACTCCGCCGAAAACGACTATTGAACTTAAAAGCGAAGTTAAAAAATAAGATAGTAAATATCTTTTACTTTGTTGTATCAAATCAAATAGTGAAGTAGCTTTCTTTTGTTGGAAAATAAAAATACTCACAATCGGAAAAATCAAACCGATCACGATAATCCCTACCAAACAAATAATGACCCATATAATAAATAGAATTAAGATTACAATCGGAAAAGTAGTCAGATGACCGAAGTTATTAAAATGTGCGCTAAAGGCAGTAAAAGAAAGAGGTAAAGCGATTAAAATGCCTATGAGTGAGCAGAGAACTAGACAAGCAATTGCTAAACCTAATAACTTAATATATATAAAAGCTGTGTTTTGAAAAAGTTTCCATGAATCTTTTACAAGCTCTTGTACAGAGGATAAATCTAAATTTTTTTCTTTTTTGCTTTCCATACTTCAAGTGTATACCTCTCAAATTGAAAAACGCAAGCAACTAGGCACTCTCTATTATATAAAACGATCTTTTCTCAAAATCAGTTTATTTGCTGCAATTTTATCATTTTATACTACAATGTCAATCTAAATATAATTGCGGGACGTGAAAATTCGATGAAAATGCCAAATTGACATTTTAGGAGGATGCATTAAATATCAAAGCATATCGTAGTAGATATATATATATCTACTCTTTTTATAATTTAGAACCTGGATTAGTCTCGACTTTTTGTCTGAAAACAATAGAAATAAATTCCACAAGCGCAAGTTGCCTTTTCCATCTCCAGGGTTGAACAACAAGACGAAACAGCCATTCTAATCCTATATATCTAATAATAAATGGAGCTCGCGGAACTGTCCCACTGAAGAAATCCAGAGCACCTCCTACTCCCATGGCAGCTTTTACCGGCAAGGCACGTAAGTTGTTATAAATCCATTCTTCTTGTTTGGGGATACCAAAAGCAACAAAAAGAATATCTATTTTATTATCCTTTTTCCCTTGATACTTTTCTCTAAAACTGAACCCATCCTCATTCCACTCTGAACTAGCAAAAATGATATTGAGATAAGGATATTTTTGAAGCAAGCGCTTCGCAGCTGATTCTGCTACGCCTTCTTTTCCACCCAAAAAGCCTATGGATAAAGGCTTATCTCTACATGCAATGCAGAGTTCTTCTATGAAATTTACGCCCGGAATCCGTTCTTTTAATGTTTTACCTATAAACGCGCTTGCAAAAAAAAGGCCGATACCATCCGGGAGAGATATTGTTGAGCTATTTAGCTTATTTTTATAAGCTAAATGCTTAGAGGCATAAACAAGCATTTCAGGGTTCGGAGTTATAATAAATGTCTTCTCTTTTGTTGTTTCCAGCCGGTTAAATAAATACTTTAGGATTTTATCCTTACTTTCATTTGTTACAATAACGCCAAGTATTCTTAATGTGTCCAACATAGTCAAAATTATACTATATTAATAAATTATGAATAAAATAATAAAATAAAATTCTTGATTGTTTTTATATTGTATTCGATTCTCGAACTAGATTAATCAATCTCCAGCCTTATCATATGTAAAAGTTTTTTTTGATTGAATAAAAAATACTATATTACTCTTTTTACATAGGACATTCGAAACGCTCTCTACTTTTTTATCATCAAACTCATTCTGCAACTAATTTTCTCCAGGATACCTAATCTCTTACTTCCTATTTATGCTTCTTTTATAAAGTTCAATATTTTCCATGGCTACGCCTGTTCCTCGCGCAACACAGAGAAGAGAATCTTCAGCGTTATGACAGGGAACTCCTGTCATCTGAGTCATGAGCTTATCGAAATTTGTCAGGAGTGATGTTCCACCTGACATAACGATTCCTTTGTCTATAATATCAGCTGCAAGCTCGGGTGGACACTGTTCTAGCACTTCTTTAACACCTTTGACAATTTCCAAAAGTATTGACTTAATAGCCTCATTAACCTGCGCTTCGTCTAAAATTACAGTTCTAGGCAATCCGGTAATCGTATCTCTTCCTCTTACCTCAATTGACTTATAATTTTTTTTAATATCATCCGGAACAGCATTGCCGATCTCGATTTTTATCATCTCAGCAGTTGTCTCGCCTATCATGAGGTTAAATTTTCTTTTTATATATGAAGTAATAGCCTCATCTATTTTATTTCCTGCAACACGCACAGAGCTATGAACAACCACACCTCCAAGAGATATGACGGCGGATTCGGTGGAGCCACCACCAATATTCACAATCATATGCCCTGCTGCCTGGGCTATAGGAATTTTTGCACCAATTGCGGCAGCGAGAGGTTCATCTATAAGATATGCAGTTTTTGCTCCTGCTGACATAGTTGCGTCCAAAACTGCCCGGCGTTCGACTTGAGTTACTCCTGAAGGAATACAAACCATAACTTCAGGTTTCATAAAATGACTTTTACCACATACTTTATCTATGAAATAGGAAAGCATAGCTTCGGTTATAGTATAATCAGCAACCACACCGTCACGAAGCGGACGAAGTGCTGTCACATTTCCCGGCGTGCGCCCAAGCATATCTTTTGCTTCGTGTCCAACAGCAACCACATGATTTTCTTCAGCAGTAACAGCTACCACAGTAGGCTCGTTAAGGACGATACCCTGCCCGACAACATAAACCAGTGTATTGGCTGTACCAAGATCAATACCGATTCTTTTGGTGGAAGGAAAAGAAAAATTAAACATAAAATTTTTCAAACATTGAGAAACTGAAAATTCATTGAAAATTGAGAATTAAAAAAAAGAAAATCAAGCTATCATAATATATATTAAATATATCATTTTTGCTTTTTTGCGCTTGTAGTTAGATTACAACAATGATGGCCTATGATGCAAGTATGAATATCCCAAAACTCAAATCTTAAATCTTTTTCATAAATTTTAGATCTGAAATATTATTGTAATTGCTTCCTTTTCATGAAACGCTTATAATAAGCCTATTATGAAAAAACTCTTCAAAACTTCTTCTGCTTCACAAAATGAAGATAAAATTGAGACACAGCAACGCTCGGTCAAAAAACAAATATTTATTTCCTTTTCAGTTCTTCTCTTAATTATTATTACAACAATTCTTGTCATTCTGTATGGTAAAGGTTACAGAATATTTGTACAACATGGCCAACCTACTATTTCCAATACAGGCATTATTAATCTTTCGAGCGATCCGACTGCAGCACAAGTTTTTATCGATGGCCATCTCACAACAGCAACAAACAACAGCTTGAATCTCACTCCCGGTAAATACAGTGTCACGATTGTTAAAGAAGGTTATCTTCCCTGGAAAAAAGACTTTGATATAAAACGCGAAGTTGTTTCAAACGCTGATGCAACTCTTTACCCTACTGCTCCAAGTCTTCAGAGTATTTCGACGTTTGGGATCCAATCGGCAATTATAGATCCAACCGGGACCAAACTTGCATTTAACATAGCATCTACTTCCGCACATGAAAACGGCATTTATGTTTATGACATGACCTCACGAAGTTTTCCTATTCTGGCAGGGCAAAGTAGCACCACACAGATTGTTGATGACACAACCGATAAATTTTCGCAAGCGAAAATTACCTGGTCACCCGATGGTACACAGATTCTTGCAACTATTACAGACACACCGGGAGGGCAACCTACCTATTACCTGCTTAATGCAACTACCTTCAACCAAACTCCTCAAGATATAACAGCGATTTACCAAAATACGCTAACTCTTTGGCAGCAACAACGCAAAGATAAAGAAGAAGCTCAAATTAAGTCACTCAAGCCTGCAGTACAAAAATTTGCTCAAAAATATTTCCGCATTCTTTCCTGGTCACCAGATGATACAAACATTCTTTATCAGGCATCTGACTCTGCAACAATGCCAATTTTTCAAAAACCACGTTTAATTGGAAACAATTATTTATATGAACAACGTGATCTGGAAAAGGGTGGAATTTATGTTTATAACATCGCCGAGGATTATAATACCAGAATTCTTGAGCCTGTCAGCATGGTATGTACAATCGATGATCCGACATGTAATTGTGATCAATTAACAACTTGTCCGGTACCATTGACATGGCTTCCTGACTCCACACACCTTCTCTATGTTAGTGATAAAAAGATTAATGTTATTGAAGATGATGGATCAAATATGACAACACTTTATGCCGGACCTTTTGTTGATCATTATGTCTTCCCCTGGCCGGACGGTTCAAAGATTGTTATTCTTACCAATCTCAACAGCCCCACTCTTCCCCCAACATTATATTCGATAGGACTAAAGTAATTTTCAATGACGCAATGTTCTGAAATTGAAACATTGGAATTTGATTAAAAATTATATAGATTTTGGTTTTGCAATCACATACAATCTCTTCAAACTTGTTCCCGGCGGCCAACAGGTCTGAAGGACAAGTCGTGACGGACCTGTATGCTGCCCTGTCAAAAGAGTTGTATCTTCCGGATCAGATATGATTTGCTGCGTAACAACGTAATCATATCTTCTGTTATCAAAAAAAATAACAATCTCATCCCCCAAAGATAAGTTACTCAACGTATAAAATATGGCGTTGTAGCGGCCTACATCCCACCAATTATCTGTAGAATGAGCAAAGAGATAAACCGTCCCCGGATCGCCCGGAAAAACAGATCCTTTGGCATGTGCAACAGCATGTTGCAAAACCGGTAAATAATCATTCGGATTGTTTGGATCGACATTGGCAACGATCTGCTCATCAATTCCTAATTTAGGTATCAAAATACTAAACAATGGGTCAATAGGTGTCAATATCTGTTGTTGATTACCTGAAAGAATGGACATAAAACCCGGAGGTTTTGAAGAGGTATCAATTGTATCGGAAGTATCATGGGTATCAAGAGTTTCCGGTTTTATTTGTTTATTGTTTTTATTTGCCCTTGATACTTTTGATCCATCTTTAATAGTAAACTGGATATGTCTGAATTGAATAATTTGATACTGAAACTCATAACGCAACGCAGGCCCAAACGTCATGGCAACGCCATAGAGAGCAACCAATACAAGAAAGTTCCCAAATGTTCGAAGAGCAATAAAACGGATTACTTCTGAACGTCGCATAATGCAAAGATTATACTAAATTGAATAAAAAATCGTTTTGTTCCTCGCGGAATAATTATGTTGTCGGGGTGCAGGGAATTGAACCCTGTGCCTCAGCGTCCCGAACGCTGCGTGCTACCGATGCACCACACCCCGTTAATATAATATATTTCAGCCATTATTATAGCGCATATTATAAAACTATGTTTACAGTGTTTAAACATCTATATTGGATAAAGCGAATACGTTCTAGTTGACAAATTGAGTGCAAAAAAGTAAACTCATCATATGAAACACAAAAAAGTAACTAGAGAAATTCTTGAAAAAATGATCAAATGGCGAACACAGGGATATAGTGTACCCGAAATTAGTAAATTAGTTGAAACACCAAAAACGACAGTTTTCTATCACGTACAAAATGTAAAGATACTTCCACAATATATCGATAATTGGGCAGGAAAACGCGGTGGGAGCAGAAAGAAAAAATTATTACAGGAAAAACTTGCATTCGAAAATGGGAAAAAACTTGTGGATATACCATCTAACAAAGAAAAAAAACTTTTCCTTGCTGCTCTCTATTGGGCAGAAGGAAGTAAAAAAGATTTTGGATTATCAAATACTGATCCGGAGCTTATCCGCTTATTTATAACAGGATTACGAGATGCTTTTGCTATTACAAATGATCGCTTGCGTATAAGTGTTAGAATATACGAAGATTTGGATCGAGAAGCATGTCTTACCTTTTGGTCAAAAATTGTAGGGATTGAAAAAGAAAGATTTGTCAATGTGAATGTATTATCTGGAGGAAAAAAAGGTAAGTTACTTTATGGCATGTGTCGAGTCAGAGTAAGTAAAGGTGCTCCATTATTGAAAGAAATTGTGGGTATTAATAAGGCGATGGTTGCAAGTATGTCCCTGTAGTTCAATGGATAGAACTGCGCAGTCCTAACGCGCAAATGGAGGTTCGATTCCTCTCGGGGATACTTATTTTTTTAGAAAATTAATTTTGTTTACCCAAAATTACCAATATATCAGCATCAACTGGTACAGTTTCGTTTGATGGCATGCTACCAACTGTTCCATGAAGAGCTTTTGCAATCTGTTGTGCCATAGCCGATTGCTTGTCTGTAAGATCAATCACGATAGTATTTGCATAATCCTGTTTGCTTGCATTTGCGTTTTGAACAACTGTAACGTTGGGCATAACTTGAGCAAGTTGCACTTGAATCTTTCTTGTCAACCCATCAATCATCGTCCCATTGTATAACGCGACATTGACAGGAGCAGGAGTTGGAGAGGCAATCAACGATTGAGTTGATGCACCCGCGACGGCTGCATTCGACATAGCAGTTGTTTGAGGATTGTTATTAATTGGACCAAGCTCCAAAATTTTATTTGCTATCGGATCATACAGAATCGCTTCATTTGCTTTCGGGTAAATCAAAACAATATCGCCTTTTTTCGCATGCTGAAAGAATGGTTGACCATTTAATTTAGTAATATCCGTTACGGTTGCAATTGTCGGCGCTTCCGTTGCTGGCAGTTCGATAAGTTTGCCAATTTTTGAAACAATCGTTTCCTGCTCTAACTCAGAAGCAAGAATTGGATTAGTCTTCACATTTTGATTTTTTTGATAATGTAAAAAATAATTCAAACCAGTTATAAAGATAACAATTGTAATTAAACTAATACCAATGAGGACTTTTATTTTTCTTCTCCCGGTTGGTTGAGACGCATTGGTAATCGGACTATGAGGAAGCTCAAACGCGCTTTGTTCATGAGTTTTTAAAACTTTCCTGGACACCTTCTTGACTGGCATAATAAACCTCATCTCTAGCGTAATAGACAAAGTAAAGCGTGTCAAGGGAAACAAAAAAATGTTTAATTTTTTTAATCCTGCAGTTGCGCGACATATTGGTAAACCATCGCGGAAATCCTATGCATTCTCTCTTGTGCCGTTTTCTCAGTTGATTTTGAAACCATACAAAGACTGTATGGCTTTTGTGGTACATAAACAATCCCGCAGTCCTGATAAATTTGTCCGTTTACCAAACCTATTTTGTGTGCAACTGGAATTCCTTCCGGTACGCCGCCTGGAAGCATACTATTAAAATCGGTATGAGTAAGAAGAGAAAGAATATACTCAGAATCATTATTGTTTAAAACGCTGCCGAAATAAAGAGCCTTAAGAATAGATGAATATTCTTGAGCAGTTATAATCGGTATATTTCCTGTTACCATTTCCGGTATATCTAAACCATCATAAACAAATTGAAAATCATTTTCAGATATTTGGTCTGCAATGATCAGACTTGCAGTATTATCAGATTTCTGCAAAGCAAGTTTTACTGCATCTCCCACATTAATCGGATATCCGGCACCTTTTTTATAGAGATCACCAAATTTAGAATTCAATTCACTCGGAATAATTTTTACTGTCGGATCGGTGGTTATACCAAGCCTTTCTTTTTTATGGTAGTAAGCCATCACAACAGGAACTTTCAGAAGTGATTCTGCAGTAAAATCATGATCTTCGTTAACTCCGATTGTTGTTCCCGTAGGTAAATACTCGAAATACACAGCAAACGAGTTACCATAAAGGGCAACTGTGTTTTGAATATCAGTTCTCAACGGTAAAAAATTCACAACCAAATCATTTGCATAATTAGGATTAATTGCGCGTGCTGACATCAGTGGATATTTTGCCTTTAAGGCAAGAAGCGTTTGTTCTGATGTTGACTTCTGATGTAATAAATAAAAAAGAAAAATATTCCCCGCAAGACTGATAACAAAAAGAATAATAAAGATGAATTTTACAAAAGAGCTCATACTTATCTCATTAAACAGAGTAATAATTAAAAAAAATTAAAATATGGCAACTAGCTTTTTGTATAAAGATGGATTTATTATAACAGAAGACTCTTCTTTATCCTCCAGAAGTTGACATACCGGGTATATCATTAACTCCGCTCAGTGGGGTTGGAGTAGGAAAAACCTCACCTGTTGGGGTAATTATTGGAGAAACAGGAAGATTTGTCGGGATAATAGTATCTATTGGACTTGGTGAAATTTCTTCAGAGGGTGTTGGGAACTGGATATTTTGTCCGTCGCTTTGGAAGATCATCGGAGTATTTACAGCAAGAGCAACCCAAGAGAATGATATATCAACTTTAGCAGGTTTTTTAAGAAGAATCGCGAAACCAGTGGTTGTTCTATTAATAATGATGTAATGAATATTATTGCTGAGTATCTGATTCTCAAGTTCTTCCTCTTGTTGTTGCTGTTGTATAGCTGTTTCACTTGGTGTTGGCGTAATTGGATTTAATGTAATACTTGCATTAACAATTGGCGTCTGCTCGTATGGAGTAGCAAACGTCACATCGACCTGATCTGATCCTTTTTTGATAATAGCAAACCCTGCAGTGTCGCTGTCAAAAACAGGTGTGTTTTGAAATGTTACTCCGCTGTGGAAGATGACATTACCAAAGAAATCTGAAACACCATTGGCTATAAAGTCGTTCGCAAACAAGGTATCTACAATATGTAGTATGCCTTCCACCAAACCGTTTCCCTGAACATTCAAATCGGCAGAAACTGTGGCAGAACCGTTTACAGTCAATCCTGATAATGTTGCAGTATCATTAAGCAAACCGTTGTTGCGTGGAGTAGAAGATGACGAAACAATCCTGTCGCTAAAATTTGCTGATTGGCTCGAAGCGTTGGTCATCGCAGACAATAGATAATTAAATCCCGCGGTAACTTGTCCTGTACTCAGAGAGCTGATTGCGCTGCTGCTGGCACTTTCAACTCCTTGCAGAATAGTAAGTAATACCGATGGATCTTGCGCGCCGGATAAGAGATCAAGACCTGAATCAGAGGACAATGAACCACCATCATAATAGGTATTCTTAATAAACATAGTAATTTGTGACACATCCGATGTGTTGGTATCTGTATCTTCTTCCATTGCTGTTCCAATAACAGATCCTGAACTAGTTGCTCTGACTGCAACGCCTGGGATGTTTGAAGATGTCAAGTAATCTCCAACTTGAATCGGGCCGTTGGCAGTTGAGACATTCACCGGCACACGCCCGGCAAGTGCAATTGGAACAGGATTTGTCATTGATCCATCATCTAAAACTTCCCCCGGATTTGTAGAGACGACTCCAATTGCTGATTGATCCATATAAATATCAGTCGGCGCAACAACTGATCCGCTGCCCGATGCTACTAGCGAAACCACTTGTCCCGGCTGCGGGATATTATTCGGATCCGCAGGATAATCTTCAGCATAATCAAGACCGTCTTGTAAAGAACTTTCTATCAACCTAACCGCATCTATCCATCCGGATACACCGTTTGCCCCACTGGCCATAAAAATATGTACTCTCCCCCATGTTTCACCTGCTGTTGGAGCAATAGCAGTAGTCCCAGCAGTATCTGCCCAACTTGCTGTAATTGCTGTTGCCGGAGCAGTTGCAGAAGAAGTCAAGCCGGTGTTGCTCATACAGTTTGCCTTACTTGTGTATTCATCGATATTACCCCGTACTGTCAATGCATTTGCAGCACTTCCTTTCTGGGCCCAAACTAAATTATACGTATCTGCTGCTATGCCGGTGAGAGGGAAACACGCTGAATAAAATGCTGCTGACTGATTCGTTGCAGTTGTTGTCCACTTTATTGAATCCGTACCTTGCGCTGCATCTGCCTGTGTCGTATCAAGGATGAGAGTTCCGGAGTCTGTTGCACTTGGTACCCATCCATCACTGAGTTGAGAATGAGATTGATCTGCTTCAAATCCTGCATTTGGGACAAGACTGCCAGTATCGCCAAGACCATTAATCACATCAGGACTCCCGTTATTTGTTGATCCACTTGCACTTGCTGAAATTGTATCTCCTCCGAAGAAAACGTTCCCGCTATTACTAACAGTAAATTTAGTTCTTCCGGCAGATGATGCAGTAAAAAGATCACCGCTTCCAGAGTTATTTATCACCAAACCTGCAAATGTTGTACTTCCTGCAACTGAAGCAATTGCTGTCGTTGCCGATGTTGCTCTAACATCAAGAGCTGCCAAAGGTGTTGCAGTTCCTATCCCGACATTCCCCTGACTGTTAATTACAAATTTTGTTGTGCCGCTTTTTGATGCAGCGAACAGATCTCCGGCACCCGAATTATTTATTACCAATCCTGCGAATGATGTCGCTCCTGAAACAGATGCTATTGCGAGGGTGCCGGAATTTGCCCGGATATCCAAAGAAGCAAGCGGCGTTGTTGTTGCATTAAAAATGATATTTCCCGTGCCGCCTGGATCTAATGCCAGATATTGATTATTTTGAGTTACGATTTCCGCTGCAGTCCCGGTCCCTGAAAAATTAATATCCGCTCCTGTTCCTGAAAGATTTAATGCATTACCTGTACCAGCAAGTGTTAATGCTCCAGTGCTTGTAATAAAATTGGTTGTTCCAAAGAATTGCACCTGTCCTGATCCTCCCTGGTTGAAAGTCAATGTATTCGCTCCTGTATTAAGTTGCAACGTGTTTGTCGAAGTGATAACGGGTGCACTTCCCGTTAAATTAATACTATTATCGTTGAATTGATCTACATTTGATCCTGAATCGAAAATAATATCTCCTGTTGTTGTGCCGCCAATCGTTAAACTATTCATGTTAAGTGCTTGAATCGATCCGTTGCCACTCATGGAAATTCCTGTTGGTGCATTTCCCGTCTGTGATGAGACACTAGCAACTGGTGTGCCGCCCGCAATAAATTCAAGTGCAATTTTTGCACTGGTTGTTGCTGTTGCGCCTAACAATAAATCATTGGTGACATTTGCCGGTGATAATGCTCCACTGTTCAATTGCCAATAATTCGTCCCTGCAGAGCTGCAGGAAATCCAGGTTAGTCCGTTATTGGATGAGTTGCTTTGAAGACATTGTGACGCACCTGTCGGAGTGGTTTGAGATAAAATTCCATTTGTCCCGGAAGTGTAAACCAAACCATCCGCACTATTCAATGCGGAAAATGTAACATTGCCGGTCCCATTTACGCTAAAACCACCGGTGCCGTTATTAAAGATAAATGATGTATTATTGCTGCTTTTACCAAAAGCAACAGAGGTTGCATTGATAGTACCAATATCAATTGCAGCTCCGCCACCTGTGTCAAGTGTCAGTCCATTTGCACCATTTGATTCAAGAGCTAAGCCTTCAGAAACTCCGGGTTGAAATGTTAAATTACTTCCCGAGTTTGAGAATGAAACTGTTGATAAAGAACTTGTCCCTCCTTGCATACTAAATCCCGTCGCACTTTCTGTCGCGACGACATCATCAAGAGCACTGGCATTAAAGGCATAAGGCACTGCAGAAAATCTAATACGAGGCGTCATTTCAGTATCTGTTCCGACTTTGATACCTAAATATAAACTGCTGTTGTTAAAATCGACACTTCCGGGAAATGCACTATTTGACCCCAAAGCGACCTGAAAAATACCGGAGCTCGTTGTGACAGTATCTGTCTCTGTCCAAATTGCCGTACCACCGCTTGAAACATTGTAAAGACTAAAAACAATCGTATAATTGCCATCAGTGACATTGGTGCCGTTGCTGTTAACTAATTTCCCTTGAAAATTTATCTGATTATTAATACCTGCAGCATCTGCCGAGGTAATAAAAAATAAAAAATGAAAAGCGGAAAATATGATGAGGAAAAAAATTGCAATAAAAAACAAACGGGGGGGAATTTTGTAATCAATGCTACAGTTTTTTATATTAAATTTTAATGATATTTTAATTTTCATAACTATTATTAATAATGCGTCGTGGCTGAGCTAAGAGTCAAACTTTCTAAAATTTTACATAGAATTACATACTAAAGTTGCTTATTGCATATTTTGTGAAAAATTGTTTGTGAAAATCTTACCTGTTTTTTACCCCTCTTTACTCTTAATAATCACTTTCTGTATGCTAGAGATATCTCGAAAAACTCAGGAAGTCAGATTTTCAGATTCTCCGACATATTGAGTCTTCCAGGTTTTCTAAAGTTATGAAAAAACTAACATCTCTAATCACTCTTTCTGTTCTTTTATCTTTAATCCTTAATCCTCAATCTATCTACGCATCTCTTCCTTCCAGTACCGACTATGCGCTGCAGAGCTATACATTTGGCTCCGGCAGTACAGCAAGTTCTTCATCAACCAATTACAGTCTCAATGGCGTTGTCGGAGAAGTAGAATTTGGCAGTCCATCATCAACTGATTACA
>Ga0364867_10636_pt1 | contig 15914 bp, 10 predicted proteins | sample ExccelAu500001D4_3_FD_206915 | JGI IMG/M metagenome (GOLD analysis project Ga0364867, IMG submission 206915) | Enriched cells from Trout Bog Lake Hypolimnion, Wisconsin, USA - BchlTB.Aug13.5000.01.D4 | ecosystem: Environmental > Aquatic > Freshwater > Lake > Hypolimnion/Profundal zone | place...
GGCCCTGCCACTGATGCAGAGTTACATGCCCCTGAAGATGTGGCATTTGACAGTGTTGGTAATATGTATATTTCAGATGACGGTAATGCGGTAATTCGTAAAGTAAATACCGATGGTATCATTTCCACTATTGCCGGAACAGGACACTTTGGCTATAATGGGGATGGGATACCGGCTACGGCTGCTGAAATTAATTTTGCCACAGGCCTGGCAATAGACAATGCAAATAATCTGTATATTTCTGATGAGGAAAATTACCGGATACGAAAAGTAAATCTTATTACCGGAATTATCACGACGATTGCTGGGAACGGCGCATACGGCTTTAGCGGAGATGGGGGCCCTGCAACAGCGGCAAAACTAGGTGAAACCGGATGCATTGGATTTAGCCCTTCCGGGGAATTATATATACCTGATTTGGATTTTCACAGAGTAGGAAAAATAAACAATGCGGGTATTATTTCCACGGTGGCCGGAAATGGGTCTCCGGCAGATACTGGAGAGGAAATTCCAGCGACTGATGCAGCCATCAGCGCATGCCAAGCAGTAGTTTTTGATAACTCGGGAAATTATTACATTTCAAATAATTATTCCTGTTCTATCCGTAAGGTAAATGCCTCAGGCATCATATCGACTGCCGTAGGAAATGACACATGCGGTTATAATGGTGATGGGCGACCGGCTACGGCTACCCAGATTAACTATTCATTTAGCACTGCCGTAGATGCGGCGGGAAACTTATATTTTGGTGATCCGCTCAATTACAGGGTAAGGAGAGTTCTCTACAATAATACTGCGGTGAATAATATTACCAGTACACCACAAAGCGTAACCATCTACCCCAATCCCGCCCACAATGAAATAACCATTACTGCCCCCGATAAGATAGAAAGCCTAAAAATAACAAACATGCTGGGGCAGGCGGTAGAGGCACCAATAACATCAACGAGGGAAAAGGAATCAATAATGAATGTGGCGTCCTTACCAGGTGGGGTTTATTTTGTAAGGGTAAATGAGGTGTATGCGGCGAAGTTTGTGAAGGAGTGAGTATCTGTCCCGCATGGGTGCCGGACAGCGCCGAAACAGTACAAGTGTGCGACGCAACGAAGATGGGGAGCGGGATGACGCCGGATACAAAATAATGCCACTCCCTTGCGGGCGTGGCATTGTGCTATAAGAGTTGTCAACAGTTATTTGAGATCGGGCTGCGGGGTGTAGCGCAGGTATGGCTTTATGATGTTGAGGCCCTTGGGGAATTTCTTTAGCGCATCTTCTGTAGATACTGCAGGTACTACTATCACGTCTTCGCCATGCTTCCAATCGGCAGGGGTAGCTACGCTGTAGTCTGCGGTGAGTTGCAGCGAGTCGATAACACGGAGCACTTCTGTGAAGTTGCGACCGGTAGATGCCGGGTAGGTGATGGACAGTTTCAGTTTCTTGTCCGGGCCAATGATGAAGAGTGAGCGCACAGTGGCGGTAGCCGATGCATTGGCGTGGATCATATCGTAGAGGGTAGCCACATTGCGGTCGGCGTCGGCAATTATGGGGAAGTCGACCGTGGTGTGCTGGGTCTCGTTGATGTCGTTGACCCATCCCTGGTGCTTGTCGAGCGGGTCTACGCTTACGGCCAGTACTTTTACGTTTCGTTTTGCGAATTCTTCCTTGAGTTGTGCGGTCCGGCCGAGTTCGGTGGTGCAGACGGGGGTGTAGTCGGCAGGGTGTGAGAATAGTACGCCCCAGCTATTGCCGAGGTAGTCATGGAAATTGATGTCGCCGATGGTGGTGGTTGCTTTGAAGTCGGGAGCGGTATCTCCCAGGTGGAGTGCCATATTTTGTTTGTTTTTTCGGGTGAAATGATGCTGCAATTTAATGATAGCACGGGAGGATTGTTTTGTTTTGGGGGCGTGGGGAGGTTTAAATTTGCGTTAAAATGTATGGCATCGGGTGCAAGTATTTCTCAAAAACTGCATCTCAAAAATTGCTTTTTTGCTTCGATCCCAGCGTTGGCAATCGCTCCTTTCTATGCGTCTCCTGCCCTTATTAGCTTACATTGCTTTTGCTTCGCCAACAAGAATGTAACAAAGAAAAATGCGATTTTGTGCAAAGGCTCCACCGGGAAAAAGGTCCTATGATGTTGACGGGCCGCGATGTTCGGCCTGAGGGTGGGGAGGTTTTCCTTCCTTTCATTTTTGGGTGCCCATTAGGAATGGAGCGCAGCCCAGTTCTTTATTATTTGCAGACCTGAGCCGGTGCCTATGGATTCGGGGTGGAACTGTACGCCGGTGCAGGGGTGGGATTTGTGGGTGATGGCCATGACAGCGCCGTCGGCTGTGGTGGCGATGATGTCGAGCGGAGTATTGTTCAGTCCATCTATGGCGAGGGAGTGGTAGCGCATGGCGGTGAAGGGTGACGGGACGGCGTTGAATAAGGGATGGTTGGCGTGGGTGACCTGGCTGGTTTTGCCATGCATGGGCGTGGTGTGTATGAGTTGCGCACCAAAGTACATACCGAGGGCCTGGTGGCCGAGGCATACGCCAAGGATGGGTATGCGGGGATGAAAATGATCGATCACTTGCATGGTGATGCCTGCCTGTAGTGGTGTTTCGGGGCCGGGTGAGAGTATAATGCGCTCAGGGGCGAGTGTTATAAGTTGTGGGAGGGTTATTTCATCGTTTCGGTATACGGTACATTCATGGCCGGCAAGGAGCAGGTAGTGGTGGAGTATCCATGTGAACGAGTCGTAATTATCAATGAGCGCCCACATGGCCCGGGATGGTTTGGTTAACGTGGTCGAAGAATCCTTCGAGCTTGGTGAACGTGTCTTTGATGGATGGCAGCAGGTGGCCTACTTCCTCGAAAAACCAGGCTGCAATGCCGGAAAAATAGGGGTAGGTTTTGGAGGCTGCTAATTCCTCGTGGGTTATCACCTGCATCTTTATACCTATCCAGAGCAAGGAGCTCCACATTACGGCGCCGAGGAAAATAAACAAAATGCCCCCGGCAATGCGGTTGACAGGGCCGAGCAGCAGACCGTCTACAAGTCCCTGAAGGAGGCGGGCTACGAGGCCCACCAACCATACTACCAGTATAAACATGGCAATATAGCACACGACCAGTACCCAGCCTGACCGGGCATAATTATGATCGTAGAACCAGGCAGAGATGGTTGCCGAAAACCGTAACGAGCATATGATACCCAGCAGTAGGGCAATAACAGAAAATGCGGCTAGGATGAATCCCCGCCGGAGGCCGTGCATAAAGCACAAAATGATGAGGATGATGCCGATGATATCTATAGCCATACCGCTGCCCCGAGGGGATTTTCATGTTCTGGACCAAGTATGCCGGGATTAGCGGATTGGCCCAAAAGTATAGTGCTGTTTATTGCGCCAGCAATTGCTTTACTGCTTCTGATATTGCTTTGCCATCGGCTTTGCCGGCCAGTTGCTTGCTGGCTACGGCCATTACCTTGCCCATATCTGCAGGTGATTTTGCACCTACCTGTGCTATGATAGCGCTTACTTCAGCCTTGATCTCATCGGCAGACATCTGCTTAGGGAGGAACTTTTCGATGATGGCCAATTCTTCGCGCTCCTTAGCGGCAAGGTCTTCGCGGTTTTGCTTCTCGAATATTTCCAGCGAGTCACGGCGTTGTTTAGCGAGTTTCTGGAGCATTTTTGTCTCCGTAGCTTCGCTGATCTCACCGCCCGCGCCCTCAGATGTCTTCTCAATTATGATGGCCGCCTTTATGGCCCGCAGTGAACGCAGCGCCGCTTCGTCCTTGGCGCGCATGGCGTCTTTCAGTTCCACCATTACTTTTTCTTCGAGGGTCATATTATTTAATGATTAATGGTTAATGATTAATGGTTAATGATTAATGGTTAATGATTAATGGTTAATGGTTATTGATTAATTGTATTGTATATATTATATATCTGATATGTTGCATTTGCTCTTATTTTGGGCGTCACCCCGGCCCTCCCCAAAGAAGAGTGTGAAGTAATGTACGGCACGTCATGTGCATGTCTTATTAATCATTTCAAAAAGCTTTTACGCAGCAAATTTTTTACTCAAGGTGATCAGGTAATGATCAATGTTCAATTCTTTTTTATTTCGGGTTTTGTTGTTCGAGGGCCAGGGACGCTTTGTTGAGGAACACTTTGGCGAAGTCTTTTAGTTCTTGCGAAAGCGTGTGGTTTTGGGTAGCGCGCATGTATGTTTCTGCCATGCCGTAGAAGGTCTGGTAGAAGAAGTCGTTCATTTCGTCTACGGCCATTTTGCTTGTCCATAGGTCTATGCGGAGGGCCGATTTTTCATCGCCGTCCCAAAGGCCCAATAATATAGCTTTTGCGTTTTGCCATTCCGCTACGCCGCCATCCGGGGCGGTCCATTTAATTGCTTCGGGCATTTTGTCTTCAGCAAGTTCTACCTGTATATTTATATGTGATGTCATTTTTTCTGTCCCGTTTGGATTTTTAACTGTCGGCACCCAAAAGTAATTAAAGATTCAGGAAAAAAGCAACTTCATATAGGGGTTTAGGGTTGGTCTATCACTGGGACTGGTGCTGGCAAGCCGGTGGATGTTATTGAGAAAGAAAACAGGCTGCCCGAAATTCGGAAGCAGCCTGTATGATTCAAAGTATCTGTTGCATTTAACGTATCAGGGTAACATCGCCGGAGGCTTCTATGGATTTGCCGCCGCAGTCGTACTTGATGTAGTAGAAATAAACGCCCATATCCTGTGGCACGCCGTTGAATGTGCCGTCCCACTGCATAGCGCTGTTGGTGGATTCAAAAACGGTCTGTCCCCATCGGTTCTGGATGCGGAAAATATGGAAATTGTGAAAACCAGTAAACAGCGGCCTGAATACATCGTCATGTCCATCGCCATTAGGGGTAAAGGCATTGGGGAATGCTACAGTGCAGCAGGAGCCTGGATCGAGCAATTGGGTGGTAGTGGCGGTGCAGCCAAATGGATCGGTCACCGTAAGCGTGATGGCTGTTTGGTTTTGTTCCAGCACGCCAAATGCTGCAGGTTTATCGATATTGGTGAATGAATGCGCGGGCGCCCAGAGGTAGCTATTATTATATTCAAACGTGTTTGCCGTGAAATATATACTGTCCTCGAGGCAGACGGTAGCCTGGTTGTATTTATAACTGAACGACGCATCGGGCTGTGCGTGTACCAATACGGTATCGTAGTAGGGTTTTGATGCACAGCCTTCGATAGTGAACGAATTGAGCTGAATGACGTGCAGGCCGGTATCTAACCAACTGATCTCAAATGGCCCTCCACTATTAGACGATGCAGCAATGATATTTAATGCTGTGGAATTGCCTAAAAGGGTATTAAAGTCGATATTCCAGACGTAGCTGTTAGCGTCTGCTGACTGACTGGCAACAGCGAGGCTTGTAGTATCACCGAGGCAAACCTCAGCCTTGGAAAAAGGTATAGCAACGGGCTGTGGCACTACCTTGATCGCAATAGTATCGGTAGTAACGCACTTGCCGAAATAATCGCTGGCCCTAAGCGTAACGAAGGCATCGAGGTTGGCGGAGTCGAATTTTACTGTGATCATGGAGTCGGCAAAAGCAGAGCCGGTACCCAGCGAGTCACCTACAGGGATGGACCATAAGAATGCCGAATTTTGGAGCGGGGCGCCATTGAATGCGAGCGTGATAGAATCGAGCTGGCATACCCAAGGGCTACTAGGCGTGATGGTGAATTTTGGCACATAGAGCGTAGTCACGGTGATCTGCGCACTATCGCCCTGGCAGCCATTGATCGTCTGACTCACGTACCAAGTGTTTAGTCCAGGCGTCTCATTTAGCGGGATGGGCGTAGAATCGATCTGCGCACCCAGTTGATACCAATTGAGGTGGTCTCCGCCGCCGTTGCCGGCGCTGTCCACGTCTACATTGAGTGGCACACCCTTTATGTTTTGACAATAGGTGGTGTCGCGTGTCAATGGCGTAGCAGGTTTCGGTATTATACGTACGGTGTCCAGTATGGTATCGCTCACGCAATTATGAACAGAGGTCTCGTCGATGTAGAACGAATCAAGCCCGGCAATATTTGCCTGGGGTGTTGGGGTGAGTGAGGTTCCTGTTGGGGCGATACCGGCGCCGAACCAGGTCAGGTAATCACCCGTCTCTGAAGCAGTAGCCGTGAGCCCAGATGTGATGGTATACTGGCAGTAAGGCCCCTGCGGTGTAATGACGGGGTGAGTGGGTTTGGGATATACATTGATGGTAACGGGGGTGCGTGGGCTGTTGCAACCGGAATCTGTCTGGCTGACCCATGAATTATAGGCGCCTGATACATTAATGTTTACCGTGGGCTCCGTATAGGAGTAGGCGCCACCAGTGGCAGAAGTATACCATAGTGCGGTATCGCTGGGAGAAGATGTTGCAGAGAGGTCAGTGAATGTGCCGACATACTGACAATATTGGAAGGTGCCGGTGACACTGGGCGGCGGCGGCGTGGTGATGATCCTCACGGCTATGGAATCGCGGGGACCTTCGCAGCCGTCCACAACCTGGCTCACCCATATCTTATACAGGCCGGGTATAGCGGTGCTGACCGCCAGCGGTATGCTGCTTGCCGTGCCCCCGACGCCAGTAGTATACCATTCCAGAGTGCCCGTATAGCCTGACACCGTGAATGGCACAAACGTAGTACCCTGGCAATAAATTGTCTTGCCTGTAATAACCGGCGCAGGTGGGGGAGCCGTAACTATTACCTCAATAGAGTCGGGTGGGCTAATGCAGGTTCCTGAGCCCTGGCGCACGAAATATTTTGTAGTACCGGGTACAGAGGTGTTGGGCGTAGGGCTGTGTAGCAGGGACACTACTGTTGCCGTGTCTGTAGTAAACCATCTGAACGGACCGGTGCCGGTGGCTGTTAGTGAGTCGGCAGGGGCATTCTCGCAATAGGTAATGGGTGATGTAACTGTAGGGCGTGGTTCGATGCCATTTGCGGTTATGTAAATTGATTTTACATTCTGTATACTATATCCCGCGCCAGTGCTGGAGCTGAATCCGAAATAACCGGATGGGATAGTAATGAGGTAAAAACCCGTCATGCCCGGTAATGTGCTATAATCATAGTAAACACTGATATTGCCTGCATTGTAGTCGATCTCGCAATGGTGCCATGTGCCATCGTCCATAAAAGTGAGCAGGCCATTGATGGGCCCGATCATCTGCGTGCGGTTAGCCTCAGAATAGACGGATGGAGTATTGTACCCAAAGATCTGGCTTTCGGGGTTTAGGAAGTCGCCGTCATTATCCCATGTATCGAGGGTGAAAACCATACCGGTCAGGGGATTTGGCAAGCCCAGGCCGCCGCCGGAAATAAAGCCTGCCGGAGGTGTGGCAATGTAGAAAAAGGCGATACCATCGGCTACCCCTGCGCCACCTGCGCCAGTGATCTGGTAATCAAACTTCACCGAAAATTCGGCGCAGGAAGTGAGGTTAACCGCTGAATCATAATAAACATATCCATTCTCATCAGTGCCCGCATTCGTTAGCTGCACAAAACTGTCGATGGCGGTAGCAAAACCACCAATGCTCCAACCGGTGGTTACCAGCGTGGACCCCGCGAGGGACACTGATAGTTGAGCGTACCCTGATCCCGCATATAAAATAAATAGTGCGAAAATCGTAATTAGTCTTTTCATTTCCGGAAGGATTTTATATTGAAATACGGTATAAAATTAAAGGAAAAAAATCACTCAAAATAACTATATCATAAAAATGCAATACAATATTTATATGTAATCAGACAGATAGACTACGAGTTTTGGTTGGGGTAGCTGCCAAATAAAATAATTGCTATGCGTATCGATAGTTAAATGAATGAGTCTGTCATTTTGTAAACTGTTATGCGAGACGAAGACGGGCGCGATGGTATGACGGTTACTGTCAGATATTATTTTTGTTTATTTTAGTATAGTCGTTTTCCTATGTAGTTATCCGCAGTATTCATAAAAGCAAATACCACCAACAGAGTGGTGGTATTTATTATAATATCAGTTTTATTTTTTAGCGAATGAGGGTTACATCGCCGCTTACTTCTATTGATTTTCCGCCGCAATCGTATTTGAGGTAGTAGAAATATACACCCATATCCTGCGGAACGCCATTGAATGTGCCATCCCATTGCATGACGCTGTTGGTGGATTCAAAAACGGTCTGTCCCCACCGGTTCTGGATACGGAAGATGTGGAAATTGTGGTATCCTGTGAACAATGGCCTGAAAACATCGTCATGGCCGTCGCCGTTTGGCGTAAAGGCATTAGGGAATGCTACGGTGCAGCAGGAGCCGGGATCAAGCTGCTGGCTGGTGGTGGCTTTACACCCAAACGGATCGGTGACTGTAAGCGTGATCGTTGTTTGGTTTTGTTCGAGCACGCCAAAAGCGGCAGGTTTGTCCACGTTGGTAAATGAATGGGCCGGAGACCACAGGTACGAATTGTTGTAGGCAAAAGTATTCGCTGTAAAGTACACGCTGTCTTCCAGGCATAGTGTTGCCTCATTGTATTTATAGCTGAATGAGGCGTCAGGCTGTGCGTGAACTTCGACGGTGTCATAGTATGGCTTGGATGCGCAACCTTCCTTGCTGAAGGAATTGAGCTGAATGACATGGATGCCGGTATCGAGCCAACTGATCTCAAATGGCCCACCGCTATTAGAAGACGCAGCAATTATATTCAAAGCTGAAGAATTAGCCAAAAGGGTATTGAAGTCAACATACCATACAAAGCTGTTGGCATCTGCCGACTGATCGGTGGTGGCAAGACTTGTGGTGTCGCCGAGGCAAACCTCGGACTTGGTATATGGCTGTGCGTGAGGCTGTGGAACCACTTTTATAGCGATAGTGTCGGTAGTGGCACATTTTCCATTATCATCACTTGCCGTTAGTGTCACGAAAGCATCCAGATCAGAAGAATCGAATCTTACGAGGATCATTGAATCGGACAGCGTAGACCCGGCGCCGAGTGAGTCGCCCTGAGGAAGTGTCCAGGTGAAGGCTGAATTTTGGAGTGATGGCCCGTTATATGCGAGCGTTATGGAATCGAACTGGCAAACCCAGGGGCTGCTTGGTGTAATGGTGAACTTAGGCAGGGTGATAGTAGTCACTGAAATGGCAACACTGTCGCTCTGGCAGCCGTTGATAGTCTGACTTACCCACCAGGTCACTGTGCCGGGGGTATTGGTAAGTGGAACCGGGATTGAATCGATCTGAGTGCCGTAGATGTACCATTTGAGGCGGTCGCCGCCACCCGTGCCTGCGCTGTCTACATCAAGATTGAGCGGCACGGATTTGAACGTCTGGCAATAAGTTGTATCCCTTGTGATTGGCGTAGCTGGCTTTGGAATGATCCTGACGGTATCCAATATTTTGGGGCTCACACAATTGAAGGATGACGTTTCCTCTACGTAGAAGCTGTCAGCCCCCGGTGTATTTGCCTGCGGCGTGGGCGTGAGTAATGTGCCAGATGTTGGAATGCCCGCGCCAAACCAAGTGAGGAAGTCCCCTGCGCCCGACGGAGCGACTGTAAGTGGCGAGGTGATGGCATACTGGCAATAAGGCCCCTGCATGCTGATAACCGGTGGTGCAGGTTGTGGGTGTACGGTAATTGTGACTGGGGTGCGTGGGCTTTTGCAACCTGAATCGGTCTGGCTGACCCAGAAATTGTAGGTGCCAGGAACTCCGATGTTGACTGTGGGCTCCGTGTAGCTGAACGTGCCGCCTGTGGCCGAGGTATACCACAGTGCGGTATCGGCAGAAGTGGAGGTCGCAGAAAGCGGGGTGAATGTACCTACATACTGACAGTATTGGAAAATGCCGGTGACCGGAGGGGCGAGGGGCGTTGTTACGATCCTGACTGTGATGGAGTCCCTTGGGCTTTCGCAACTACCGATGATCTGGCTCACCCATACTTTATAGACACCCGGGATGGCGGTGCTGACCGTCAACGGCGTGGTGCTGCCAACGCCACCGGTACCTGTATTGTACCACAGAAGCGTGCCGGTATAGCTGGTTACGGTAAAGGGTATGAATGTAGTGCCCTGACAATAAACAGTTTGCCCGGAGATCAATGGCGCGGGTGGCGGCGGCACAAGACCCGCATCAGTATAGGCGGTGTCCTTGCAGCCCCATCGTGTTTCGGCGATCACCCTGTACCTACCAGTGTCCGCCGCATTGTAACCTGTTACCCTGGGCAGTTGCAATGAAGAGATGAACGCATTGGGCCCGCTCCAGCTAAAAGTTTCGCCCGTGGAATCAGGTTCTGCTGTAAGTTTCAGGGTATCTACAAGTCCGGCGCATAGTGGTGCATTGCTGGATGCCATAATTATTGGATACGGGTGTACGGACACATCAACGTAGCTCGTATCTAACGCGCCAGAAATATCTTTAATCACCCTGTAGACGCCGCTATCGGCGAATGTGACGGGGTAAATAAATGGATTCTGCAGGGTGCTGGTAAAGCCACCCGGTCCTGTCCACACAAAGGTTGCACCGGTGGAATCGCCCGTCATGTCAAGGAATAAGGTGTCGTTGAGGCACGGAGAGTTGCTGATGGCTTGTGTGCATGAAGGCGGCCGCACGGTATCAATCTCGAAATGGTAAGCAATCCCCGCAAGTATCCCATTGCAGTACAGTTCGCACGAGTTGATGGGCGTACATAGGGAAATCTCTATCTCACCCCCGTTATAACCCGATGTGGGACCGTAAAACAGCCCCGCGCTCAGGAAACTAAGCGCAGCGCCGCCCGGGCAAACATTATAGGAAAGCACATCGGCAGGCGTAATAGGGTAAGGTGATCCATTAATATATATCTGGACATATTCTCCTGGGTTTAGCCCTTCGCCGTCCATGTAAATGGTGTAGACGGGCTTACTGAATGTATAGGTATAGGATCCACCGCCTGTGAGTCCGATCCAATAAGTGGTCGGGGCGAGCAGGCACGGGTCAACATACGTAGAAAAAGATCCCGCGCTAGTTACCGTTACGCCGTATGTCCCGTAAAGCGTGGTGCCAGTGAAGTTCGTGACATTGAATAATTGGCCTTTGACGTCCGAAAAGACCAGCATGAACAGAAGTATCGTAAATAATCGCCTCATCGCAGTACTATTTGAAAGTTATCTAAGACTAAGAATTCATTAAAATTAGTTCATTTTTTTATTTCTACAGATTTTTCTACAAGAGTCAGACAGCCGATTGAACCCTTTTAGTTGGGTAGTTGGATTAAAATCTGGATATATTAACAACTTAATAATACAATGTGACTTAAAAACAAAAAGACAATCGCCCTCGCTCTCGGATGCAAAGTGGGGGTTTATGACGGTAAAATCCATGAAGAGTTTGTTAATAGGTGTATTCGTGCCGTGCACTATTACCCGATAATTTGTAACTTCGCACAAATTTTAATGAACATGAATTTCAATTCTTCCGGAATTGCAGAGGAAATGGTTGCTACGGGCGAAAAGCTGACGAAGGGCTATGAGACCTTGCAGCATATAGATAAAGTGGAAATTGGGATGACACCCAAGGAACTGGTTTGGCAAAGCGACAAGATCAGTATGTACCACTACCTGCGGGATACACCTGCGAAATGTGCTACCCCTGTGCTTGTTTCGTTTGCGATGCTCAACAGGCACGATGTACTGGACCTGCAGCCCGACAGGAGCCTGATGAAGAAATTGCTGGATGAAGGGCTGGACATATATATCATGGACTGGGGCTACCACAATAGGTCTGACCGGTACCTGACCATGGAAGATTACATAGATGGTTATATGAATGACGCGGTTGACTTCCTGCGTGCCCGCCACAAGGTGGATAAAATACACAAACAAGGGATTTGTCAGGGTGGCACTTTCTCCATGATCTATGCGTGTTTGTATCCTGAAAAGCTGAAATCCCTTACTACTTATGTGGCGCCGTATGACTTCTCTACCAATGGTTGTATGCTTTACAAGTGGTCGAAATTCATTGATGTAGACGCTATGGTGGATACGCTGGGTACCATACCCGGAGAGCAGATAGACGGCGCGTTCGGGATGTTGAAACCGAGCATGAACATCAGCAAGTACCTGGGATTATTTGATTCGCTGGAGGACAAGGACAAGATGCTGAACTTCCTGCGGATGGAAAAATGGAAGGCTGACTTACCGGCAATACCTGGTGAAATGTACCGTAAATATATTAAGGACCTGTTCCGGGACAATAAGCTGGTGAAGGGTGAATTTGAATTGGGAGGAAGGAAGGTGGACCTGAAAAAAATGACCGTGCCGTTCCTGAATGTTTATGCAACGGACGACAGCATCATACCTAATGACAGCACGAAGAACGTGATGAATATGATAGGCTCAAAGGACAAAAAGGAATATCCTTTCCCCGGCGGGCATATCGGTGTGTTTGTAGGTGGCCGCTCTCAGAAAGAATTGGCGCCGGCTGTAGCCAAGTGGGTGGAAGACAGGTGTTAATGATTGATGCGTCGTTAGGACGCGAAATATAATTTTTATAGTTCAAAAGGTATGCCCGATTTCGCGTACCTTTTGTTTTTTTGTACCATGAAGCAGTTGATCGGAACAACTCTGTAAACAACAATAAATTTTGAAATTGATCACTTACCCATATAAGACGCAGCAGGTAGCGCTCCCCAACAATGTAACCATCTCCTACATTGATGAAGGCAGCGCAGAAAAGACCTTATTGTTTATTCACGGACTGGCTAACTATGCTTTGTGCTGGCGAAAGAATATTGATTATCTCCGTCAATTTTACCGGTGTATCGCCATAGACCTTCCAGGCAATGGCCTCTCTGACCGGAATGAGCATAAGTTCGGGATGCCTTTTTTTTCTGATAGTGTATACAATTTTATTGAGGCGCTAGGACTAAAAAACCTTTGTATTGTAGGGCATTCGCTGGGCGGGCAGGTGGCCATGACCACAGTGCTCAACCACCCTGAGTGTGCACAAACGATGATATTGTGTGCGCCCGCAGGGTTTGAACGATTTTCGGCATTAGATAAATCTTTGTATTACGGTACGCTTCAGTTTTTGGATTTTCTGTCTTCGGACGAGCTTGCGCTGCGCAAGACGATCGAACGGAGTTTTTATCGTTTCCCGGCGCAGGCGGAGGGGATGATCACGGAACTGTCGACCATTGTTAAGGCCAATAAGGCACAATATTACCGGAAGATGCTGGAAGGTTGTATCAGGGGACTGCTGGAAGATGTGGTATATGATAAACTGCACCTGATAAAGCAACCCACACTGGTGCAGTTTGGTAAGCGGGACGAACTGATACCCAATAAATTGCTGCACCACACTACGACTGAAAAATTGGCAACTGAAGCGGTAAAGGAAATACCGGGGGCAATATTGAAGATGTATGCTGATTGCGGGCACTTTGTGCAGTGGGAGAAAGCTGATGAAGTAAACAGGGATATGATCATGTTCCTGGAGGGGGGAAAGGGGTAGGTAGCCCATGTTTTAAACGTTTTAATTTTGATCTTTAATTTCAGCTATGCATAAAAACTCTCGTCTTTCCTTGATCCCGGTATCTGCGGGTATCATCGGCCTGCTCACTTTTGGTTCATGCCAGTCCGGCAACAAGCCTGTAGGAACACCTGCGCAGACGCCGAACGTGACTGTGAGCGGTAAGGATTATCATACCTTATCAAATGGGGATAGTATTCAGCTCAGCCATCTTTCCCTTGATATAAAGGTGGATATGACCAACAAGCAGATCAGCGGCGATGCACTTTGGACCATTTCCAACACGTACCATTTAAAAGAACTGAAACTGGATACCTGGGACCTGGCGATAGATAGCGTGGTGGTAGATGGGAGGAAGGCGGCATTTACGCTTGATCATGCGGTGCCGTTTTTAGGATCTGCATTGCACATCCCTATTGCCGATAGCACAAAGGCCGTAGCGATATGGTATAAGACGGGCAAGGATGCAAAAGCGCTTCAATGGCTGCACCCGCAGCAAACCCACGACAAGAAGTACCCGTTTCTTTACACACAATCTGAATCCATTTATGCACGATCCTGGATCCCTTGCGCGGATGGGCCGGGGATAAGATATAGCTACGATGCAAGAGTGGAAGTGCCTAAGGGGCTGATAGCGCTGATGAGCGCGGAGAACCCGCAACAGCCCAATGAAACGGGAAGGTATACCTTTAAAATGGACAACCCGGTGCCGGCCTACCTGATGGCGCTGGCCGTGGGGGACATAGCTTTTAAACCTATTGACAATCGCACCGGTGTATATGCCGAGCGCGGCATGATAGACAAGTGCGCGTGGGAGCTCGCGGATATTGGGCGTATGGTGGATAGTGCGGAACAATTGTATGGCCCGTACAGGTGGGGCAGGTATGATGTGCTGGTATTGCCACCGGGATTCCCAATAGGTGGCATGGAAAACCCCCGACTGACATTTGCAACGCCTACGATCATAGCCGGGGACCGCTCGCTGGTGAGCCTTATATCGCATGAGCTGGCCCATAGCTGGAGCGGCAACCTGGTGACCAATGCGACGTGGAATGACTTCTGGCTCAATGAAGGTTTTACCAATTATTTCGAGCGCAGGATTGTGGAAAAAATGCTGGGCAAGAGCTACTCGGATATGCTTTGGGAACTGGGCTACCAGGACCTAGTGGATAACGTGAAGGAACTGGGCGACACCAGCAAGGATACCTGGCTGAAGATGAACCTGAAGGACAGGGACCCGGATGATGGTTTTACCGATATACCTTACGAAAAAGGATCGCATTTCCTGAAACTGATAGAGAATAAGGTGGGCAGGCCGCGCTTTGATAGCTTCCTGAGAGGGTATTTTGATGGGCATGCTTTTAAGACGATGACCACCGAGGGCTTCCTGACTTATTTGGATAGCGCCTTACTGAAGGGAGATACGGCACTCAAAAACAGCCTCAACATCAACGCATGGGTATATGGGCCCGGCATCCCGGCGAATTGTCCGCGTGCAGGGCAGGAGCGGTTTATGAAAGTAGACTCAGCACGGAATAGCTTTTTAGCAGGGGCAGACCCACGCGCTCTAAATACAAAGGAATGGACTACACACGAGTGGCTGCGCTTCCTTCGGAACATGCCGGAGACATTAACGGCTGCACAAATGGGACAACTGGACGGTGCATTTAATTTTACCGACAAGGAAAACAGCGAAATCGCTGACCTTTGGTATATAATGGCAGTCAGGGCCGGTTATAGTCATGCCTATGGCGCTATGGAGCGCTTTCTGGAACATGTGGGCAGGCAGAAATTCCTCGAGCCACTGTATGGTGAAATGATGAAGACCCCCAAGGGTACCGAGATGGCAAAAGCACTTTATGGTAAGTACCGTCAAAACTACCACCCCCTGGCACAAAAAAGCCTGGACAAAATAGTATTGAAGACCACAAGTTAACGGTCGAACATTAAAATCAAAATGACCATTTGTTACCTCAGCAGCGTTACATTCCCGGTCTTAGAGAATGTTTGCCCCGCTGATGAAACGGCATTTACCTGGTAGATATATACCCCCTGTGGCTGCGGCTGGCCATTGTAAGTACCGTCCCAACCCTGGTTGATGTCGGTAGTTTCAAACACTTTTATACCCCACCTGTCGTAGATGGTGAAATTGCTGAGCGTGGCTTCGCCCTCTACAATTATCTTAAAAAGGTTGTTTGGCCCTGTGCCAGGAACAAATGCATTGGGTACCGCAAATACAGACTGGTCAGACACATAAATGTTGATGGAGTCAGTGGCGATACAGCCCCAGCTTGTGGTGGCATAGACCACATACTTGGTGCTGATCTGTGGTGTTGCCGTCGGGTTGGACAGGTAAGGGCTGTTCAGACCGGAAGCCGGGTACCAGGTAAAGTAAGAG
>Ga0364867_10639_pt1 | contig 15858 bp, 11 predicted proteins | sample ExccelAu500001D4_3_FD_206915 | JGI IMG/M metagenome (GOLD analysis project Ga0364867, IMG submission 206915) | Enriched cells from Trout Bog Lake Hypolimnion, Wisconsin, USA - BchlTB.Aug13.5000.01.D4 | ecosystem: Environmental > Aquatic > Freshwater > Lake > Hypolimnion/Profundal zone | place...
CCCGATTGCGTTGGCTACCGTGCCGCGGTCGAAGCGATCCAAGCCGCCGAATTGATCTGTATCGGGCCTGGAAGCGTCTACACAAGCGTTATTCCGAACCTGCTGGTTCCCGAGATCGCAGAGGCTCTCCGCTTGAGCACGGCGCCTAAAGTTTATATCTGCAACGTCATGACCCAGCCTGGCGAGAGTGACTCTTTTAGCGCCTCGGAGCACGTCACAACCATCTTCAACAATGCGGAGCGGAAGGTTTTCGACTACGTCATGATCAACACCGGCGTTCCCAACGAGTCGCTGTTGGGTCGCTACCGCGATGTGGGGCAGCACTTGGTTGAAGCCGACATCGATCGAATACGGGCGATGAGCCTCAAGGTCTTGCAGGGCAACTTTATGAGTGAAACGGATTTCGTTCGGCACGACCCGATGAAGGTCGCGGAACGACTTATGGCGCTGGTGGGGCGCTAGGATCGATGTCGCAAGGCAAACTCGTCATTCTTAGCGGACCAAGCGGAGTGGGGAAGGATACGGTAATCGATCGGTGGAAGGCGGTTGACCCAAGGGTCGAGCGAGTGGTCGCCTATGCTACGCGCTCGCCACGAGTCGGCGAGGTCGATGGTGTGGACTACTGGTTCGTTTCGGTCGACAAGTTCAAGCAGATGGCGGAGGCCGGGGAGTTTATCGAACACAAGAAAGTCGTCGACAACTACTACGCGACGCCGAGTGGTCATACCGATCAGATCCTTTCCAAAGGTGGGATCGCCGTTCTGAAAATCGATGTGCAGGGCGCGGAAGAGGTCGTTAAGATTCGACCGGATGCGCTTTCGGTGTTTCTCCTTCCGCCGACGAAAGAGACGCTTCGGCAGCGACTGGAGAACCGAGCGACGGACAAGCACGAAGCCATTGTCCGACGACTTGAGGAAGCCGACAACGAGATCGCCCAGGCGCCAAATTACCAGCACCAGATCGTCAACGTCGATGTCGACGAAGTGGTTGCCAGACTTAGGGAGTTGACACAGGAATGAACGTCGTACTCGGTGTATCTGGCTCGATCGCCGCTTACCGTGCCGCGGATCTCGCTCGCGATCTGATGCGCCAAGGCTTCACCGTTCGCGTTTGTCTGACCGATGCCGCGCAGAAATTCGTAACTCCAGCCCTATTCGAGGCACTTACCGGCCAACCTTGCCTGTTGGATTCATTCGAGGAACCGGACCGTGGACGGATGGCTCATATCGATTGGGCTAGGAAGGCGGATGTCATCGTAGTTGCTCCAGCTACTGCGAATACGATCAACAAAATCGCGGCCGGAGTTGGCGACGATATGTTGACGACGATTGTTTTGGCCACAACGAGTCCACTTGTCGTCGCTCCCGCGATGAACCCTCAGATGTACGTAAACGATGCCACGCAGGCGGCACTTCAGATCCTGTCGTCACGTGCTGCGGTGATCGTTGAACCGCAAGAGGGAGACGTGGCGTGCGGTGAACACGGTCAAGGAAAGCTCGCCACGAACGCGGAGATCCTCGCAGCGGTCACGACTGTCGCAAATCGAAAAGAACTGCTTACCGGTCGACGGGTTGTGATCACGAGTGGGCCGACTCAAGAGGCGATCGACGACGTTCGATACCTAACCAATCGATCGAGCGGGAAAATGGGCGCCGCCCTTTGTCGCGCAGCGCTTCTGATGGGCGCCGAAGTCACGGTAATAACCGGACCGGTCAAGGTCGGGTATCCGTTGCAGGCGAAAGTGGTGAGGGTCAGGAGCGCGGTTGAGATGCTCGAAGCGACCATGGGAGCATCAGCCGACGGCGATTTCGTTATCGGCGCCGCCGCAGTTGCCGATTATCGGCCCGCCGAACCCGTACGCGGGAAGATCCGGCGAAGCACGGATTCGATCTCGCTTGAACTGGTTCCAAACCCAGATATCATTGCCACAGTCGCTCGGACCTACCCGAAAGCGGTGGTCGTCGGATTTGCGGCAGAGCCGACGTCGGACCTCGCCGTCGCTCGCGAGAAGCTCAACCGTAAAGGCGTATTTGCGATCGCCGCAAATGATGTAAGTCAGGCGGAAATCGGGTTCGACTCCGAATTTAACGAACTGAGCCTTGTAACTAAGGACGGCGGATCGGATTCAAGCGGACGCGTTAGCAAACTCGCATGCGCCATTTGGCTCCTTGAGCAGGTCTCTGAGAAGGCCGGGTTAAGATAGGAAAGCTGCGATGTGCCGAATGCACTCGTTAGGCGCTTCCTCGGGAACGTAGTTCCCGACGCCCGGTAATGTGACCGTTGCTCCGTTGGGAAACAAGTTCGTCATGCGTTCCAAGGCATCCTCACCGTAGGTGGTGTCGTCGCTACCCCATAACATCAAACTCGGTTTGTTTCGGAGGACCTCTAGCCGCTCCCGCACCGAGTCGAACCAGCCGTCGTTTGAAGTCATTGCACGGGCTAGAGCTTCCGGACAATACGTCTCGAACTGATTGTTGAACGCGTGCTGGTACTGGTCTTGGACCCACTTAGAGAGGCGGTGATTGTCGGCAAAGAGAACCGGCAAGTAGAACTTCGGGGACGGATTGATCAGGCGAAACCAATACTGGTTGATCGGGCTGGAAGCGGTATTGCAGACAAACCGAATAATCGAATTGTTCGCCAGCGACCAAAGCCAAGTATTTGTCAAAACGACATCTCGGACCTGTCTAGGGTTCCGGACCGCCCACTCCAAACCGATCGATGCGCCGAAGTCGTGCCCCACGATCGTTACGTCTTCAAGCCCGAGAGAGCCGATCAGAGCTTCGAGCCTGTCAGTGTGTGCAGCCGGTCGGTAGTCTGCGGTTTTTGGCTTCTCGGATAGGCCGAGCCCGAGGTGGTCGATCGCGATGCATCGGAACCGGGGAGAAAGTCCTGCGATGAGTTTCCGATACAGAAACGACCATGTCGGCGAACCGTGAAGGAAAACGATCGGTTTGCCGCTGCCGATATCGACGTAGCGCATAGCCCCGTCGGCGGACTGAAAGGTCCGCAGTTCGTACGGAAACTCAACGGTGTTCAACCATTGAGCGCGCAAAGCCAAATCCGTCGAATATGGAACCATCGTTGGTGATTACACATTCTACGAGCGGTTTTGGCATTGCGCTCAGAAAACCCTATGCGAATGCAAGCTTGAGCGACTCGTCGAGGTCTTCGATCAAATCGTTGACATCTTCGATTCCGATGCTGAGGCGAAGGAGGGTGGGTGGAATCCCTTTGGCGACCCGCTGCTCCTCCGTCATCGTCGCATGCGACATCAAAGGCGGATAAGCGATCAGACTTTCCACGCCGCCGAGCGATTCGGCGAGAAGGAACACGCTGGTGCTTTCGCACGCCTTTCTCGCTTGGGCGACGGTTCCGTCGACTTCGTAGGCAAGCATCCCGCCGAATCCGCTCATCTGCTTCTTGGCAACCGGGTAGTCGGGGTGGGTGGCGAGACCCGGATAATGAACACGGCTCACCCGTGGGTGAGCCGCCAGGAATTCTGCGACGGCTTGGGCGTTGGTACAGTGCGTCTTCATTCGGCAAGCCATCGTCTTCACCCCGCGAAGCGTTAGCCAACAATCGAACGGACTTGGCACGGCGCCGACCGCCTTATTCCACTCGTACACGGCGATGTGAAGCGCGTCGTCGTTGGTCACGACCGCTCCGCCAATAACGTCGGAGTGACCGCTGATGTACTTCGTGGTGCTGTGCACGACGATGTCGCATCCGAGATCCAACGGATTTTGCAGAACCGGCGATGCGAACGTGTTGTCGAAGATGACGATCAAGCCGTGCTGCTTGGCGACCTTGACGACCGCCGAAATGTCGGAAACGCGCAGGTTGGGGTTCGTCGGAGTCTCGAACAGAAGGATCTTGGTGTTCGGCTGAACCGCATCGCTAATCGAAAGCGGGTTATGAGCGCAGAACTCGCCGACCTGGATCCCCTGCCTGGGAAGTAGCTTCTCGCCAACCCTGAAGGTGCCGCCGTAAATATCGCTCGCGATCAGGACATGGTCGCCCGCCTGAAGAAGCGACAGCGAAGCCACGATCGCTGCCATGCCGCTTGAGAATAGGACGCAGTGCTTGCCGTTTTCGAGTGCCGCGATCACCTGCTCAAGCTGATGGCGGTTCGGATTGCCGCATCGCGTGTAATCGAAAGGTGGTGCATGGTCCAGATCAGCCCATCCAAATGTGGCGGATTGGTAAAGGGGAGGAATGACCGCTCCATACTGGGGATCGAGTTCCTGTCCGACGCGAAGGGCTTTAGTGGCAAACCGCATAGGTGAGAGGATACACCTCGTTCGAGGCCGTTCCGCCCCCGGTGTTTGTCCGCGACTAACATTATTTGTACGAATTGCCACTTCCCAAACCACAACAACTCGGATCGCGTCCTGTGCCAAAAGGTTTGCCCGCGGAGTGAATAGTCGATAGAGTTAGTCAACTATTTTTGAACCTAAAATCCTCATGGATCGGCAAAAAGGGGACGCCGTCGACCAGAAGGGAGTGCTCTCGGAGTGAGAGGATCGTTACGGCGCCCTTGCCTTGTTTGAATGCATTCACCTTCCAAAATGTTCCCTGGGCCCACTCTCGCCGAGCCCGTGAGCAAGCTCGCACAAGGTCCGCGCACGAAAGCGGGCAAACGGCCGGTCGCTTTTCGGGGCCATTCGTCCTAGTCACAGCAACTGGTCATCGGAAGCGAGTATCCGGGCCGGGCTCTCGCCTGCGCTCCATGGCGATTCTACGAGAGCATGGACTCAAGGAGAGCTTGGGCAGCGGCAAGGGCTTCGTCGGTCTTGTCAGGCGACTTGCCTCCGGCGGTGGCGAAATCGGGGCGACCGCCTCCGGCGCCTCCGGCGATCTTTGCGACTTCGCGCACGATGTTTCCGGCGTGAGCCCCTCTCTTGACCGCGTTCTCGCCTGCCTTCGATAGGAAGGTCACCTTGCCGTTGCCGACTACGGCGACGAGCCCGACGAAGTCAGGCTTACCGGCGGCAGCGCCATCGAGTGCGGCGGCAGCGGTTTTCTGCTCAACCTCGCCGAAGTTCTTGACCCAAAGCGAGATGCCTTTAACGTCGATGAACTCAGGCGCGCCCGACTTTGAACCTCCGCTGGTAAGCGAAGCCATCTCCGCTTTCTCCCGCTTGCGACGATCCTCTTTAGCTTGATCGATGATCCGCTCGATAGCGGGAACAAGATCTTTTGGGCTCGCCTTCAGGAGATCGGCAGCCTGACGAACGCGATGCGACTCATCGAGCACCCACTGATAGGCCGCCTCTCCGGTGATCGCCTCGATTCGCCGGACGCCGCTTGCCGCACTACTTTCGGAGACGATCTTGAAAAGCCCGATCTCGCCGGTCGAGCGAACGTGGGTACCTCCGCAAAGTTCGCGGCTGAAATCGCCGATCTCGACCATCCGGACGTTGTTTCCGTACTTCTCTCCGAACAGAGCCATCGCGCCTTTGGCCTTCGCTTCAGCGATCGGTAGATCGACATAGGTGGTGACCGTCTCGTTTCCGAGCGCCTGCTCGTTCACGATTCGTTCCACTTCCGCCTTCTGGTCCTCGGTCATTGCGCCCGGATGGGTGAAGTCGAATCGCAAGTTCTCGGGGCCGACGTACGATCCGGCTTGGGTTACATGAGTTCCGAGGACGCGCCTCAAAGCGGCTTGAAGTAGGTGGGTCGCCGTGTGGTTCCGAAGAATTCGAGCTCGCCGGGACGCCGTCACGACCGCCTCAACCCTCTTGCCGAGAATGGCTTCTGGTTGGATATCAGTCGAAATATCGTGCCAAAAGATGCCAGCGTTCTTAGTAGTATTCGTGACTATCAGATTGAGCCCGTCACCGATAAGCGTGCCTTGGTCACCGACCTGTCCTCCCGACTCGGCGTAAAAGGCAGTCGTGTCGAGCGCGACCTTCAGCCTATTCCCGCCCAAAGGCTTGATCCTGACGATGGTTCCCGAAACCTTCGTCGTCTGATAGCCGGCAAACTCGGTCGTTGCTGGAGCCTCTGGAAGGACGAGTTCTTCTCCGCCGACAACTCCGCCGTACACCGATTCGCGATCTTGCGCGCCTCTCGACCGCTCCTGAGCGTCTTTCAGCGCCAATTCATAGCCGTCGATGTCGATACCGATCGATTGCTCGCCTGCGATCTCTTGGGTGATCTCAAGAGGGAATCCGAACGTATCGTAAAGCTTGAAGGCGATGTCGCCTCCCAAAGTGCGCCCTTTACCGCTAGCTATTAGCCCATCGAGTTCGCCCTGCAGCAATTGTGTCCCGGCTGCCAAAGTGCGACGGAACAACGCCTCTTCGCCTTTGAGGGTCTCGGCGATCGTTTCATGGTTCTCGACAAGTTCGGTGTAGAAGTCACCCATCGACTCGACAAGGCCGTCGAAAACTCGATGGAAGAACGGCTTGTCGATACCCAGCACACGCTGACCTTTCAAAATCGCTCGGCGAATAAGGCGGCGAACGACATAGCCGCGGCTCGAAGTACCAGGCAACACTCCGTCGGCGATGCAGAATACGGCGGTTCGAACGTGGTCGGCGATAATCCGGCGCGCCGCTTCCACCTCAATCGTTCCACGATCCGCGTTCGGTGCGAGTTCGTCGATCACTTTGAAGATCGGCTCAAAGACGTCGGAATCGTAGACGGACGCGTATCCGCCAAGTACGAGGGCAGCGCGCTCAAGCCCAAATCCGGTGTCGATCGACCGGAACGGCAACGAGGGCATTCCATCTTTGACGTAGCCAAGCTTGGGATTCTGAGGATCCCGGTGGTGACCTTGCCAATCGTAGGTGATAAAGACGTCGTTCCAGAACTCGACCCATTTGCCAGCCGCTTCATCGCGTTGCCAATCCGATTTGCTGTAGGAACCAGTTGGCGGCGCCTCGTCGCTTACCCAATAGAACATCTCCGAGTTGGGACCGCAAGGTCCAGGAGGGCCGTAAGTGAAGGAGCCAGCGGGCCAATAGTTGCTCTGCTCGTCGAGGTGAACAATGCGCGTCGCAGGGTCGATTCCGGTCGGCGCGATCCACTTCTCCCACTCGCCATACGCTTCGCTGTCGTCTTCGAAAATGCTAAACGAAAGGCGTTTCGGGTCGAGCCCAAGCCACTCAGGGGCGGTGAGAAACTCCCAGGAGAACGCGATCGCCTCAGCCTTGAAGTAGTCCCCGAAAGAGAAGTTGCCCATCATCTCGAAAAACGTGAGATGGGTGTCGTCGCCAACCTCCTCGATGTCGCCGGTTCGGACGCATTTTTGTGCCGTCATTAGCCGTTTGTTCTCGGGTTGGGCGACTCCGCGGAAGTACGGCTTGAACTGGATCATGCCGGCGCCGTTAAACAGCAGCGACTCGTCAAGCCGCCCCGTTACGTCGTACGGAATCAGAGAGCCGCCCGGGAACCTTAAATGCCCCTTGGACTCAAAGAACCGCAGATACTTCTCGCGCAATTCTCGAACCTTCATATAGGCTAAAAGGGTACCAGCCTAACCCCTTACCATCGCGCGAACAACCACGCGGACAATGCCCGCACTAGAAAAGCAACCGGTTTGGTGATGCTTGTCGAATGCGGGCTCGTCGATTGAAGAAGGACTACTGGGTCGCATACCCCGGTTAGACCTGCACGTACTTCGAAATGGCGTGAACCAATTCGATACTGAACCCGGGAACGTGGACGAGATCCTCTATAGCTGCGAAGGGCGCGTGCCATCTTCTGTAAGCACAGAGTTTGGTTGCCAGCTTTACCCCTATCTCCGGGATCGCGGCGAGGGTTTCCAGGCTTCCAGTGTTGATCGAAACCGGTTTGATGACGATGGAATCGGATGATGCTGCCTCTGGCTTTCGATTTCTGTCTTGAGGAGCTTGCTCGGAAGTGCCTTGCTGCTCGACAGCGAGTTGCTTTGCCACGAGTTCCGCATGGGAGTCGCTGTCGTGGATGACTCTCGGTGTGATCATGATAATCACGTCCTGCTTTTTGATCTCGCTATGGTAGAAGTGGAAGAGATTGCCGATCAAGGGAATCTCCCCGAGCAGAGGAACCTTGCTGTCGAGTCGACGCTTGTTTTCAAAGGTCATCCCGCCGATGATGATAGTCTCGCCCTCCTTTACGCGAACGGTTGTGTTAGCGCGGCGAACGGTGTTGATCGGCAGTCCTCCCAAGCCTGCGCCTGTGACGTCGCTGACTTCAGGGTTGAGCTGAACAGTGATCTGTCCATCCTCAGATAGGTACGGAGTCATCTTGAGCGATATTCCCGTTTTGATCTGCTGCAATGTCGTGTAGGGGAAGTTGACGGGGCCACTCACGACGTCGAAGTAGCTTTCCTGACCGACTTCGATGAACGCCTCCTTTCCTTCGAGCGTCATGATTCTCGGGCTCGCCTTCAGCGTTGCAACGCCTTTGCTAATAAGCGCCTTGAGAGTGGCGACATCGGTGGCAGCAGCTTGGGTGTATTGAAGCTGCATCGACGGCGCAGTGGCATCGCTTGAGAACCCGAAGTGCTTCCACGTGAAAGTGAGGTCGAACTGATTAAGGGCGTCGGTGCTCGCTTCGGTAATCAGTGCTTCCAGAACGATCCGAGTCGCGGGCACATCGAGCATATGGACGTCATGCAGAATTCGTTCCATCATCGCTGGCGACGCAGTAATGATAAGTGTTCTATCCCCTGCCACGGCCTTTATGTAGCCCGCCATCGATGAGGGGAGCTGGGCGGCAAGCTTTTCCCCGGTCATGTAGTTCGGCTTGTACATTCTGCTGGTGGCGAACCGCAGGAAATTTGGGCTCGTAGGTTCTGCTTTTCCCACCAAATAGCTCTCGCCGATTTTAGTCCAACAATATCCGCCGGGCATCAAAAGTAGGTCCAACGCCTCTTCGATCGAACGATTCTTGATCGATGCGCTGACGTTTCCTTGGACTGTGTCGTCAGGAACGATCGATGCTCCGGAAGCGACTGCCAGATCAGAGAGTGCTTGCTTTAGGTCGGTATCTTGAAAGACATTCGATACCCGCTTCAGTTGGCCGGGAGATGCCTGCGCCGGAATCGCCGTGGCCGCCGGAGTTTTTGGCGGGGCCTGTGCCAAGGAAGTCTTGAACGATGCCATTGCCGCCGATAAGATAAAGATAGTTAAGATGCTGTTATATTTCATGTTATTCTCTTGAGATCATCGCTAGGCTTACAGAATGGGAAGGGCAACACTCGTTGGTTAATGCTTGGCCGGTTTTGTCACCGGATTGTTAAGAGCGACAAGCGACAGTCTCTTCTCGCCTCGTACAGTGGAAACCTTGATTCCTGCGGTCTTCGATTCGCGAATCGTGCCGGTCTTCATCACGACCTCGAGGACGTATTCCCCGTCTTTGAGCTGGTTCACATCGATCTGACCGCTCGGGCGCACGCGTTGAGTCGGAAGAATCCGCTTCGGTATCCCCGATGCCTGAAGTATCAATATCGTCGCGATGCGCGCCGAATCCACGACGCGAGCCTCGACTTGAGGTTCGACGATTGCATTGCCTGAATTCGAGAATTGGCAGGTGAATCCGTACGTATGGTCCTTGACTTGGGAAATCTGGATGTCGCCGGATGCCGCAAATCGCAGAACAGGCAGGACGGTCTTGTTCTTGCCGATTAGGAGTAGCGTTCCCGAACCCACGACGGCGCCCTCTCGGGTCTTTGCCACAAGGTGCAACTCGCCGTAGTAGAACGGCTTCGAGAGCAGTCCTTCCGGAACCGAAGTTAGGATCCTCAGTGTTCGCTCTTGCCCACCCCCAACTACTGCGTTCGCAACGGGCTGAGTGCACCATCCTGCGATTGAGAAATCCTCGCCTGCGCCGAAAGGCCCTGTAGCCCCCATCAAAGTTGTTGGAGTTGTAACGGTGCCCTCGACAACGATCGGATCGGAGGAGGAGTTCAAGACCTTAAACGGAAGGCCCCTCGTTGCGCCGGGAGTTGCGTTGAACTCAAGTGGATCCGGAGAAAGACTGATTTCAACGTTTGCTTCGGCTGCAGTTACCGATGGATCGCCCTGGACAACGATCTCCTTCTGAAAATCGGGAAGCCTCTGCCCCTCCATCGAAATAACGCCTTCGAATCGGTAAGGTCCACTTGGAAGTCTGTTGAGTGACAAGAAGTTCAGTGCGACGGTTGCATTCGGGATGATTCTCCGTTCCTCGAATGTCGCGCTGATGACCCGTCTCTTTCTTCCGTTTCGTACTTGAAACACATCCCCCCGACCTGAAAATCGAGCGAGTGCGTCTCCTGTGTTCTTGACCATACAGGCAACCACGGTGCCGGCTGGATGTGTTTGCGCGCTAGGAGTAAATGCGGCCGAAGCATCTTGAACGGTCCCCCCCTTCTTCGAAACGCCCGCTTCGACATGCACTAGAATTGGGATCACGAAGCGCAGAACGACCTTTAGTTTCGTCTCGGGCTGAGGCTTCTGCGATGCGACGATAAGTGCGGCACAGTAGAAGCCGCGAGCGCTTGCGGGGACGCTCATCCTGATGGATAGGTTCTGCTGATCGAGGGGCTGAAGCGTTAACCGGGTCTGATTGGGAAGCCTCATCCAAGGCAAGCAGGAAGGAAAACTCCTTAGAACCTCAGGCGTTATCTTCTCCACTTCGATCGCTTCGAAACCACCTAACGATTGCTGAAGATATAGGGCGGAGATCTCAACCGTATTCGGTATGTCGCTCTGGTTATTCCGGAGGATTAGAGGCAGTTCGTAGGTGACGCCCGCCTTTACGGAAACTTCATGGCTAGCTGGTTGTACGAATAGTCCCTGCGACCAAGCGAAGCACGAGGCGCAGAACACAGATAGTATTAATGGGATCCTAAGTTTCATCGCATTGCTCCTGCCGACCGTTCAACCTGCGATTGGAATTGACCAAAACGAGTTGAGCGTTCGGTCGGCTTTGAAGTCGACCGTGTTTGGATTTGAAGCGTCCGGGGAGGCAGGGCGACCTCCCCTGAACTTCGCCAACCCTCAACCGATCCCAAGTTCGCCCTATGAGGTCTGGCGTATTTTCGGGCGCTAACCGGCAGCGATCGTGACAGTCAGCGTGCCCACCGATCCGGCATCGGGCGGAAGACCCGTTGTTGAGTTACCCATCAACTGACCGGATACCGTATGGTTTGCGCCAGGGGTAATCGGAAGGCCCGTGATCTTGGCAAGGTCGGCCCACCCTGTCGCGTCCAGATTGCACTGGACTTCGTAAGGATTTACAGTCACGACACTCGCCGTGAGCGTATAAACCACGTTTGATGTTGCTGTGAAGTGACCAATCATTCCTGCAACGTACGGCCCATTGAAGCCGCCGTCGGTGACATGGAAGGTGAACAGCTTCGTGTTCGGAAGGGGCGTTCCAGTAGTGATCGGTGACAGGTTCATATAGGTGTCGACGGAGACGCCCACGCCGGCAAACTGCGTTCGAACACCGCTATTTGCCTGAGCGAAAGCTCCCGATATGACGAGTCCGGCTAGACCGGCGATTGTGATTAACTTCTTCATGGGATCTCGTTTGAACTAAGCCGCCAAGCGACCTATTTTGGTGAGCCGCTGGGTGTCGCTTCCCGCGTGCGTCAGCTCGGTCCGCACGCGGGAGCATGTCTGCAGTCAGGCTTGTATTAGCCGGCCGCGATGGTTACCGTCAGAACGCCTGCGGAACCGGCATCGGGAGGAAGACCGACTGTGGGGTTACCCATCAATTGGCCCGTTACTGTGTGTGTGGCGCCCGGAGTGATCGGGAGACCTGTGATCTTGGCCAGGTCTGCCCATCCGGTTGCGTCGAGATTGCACTGAACTTCGTATGGCTTGGTCGTCAAGACGCTTGCTGTGAGTGTGTAGACCACGTTCGAAGTTGCAACGAATCTGCCACCCAGTCCATCGGCATACGGGCCCCAGAATCCGCCGTCGGTCACGTGGAAAGTAAACACGTTCGGAGTCGGAATCGGCGCAATGCTGACGATCGCCGACAGATTCATATAGGTGTCGACGGAGACGCCAACACCGGCATACTGCGTGCGAACGCCGCTATTTGCCTGGGCGAAAGCGCCAGAAACGATAAGTCCGGCTAGACCGGCGATTGTCATTAACTTTTTCATGGGATCTCCTTTGGATAGAGTCGTGTTTGCGACCCAAATAGACGAGCGAGTTGAATCCGGTTCCCGCGTGCGTCAGCTCGAGCCGCACGCGGGAACTTGGCTGTAGGCTGAAGTTAGCCGGCGGCGATTGTAACCGTCAGAACGCCTGCGGATCCTGCATCGGGCGGAAGCCCGGTGGTGGGGTTACCCATCAACCGACCTGTAACGGTGTGCGTGGCGCCCGGAGTGATCGGTAGACCTGTGATCTTGGCCAGGTCTGCCCATCCCGATGCGTCGAGATTGCACTGGACATCGTATGGCTTGGTCGTCAAGACGCTAGCCGTGAGCGTGTAAACCACGTTCGAAGTAGCCACGAATCTGCCACCCAGTCCATCGGCATACGGGCCCCAGAATCCACCGTCCATTACTCGGAAGTTGAACACGTTCTGGTTCGGAATCGGAGCAAGGCTAATGATCGCCGACAGATTCATATAGGTGTCGACGGAGACGCCAACACCGGCATACTGCGTGCGAACGCCGCTGTTTGCCTGCGCAAAAGCGCCAGAGACGATAAGTCCGGCCAAGCCGGCGATAGTCGTTAACTTTTTCACGGGATCTCCTTTAGTAAGAGTCGCCTTGCGACCCAAATAAGCGAGCGAGTTGAATCCGGTTCCCGCGTGCGTCAGCTCGAGCCGCATGCGGGAACGTGGTTGGAATCAGGCTGAAGTTAGCCGGCGGCGATTGTAACCGTCAGAACGCCTGCGGATCCTGCATCGGGTGGAAGTCCGGTAACGGGATTACCCATCAACCGGCCCATTACCGTGTGCGCGGCGCCGGGGGTGATCGGAAGACCGGTGATCTTGGCCAAGTCTGCCCACGGAGATCCGTCGAGATTGCACTGTACGTCGTATGGCTTGGTCGTCACGACGCTAGCCGTGAGCGTGTAGACCACATTCGATGTGGCAACGAATCTGCCACCCAGTCCATCGGGATACGGTCCCCAGAAACCGCCGTCCGTGACGTGGAAGTTAAACACGGCAGGAAGCGGAATCGGAGCAAGGCTAATGATCGGCGACAGATTCATGTAGGTGTCGACGGAGACGCCAACACCGGCATACTGCGTGCGAACACCGCTGTTTGCCTGCGCAAATGCGCCAGATACTACGAGACCGGCTAACCCGGCAATTGTCACTAACTTTTTCATAGCTCTCCTTTCAAATGGTCTCAATGCGACCATAAACGAGCGGAATTAAATACATCTCCACCTGTGTCCGCCCAAGCGCAAATGGAAACATCGTTATTGGCAAACTCGGGTTAACCGGCTGCGATAGTTACCGTGAGAACGCCTGCGGATCCTGCATCGGGTGGAAGTCCGGTAACGGGATTACCCATCAACTGGCCCATCACTGTGTGCGCGGTGCCCGGAGTGATCGGGAGACCGGTGATCTTGGCCAGGTCTGCCCATCCCGTTGCGTCGAGATTGCACTGTACGTCGTATGGCTTGGTCGTCACGACGCTAGCCGTGAGCGTGTAGACCACATTCGATGTGGCAACGAATCTGCCACCCAGTCCATCGGGATACGGTCCCCAGAAACCGCCGTCCGTGACGTGGAAGTTAAACACGGCAGGAAGCGGAATCGGAGCAAGGCTAATGATCGGCGACAGATTCATGTAGGTGTCGACGGAGACGCCAACACCGGCATACTGCGTGCGAACACCGCTGTTTGCCTGCGCAAATGCGCCAGATACTACAAGGCCGGCTAACCCGGCAACCAATGCTAGTTTTTTCATAGGATCTCCTTTTGCACTGGTCGTTTAGCGACCAATAAGTAGAGCGGAATAGAAACGGTAGGCGCAATCGACCGCTCAAACCCGAAATGCGCACCGCAGCCGGATGTAATTTGGATTAGTTGGCAGTAATGGTTACCGTCAGGAGGCCGTCTGTATAGAGGTCTGGCGGAAGACCAGTAACCGGGTTACCCAATAGCCGGGTATCAACGGTATGGGCTCGCCCTGGAGTTACCGTCTGCCCGGGAAGGGTAGCGACCGTAGCCCACGCAGAACTATCGAGTTTGCTTTGGACTGTGTACTTGTTGCCATCCATCGTCACGCTTGCAGTGAGCTTGTAGGCGACGTTCGACGTAGCATTGAACGTCTTCGGCCCTGGGCTCGGATAGGGTCCCCCATATCCGCCATCGGTTACATGGAACACGATGTCGGCGTTTGTGATAATCGGAGACAAGTTCATGTAGGTGTCTACTGAGATGCCTACACCGGCATATTGCGTACGAAAGCCGCTATTGCCCTGAGCTAGTGCTCCACTTACCACTATGCTGGCAAGCCCGCAAAGTAGAAAGAATTTTTTCATCTGTACCCCTTTCAATTCGGTCGACTAACGACCATGTTAAGTGAGCGGATTCATGTTGAACTCCGCGCATATCCGCTCCATTTCGATTCGCGGATTCTGTTTTCGCCGACCGAGAAAGCCCTCGGCCGAGCAAATCGTGGTGGTATCTCATCGTTATTCTCCTGTAATCGTCACGGTCAACGTCCCGTTGTAAACGCCTGGAGGGTTGGCGGCCGTGGTCTTGATGCGTCCCGAGAGATAGAAGTTGTAGATCCCCAATCCGAGGGAGCCCGAGACCGGATACCGAATGCTCGAGCAACCCCCTGGGTTGGAGAGAACAGCGGTATCGGCGGCCGAACTGGCCAAAGAGGCGCTCGTATCGATGCTCAGCCACAGTTGGCTGGTTGGGATCGTACTGGTTTGGAAAACTGGTGGCGTTAGGCTTGCGGCAAGATGGAACTTCGTATTTGCCGTCGCGCCGATCGTCGAGTATGGGTGCACGTAGCCTGTGTGAGATTCTGGCGGGGTTGCTACGTCGGGAACGGTAGCGTGAAAATACAGGCCCTGATCGAGGGAGACGTTCAGGTAGGTTCCGACCGTGTATTGGTAACTGAATGCTGCCGATGCCGCCGTCGAGTCGAACAATAGTGTGAATGTCACGACTCCTGTGTAGGTGCCCGGTGCTGTGCTTGCTGGGATGGTGACGACTAATCCGGTCGTTAGAATCTGGGTTGGGTTCAATTGCGAAGTCGTCGCTGTGCATCCGTTGGCGAAGATTGCGCCAGGGCCTGAGCCTCCGATCGGAATCGACGGCGTTGCGCCAGCGGGGAAACCGAAGGATGGATAAGCTGTTTGACCCGTCGCGGCAAGGTTTAGTGCGACGCTAGTTTCGGGGCCGGTGTGGCTACCCACGTAGCCAGATAGCGACCATGTGCAGGATGAATGGGTCACTGCGGCGATGCTTGTAGCAATCTTCGACGATGCTGCGGTGAATTTCCAAGGCGGTGTCTGAGGGGCGCCAGATATCGTGAAATCGGCTGGCACGAGCCCGGTCGGGCTTACCAAAACCCTGCCCTTTTGAATCACGGTGTAGGAGTAGCCGATCACCGAAACTCGAGGACATCCGGAGTAGAGCTGTAAGGTGAAAAGGATGTTTCCCGTGTAGGTTCCAGGTTTGGCAGATGCGGGCACGGAAACGATGACGCCTGCGGTTGCGATTGTTATCGGCTCGCAGCATTTTGCCGAAGTACCGTTGAAAATCAAAGTTCCCGGTGTCGATCCGCCTAGTTGAAGTTTTGGCAAAGAGCCGGCCGTCAGACTTGCCCCGTACATGGTGGCGTTGACGTTTGCGAGGTTCAATGACACGGAGGTCTCTGGGCCATTGGTGGAGCATACGAGGGCATTAAGACTCCATGACCTCGCGCTGCCGGCTCTTTGG
>Ga0364867_10641_pt1 | contig 15824 bp, 17 predicted proteins | sample ExccelAu500001D4_3_FD_206915 | JGI IMG/M metagenome (GOLD analysis project Ga0364867, IMG submission 206915) | Enriched cells from Trout Bog Lake Hypolimnion, Wisconsin, USA - BchlTB.Aug13.5000.01.D4 | ecosystem: Environmental > Aquatic > Freshwater > Lake > Hypolimnion/Profundal zone | place...
TCGGATCACATACTCCCCGAAGATACCCGCAATATTAATCTTTCGTTCATTGTTAACCGTTTTGCAAAACGAAGAGGTGGTACGGCTGGAAACATCAGTTATGCATTGGGATTACTACATGCGCCGCATATTCTTTTCTCATGCGCTGGAAAAGATTTCGATGATTATAAGGCCGACTTTAAAAAATTTTCAATAGATACATCAAAGGTTCACATCGATCCCGATGATCATACTGCCACAGGATTTGCGATGTCTGACAAAAATCAAAATCAAATCTGGGGATATTATTATGGCGCAATGAAAAATAATAAAAATCTTAAACTAAAATCCATAGTACACAAGACTGATCTTGTTCTTATCGGCCCACAAGGCGCAGACGGTAGTCTTTCTTTCATCAATCAATGTATCGAATTACACTTGCCCTATATGTTTGACCCTGGATTTATTTTAACTCAAGTCACAAATAAAGACCTTCAGTATGGGCTGAGTAACGCCACATATATTATAGGAAATGAATACGAAATGAAACTTATGAGGGATAGAATCAAAAATTTTGCAAAAATCATTAAAGACAAAATTATTATCACAACCTTAAGCGAGAAAGGCGCAACAATTGATGCAAACGGAGAAAGATATAAAATTAAGTCTGCACATGCCACAAAGGTTGTTTCTTCAACCGGTGCAGGAGATGCGTGGCGTGGAGGATTTCTTGCGGGAATAGAAAAAGGATTCGACCTGCAAATTTCAGGACAAATGGGAGCTGTTGCTTCGTCATATGCCGTTGAGTATTTCGGCACTCAGGAGTATCACTACACAAAAAAGGAGTTTACAAAACGATACAAAGAAACATATAATACAACTCTAGAGTTGTAAATTTGAAATCCGAATATCGAAATTCGAATTTAACATTGTTTATGATACAAAAACTTTCATACGATATTAAAGATCCGAAACTTGCCCCTCAGGGTAAGCTCAAAATTGAGTGGGCTGGCAAGCAGATGCCGGTTCTCAGATCAATTCATGAACGTTTTACCAAAGAAAAACCTTTAAAGGGAATTACTCTTGCTGCCTGTCTTCATATCACAAGTGAAACAGCAAACCTCCTTATAACACTTCAGGCAGGCGGAGCAAAAATTGTTGCGAATGCTTCCAATCCACTGTCAACACAGGATAGCGTGGCAGCTTCCCTCGTGAAGGATTACGACATACCGACATACGCAATCAAAGGTGAAGATAATAAAACGTATTTTGGACATCTGAATGCAGTACTTGATGCTAATCCAAACATCACAATGGATGACGGCGGCGATCTAATCTACGCGGTACATACAAGCCGCAAAGAAAAATTACCCAATATCATTGGCTCATCCGAAGAAACAACGACAGGAGTTATAAGACTCAAAGCAATGGAAAAAGAAAATGCGTTGAAACTTCCTGTTGTTGCTGTCAATGATAGTGACACCAAACACTTATTTGATAACCGCTACGGTACAGGACAATCAACAATTGATGGAATTCTCAGAGCTACCAATATCCTGCTTGCAGGAAAAATATTTGTTGTGGGTGGATACGGATGGTGCGGACGCGGAATTGCAATGAGAGCAAAAGGAATGGGTGCAAATGTTATCGTTACGGAAGTTGATCCGATTCGCGCATTGGAGGCTGCAATGGATGGCTACAGAGTTATGCCCATGAGCGAGGCTGCAAAAACTGGTGATATTTTTGTTTCAGCAACAGGCGATAAACACGTGATTTCCAAAGAAACCATGCTTCATATGAACGATGGTGCTATTCTTGCCAACTCGGGACATTTTGATACGGAAATTGACATGGAAAGTCTTGAAAAAATGAAAAAAGCAAAACGAAATATCCGGAATTTTCTTGACGAATATACACTTATCAGTGGAAAAAGAATTTACGTTCTTGGTGAGGGACGATTAGTAAATCTTGCCGCTGCAGAAGGACATCCGGCAGAAGTAATGGATATGTCTTTCGCCAATCAAGCACTCGCTGCAGAATATTTCGTTAAAAATAAAGGGAAGCTTCTTAATAAAGTATATATTTTGCCCCGTGAACTTGATATCCAGGTTGCGATGATCAAACTCAAGGCCATGGGAATTTCTTTTGACAAACTTACACCAGAGCAGAAAAAATATCTCGACTCATGGGATGAGGGAACACAATAATTACTCCTAATATTTCATTGGGTTTCTGAAGTTTGCATCTTTTCTCTAATATGAGAGAGATGAGCTTTCACTATTCCTGGTGCAATTTCCAATATTTTTGCAATATCTCCTTGTTTTAACCCCACAACCGCTAAGTACAACCATCTCTTTTTGCCGCTTTGTCAATTTACCCGCATTAACCAATCTCAACAATCTTCTTGTTTCCAATTCTGCAATTGCAGTTTCTTCAGTATTATCCGGAAAAATTGGATATCCTTCCATTGATAATACTTTAATATCAGATTGACCTAGGCATATTTCAGATGGCACTTTTGAGATATACCTTCCAAGTTTTTCTTTTCTGTTATTACTTATCACTTTGTTGCGTATTGTTGTACGGAGATAACTTAGAGGGTTTACATCAGGATTGAGAATTACTGCATGCGTAAATAAACCGATCTAAGCTTCCTGAACAATATCTTCTGCTCCATAAAAATCTTCTGTTAAAATTCTAGCATATCGAAGCATACCAGGATAATATTTTTTGTAAAGACTAACAAGAGAATGTTCTCCTGATATTTGAGTAAAGATTCTCCTATTTTCTGATCTATTTCCAACTGAACTTTCTATACTCATAAGTAGCAGATATTATAAAACTCCCTCAAAGAATTCCTACTTAGACCCAATAACATATCGTTCTGCTGCAAATGCCTGAGAAGCAGACTCAGTACCTATTAAGGTAAGCTGGTCTAATGCTGCTCCCATGAACGTCCATGGTCGACTAAATTTGCCAGAAACATCGGGTTTAGGATTCAAACTTCTATGGTGAACCCCATCAAAGTCGCCTACTCGGGGACCCTTAAGACTTGGCAAAACACCATCCGAACCCAACTTATTGCGCTCATTGCGTGCATACCATACCGTCACAGCTTCAAGAACGCTGGGAGTATGGTATTGGAGGTTCGAAAATCCCTCATCATGTCTGAACAGCTCATCACCAAAATGACTCACCATCCTGTCCGATAGCAGGCCAAATCGCACAGGATCGGCGCCATTATTCCCAGATAATTCCTCAGGAGTATACTGACCATATAGAACATCATCCATGAATATTTCGGATATTGCTTCTCTTTCTGTGTCTCTTCTTTTATTACTAAGATCAACGGCTAATGTTTCAGCAAGACTCCTGATCTGCCTGCTAGTAACCGGAACATTGGGAGCCACAAATAATGTATATTCAACACCCCTTTTCCCTACTCTATCAACAAGATTATAAGTACCATCTTCATTCCATTGTGCCTGCTGTTGTAAAAATAGATCTCGCAACGTATCAGGACGTGGCAGCTTTATCCCACCAATTAATCGCCGCCTGGTAATTTGAGACACAACATCAAGATATGCTTTCGCTGCGGTATCTATTTGACCAGCAATAGCTACTGATGCAGGTTGTCTAGAAGAGCCTTCTTGTTTAATACCCATTAATATATTATAGGGTAATAATGTGTGTTTTGCAAGATACGTAGATTCTAGGTGGAAGTGCACCACAAAGCAGTGGTAGCGTGAAGTTTATGTATCATCTCATAGGGAGTTTTGTATTGCAAGCATTTTCCGGGAGTTTTGTTTAACTTATCTTCTACTGCTGCAATATATGCATCAGATAAAGGATCGATACTTACACCCTTTGGAATAAATCTCCTAATCCTTCCATTTGTATTCTCAACGGTGCCTTTCTCCCAACTATGATATGCATGACAAAAATACATTGTCAACAAAAGTGCTTGTGCAATCTCTTTATGCTTTGTGTTTCCTGCCCCATTATCAGCAGTCAATGTTTTGATGACATATCCCTGTAATCGTTCTATCAATGCTGCTGCTTTTGTTGCTGCACTTCTGTCCTTCAGTTTTGTGATAATAGTAAATCTTGTCTTTCTCTCAACCGTCACGGACAAGGCAGTCTTGTCCGTTTGTTTACCTATCACGTTATCTGTTTCCCGGTGTCCCATTGTTTTTCTTCCAGTGATACTCTTTGGTCTCAGATCAATGGATACAGACTCAGGTATCTTGCTCTGGCGATGTACCGATCTCCCATTCTGTCGCATCCGTTTCTTACGTTTGAGTACTAAATATTGTTCCAAATGCATCCCTCTCGTCTTTTTCCTTCTGGAGTAAATATACTGATAAATTGTCTCCTGACAGATACTTTCTCCTGGATGATCTATTCGAAGTTTCCCTGCTATCACTTCAGGACTCCAACCGTCATCTCTCAAATGTTTGCGTACATAGAGGAAAATACTTGGCTTTTTTAATGGCGCTTTGTATCTCTGTTTTGCTTTTCGTTTATCTGCAAGCTTTTGAGCCTTACAAGGTAAATACTCATTCTTGAAGTATTCATTCCCATATTTGATGTTTCTTCTGAGTTCTCGTGAAATGCTGGCATGTGATCTCCCTGGCTTTCTCCCAATTGTCCGTAATGTTTTCCCTTGTGACAACATGCAATAGATGATCTCTCGTTCGACGAGTGTTATTTGTTGATAGCTCTTCATTTTCACCTCCTTTCTGTTACTTCATCTTACCTGAAAGTGGTGCACTTCGTTTTAGAACCTAAGTTACTCATTACCTAATCTTATTCTGATAGATTTCCTCTCCTTGAATTTCATATATATCGAAGGTTTACGCATACATAATCCTTTAAAATGAAACTATCTGAACTTGCTTCTTTTGATACTTTTCGTTATAGTTAACTTATGTCCACAAAGTGTGTCAATTTTGTTGTATTTTTTCTTTTTATTTTTTTTCTTTGTGTAAAACCTGTTTCCGTTTTTGCAGCGGAAAATCCTTTGGCTGTTCCCAATAATAAAGTCGGAATTCATATCCTTGATCCCTCTGAACTTCCTGCCGCTGCTCAATTAGTAAACAGCAGTGGGGGTGACTGGGGATATGTCACCATTCCAATTCAATCCGGTGATCAGAATCTTGTAAAATGGCAGCAATTTATGAATGATTGTAAAAAGTATCATGTCATTCCGATTATCCGCTTAGCTACCCAGGATGATTATTTCGCGACACAGGATTGGCGGGCACCTGATCAGGATGACATACTGGATTTTGCAAATTTTCTTAATTCTTTAGATTGGCCGACGAAAAATCGCTATATCATTGTATACAACGAAGTAAACCGCGCAGATGAATGGGGTGGACAAGCAGATCCGGCAACATATGCCAAATTATTAAGCTTTACGGTAACTGTTTTCAAATCGGCCAATCCTGATTTTTTTATCATCAGTGCAGGACTTGATAATGCCGCACCTGATTTGGGAACAACATATATAAACGAATATAATTATCTTACTCAAATGAATCAAGCGGTTCCAGGTATTTTTAACCAAATTGACGGAATCGCAAGTCATTCATATCCAAATCCGGGATTTTCCCAACCGCCGGATTCGACAAGTCTTATGGGAGTGGGGAGTTTTATTCATGAACGAAGTCTAATTGAAAGCATGAGCAACAAACAACTTCCGGTATTTATCACAGAAACAGGATGGTCGTCAGATTCGGTCTCTCCTGACACAGAAGTTCAATATTACGATCAAACATTTAAAACTATCTGGAATGATCCGGATATCGTTGCTATCACCCCATTTCTATTGGATGCCGGAGCTGGACCGTTTGAACAATTCTCTTTTATCGATTCAAATGGTAATAAAACAAAACAATACCAATATATTTATAACATGCCAAAAGTGAAAGGTACCCCGGTTATTCCACCACAAGTACTGGGAGCATCAACAAACGCTGTTTCTAATTCTACAGTTGTAACTAAAAATTTTACAGGCTATAAATTGCCTCATCATTTATTTTCTTTAACCCAAGTTTCAGAAAATATTTTTGATTATTTAATAAATAACTAGTATGGAATGGAATAACGCAGCTGATGTTAAAAAAGATCTGACGGAGATTTTAAAACATATTGAACTTCCGCATATTAATCTCAATCGTATTTATTGTTACCGTACGACAGGATCAAAAGTGAGAGCATTTGCAAGAACGTGGTCCTTTCCCAAAATTTTTCAACGCGCTCTTTCAATAGAACCGGCATATGTTATTGAAGTATTATCCAAACATTATGATAAACTTAATGACGATCAAAAGAAAAAAGTTCTGATCCATGAATTACTTCATATCCCTAAAAATTTTTCCGGCGCACTTCTTCCTCACCGGACAAGAAATCGCAATATTAACTCTCTTGCAAATCAACTGTTTAAAGAGTACAAAAAAAGTATTAAAAAGTAAGTATAAAGTATCAAGGAAATGAAAAACTTGCTTTATACTTAATATGTGATACTTTATACTTATGCTGACAATAATTCATGGTTCTGATATAGCTCTTTCACGAAAATATTTCCTGGAGGAAAAAGAAAAAATAAAAGATGCTGTCCTTTTTGATGCTGACACGATAAATCTTACACATCTTACACAAGTATTTGAAGGTGGTGGATTATTTGGTGAAACAAAATATATTTTTATCGAACAATTGATGACAAAGCGGAAAAAAAGTGCAGAATTAACAACTATTCTTACTTTTCTTGAAAAACACGCGGCAGAACATACTATTATATTATGGGAGGGAAAAGAATTGGAACGAAGCTCACTTAATTTATTAAAAACTGTCAATGTAAAGATATTTAAACTCCCCCAAACACTTTTCCAGTTACTTGATGCTATTCAACCGGGAAATGGCAAAATACTTATTAAACTTTTCCATGAAACTATCAAAAATTCCGAAACCGAAATGATTTTTTTTATGCTCATCCGTCAAATAAGAATTTTATTGACTCTTACACCTGGATCCTCATACCCTGACTTAAATAATCTAATTGAGGAGCTCAAACGAATGGCTCCGTGGCAAAAAAGCAAACTCGAAAAGCAAGCAAATCAGTTCAAGTTAGAACAATTACTTTATCTGTACGACAAACTTTTTCAGCTCGAACTTAGTCAAAAAACGGGAACACTTACTATGCCACTCTCCTCAGCAATTGACTTTTTTCTCGTAGAAGTCTAAGATAATTCCATGAACGATATTGATCCAAAAATTTTTAAAGCCTATGATATCCGGGGGATATATCCGGAACAATTAAATGAAACAAATATTATCCCTATTATCCGGGCGATTTATAAATTTTTCTATGACTCAATTGGAAAAGAGCAACCAACTATTGTCCTTGCCTATGACATGAGGCTCTCTGGTCCGCAACTTTTTGCACAAGCAAAAGAAACATTGCTGGAAATGGGTGCAAACATCGTTGATGCAGGACAGCTTTCAACTCCTTCTTTTTACTTCACTGTTTTTCATTATGCATATGACTGTGGTATTCAAATTACCGCTTCTCATAATCCTAAAGAATATAACGGAATGAAATTCGTTAAATACTCTTCACAGGGACTAATCAAAATTGGCAAACCCACCGGCATGGAAGATATTAAAAAAATGTCTATAGAGGGAGTTGAATTTACTCCTGCAACAAAAGGATCCATTACACCGAAAACAGGAATTCTTGAAGATGAAGTTGAGAACGCTCTTCAAATTTTTAATAATCCGGAGATTAAAAAGTTTAAAATTGTTGCCGACCCCGCAAATGCTATGGGCGGTCAATATATTGAAGCGCTTTTCAAAAAAGTGTCAGCTGATCTGATTAAAATGAATTTTGAGCTTGATGGCAGCTTCCCTGTCCACCCACCGGATCCCCTGGATTTTAATAACCTTAAAGATTTACAGGCACGTGTTCTTGAAGAGAAGGCAGATTTTGGTATGGCTCCCGACGGCGACGGCGATAGATTGTATTTTGTCGATGAAAAAGGTCAGATAGTACCCGCGACAATTATTACAGCACTCGTTGCCCGTGAACTTCTTAAAGAGAAACCTGGCCAAATAATTTACGTTGATATTCGTTATCTTTTAGGATCAACAAAAATTATAGAAGAATGCGGCGGCAAACTTGAAAAAACAAAAGTGGGACATGCATATATCACCGAAGCGATGAATAAAACCGGTGGACCATTTGCAGGAGAATCTTCAGGACATTTCTATTTTAAATCTACGGGTAATGCAGAGTCACAACTTGCTGTTATCGTAAGTGTTCTTAAAGTCTTAAGCCGGGAAAATAAACCACTTTCAGAAGTAGTTAAAGACCTTCAACGGAGTTATGAATCAGGTGAATTCAATTTCAAAGTGACGAACTCACAGGAAATTCTTGACGCACTAAAAGAAAAATATAAAGATGGTGAGCTATTGACTCTGGATGGCGTTTCTATATCCTACCCCACTTGGAGATTTAATGTCAGAACTTCCAACACAGAACCGCTTCTCCGATTAAATATCGAGAGCTTTGATACATTAGAGATGGAGAAAAAACGTGATGAACTGATATCATTTATAAAAAGTCTTGCGAAAGAGTGATAAATCCTTCTAAAGAACTCCAAAGAGATAGTAAATAAAAAAATTAACAAAGCTCATCAATACCTTTGCTTTTGCTTAAATTGTTTGACAGGGTAAATATTAATAGAGTATAACCATGGATCAAAAAATTTATAACAAATTACAAAATATAAAGGAATTACTAAAAGATTTGGTCACAAAGGATGATCTAAATAATGCATTAACTACGGTAGAGAAACGACTAACAAAAGAAATCAGAGAAGCAGAAACTTTCGCTATTGTAAGCGCAGACAAATATAAAGCAGAAAAAGCAGTCGTAGAAGGTCATACAAAAAGACTTATCCGTATTGAAAGAAAGCTTGCATTATAAACTATTTGTTTAGATTTTGTCTTGTATAAAAAAGACAAATCATGATAAAATAACAAAATGGCTGACCAAAATAACGAAATACCTCAATTTGACAAGTCAAAATTCACAAACCAGCCATATATAAAAAAAATTGAAAAACCATGGGGCTACGAACTGCATTGGGTACCTGCAGATAGACCCTACATGGGTAAAATTGAACATATTAACGCGGGGTGCAGATTATCATTACAAGTTCATGATAAAAAACAGGAAAGTTGGTTTTTAATGAGTGGGCGAGGAAAAATTATTTGGGAAGACGAACAAGGAGAATTAATAGAAACCGAACTTGAACCTGGCAAAGGATATACTTGTGCACTTGGACAAAAACATCGACTTGTTGGAATTACAGATTGTGATATTATTGAAGTCTCAACACCCGAACTGGGTACCACATGGAGACTTGAAGATGACTATTCCAGACCTGACGAGACACCTGAACAAAGAAAAAAAGAACGCGGAGAAGTTTGATGAACAAATTATCAAATAATCTACCCTGTCCCCACTGTGGACGCTACAATAACCGGGCAGTTACTATCGATGCAGTCATCATAAAAGACAATAAAATATTGCTAATCAAACGCGGTGTTGAACCTTTTAAAGGATATTGGGCATTACCAAGAGGACACACTGATTGGGATGAAACGCTTGAAGAGACCGTAAAACGGGAAGTAAAAGAAGAACTTGGAGTTGAAATAACTTCTTTACAACAAATTGGTATTTATAGCGATCCTAAAAGACATCCCAAACAATCTATAAATGTTCCCTATGGTGTCCAAATACAGGGTGAGATCAAAATAGGAGATGATGCAAAAGAATTTCGATGGTTTGATCTAAACGACCTGCCAGCACTCGCATTTGATCACAGAATCATTATTAATGATTATCTTAAACTCAACCATAAAACCATCTAGCCATTTAGCTATATCTATGCAATAATATATATATTAGTATGCTTGATCTGAATTCCGAAGAAATTAAAAAACTTGATCCAGTTGACACCATTAGTATTACCAATAAACTCCTTGAGCAATGTGAAGCAGCATGGCAGCAGGTAAACGCACTTAATGTACCTAAAATTGAGAATATCCAAACAGTCGTTTTTTGCGGAATGGGTGCTTCTATTTATGGTGCATTAGTCCTAAAATCTCTCCTGGGAACAGAAATCCAATTTCCTACCGAGGTGATTAGCGATTATTTCCTTCCTGATTATGTCGGTAAAAATACGCTTGTTGTTCTCACAAGTTATTCCGGAACAACTGAAGAAGTTCTTTCCTGCGCCGAGGAAGCAAAAGCAAAAGAAGCACAGATGGTTATTCTGACAAAAGGAGGACCTCTTGCAGAGTTTGCTAAAGATAATAACATACCAGCATATATTTTTGATGGCAAACTCAATTCCGGAAATGTACCAAGACTGGGCGCAGGTTATACAATTCTTGGTCTTATCGGATTATTAAATAAAACAAATGTCATTGATGTTGAAGAACAGGAAATCACGCAGTCACTTACACGAATGAAGGAAAAATTTGAAGAAATTAAGCAACAGGCATTGCAAGATCATGAAATTTTTATCAATAAAATACCTATTATTTTCTCCGCTGAACATCTTTCCGGAAGCGCCCAAATTATACGTAATCAATTCAATGAAACAAGTAAAGCCTTTTCTTCCTTTTTCCTGATCCCTGACCTTAATCATCATCTTATGGAAGGGCTGCAATTCCCTGCAGATGCACCGCTCCATTTTCTTGTTTTTGACTCACCTAATTATTCCCAAAAGATCAGAAAACGCGTAGAACTGACAATTGAGGTAGTAAGAAAAAATAATTATTCTGTTCACGAATTTACAACAAGCGGACAAGCGCTTTATGATGATTTTCTGGAAGTATTAATTTATGGAAGCTTTCTGACACTCTATCTTGGTCTTGCTTATAAACAAAACCCTGCAATAAATCCCTGGGTGGACTGGTTCAAAAACCAACTCGCCCAACCTCTGAAGAATAAAAAATAGTCTCCATTTTTATCCTCCTTCAGATATTAATTCATACTCTTCTTTTCCCCCCTAGATAAATTAGAAACAGATAATCAGAAAACTAGTACCTATTTCAAAGTAGATCCTGAATTAAGCTCAACATGACGCAAAACGGGAAGCTTTGAAATAATTTTATAGAACACAAAAAAACCACCCGAAGGTGGTTTCTTAAAAATTATCCATCATTATCTGGTTACCGAGATTGGTCCTTGATAAGCGTCTGGTGCACTAACGGTTATTCTGTTGCTACTATCTTTAGAGATTTGATATCCTGTGTCCCATGGAGTTGTTGAGCAACTTGAGATTCCTGATGATCCGTTTGGTGATGCGTTAGTTGTTACTGACGGATCAACCGGGAGAGCAGATATATAAGTAGTTACTAGTTCAGTACAAAGATTCGGGAAATTAGCATTGTTCAACTCAGTCGCTGAACCAGTTGCCATGTTAATAACATCGCCTGGCAAGTTACCAGTATTGGAAGCTGAATATTGATCGATTGCGTCAAGAATTGCAGTTGCATCACTTCTTCTTTTTGTATCATTTGCTTGACCAAATTGTCTTGCAGGGTTAATAGCTATAAGAGTAATAGCAAGCAGGATTGCGAGGATACCGATAACAACCAAAAGCTCGATAAGTGTGAAACCTTTTGTTAATTTACTTTTTTTTAGGGCAGTCATATTTTTAAATCAAAAAAACTTAATCTATAACTATCTTAAACAACTTACTCAACCGTTGTCAAGAGGTTTTATTGTAAGAAAACGCGATACTAACTATGTCTTTCTATTTCAATTGTTTGTTTTATAAAAATTTTTTGATTAATTATTTAGAGAATTCCGTGATTTGGTGATTCCTTTGATAGGCGAAATGTTAATTTACTACGTTAGCGAAAGCTATCAAGGATTATTCTGCTTATTGAACTTTACTAGTACTGCATCCTTTTAATTGTCCTTAATAAAGAAGAAACAAATAAGAGCACTCATCCAGCCCGTTGCTACTTTTTGTAATCTTTTACCGAATATCGGAAAGCACAGTATTTGTTTTCTTAAAGAAAAAATAGCCTACAAACGTGGTGAGGTAAGGAATTAAGCCACTGAAAACGCCTTTTTGAAATCTTCTTCCAGAGACTACCACTGGTAGATTATCAATAAATTTGATGTTTCCAACCTTACTTACCCTAAATGCTAAATCGGTATCTTCCTGCACATTCAAGTCTACTCTAAAGCCTCCTGCTTTTTCGTAGGCTTCTTTGGTAATAGCAAAATTAAATCCACTTAACCAATAATGGCCGAAGATAATTCTGTATAGTCTCATACAAAGCGGTTGACCTATATTGAGAAAGGTATTTTTACTTTTACCAGTGTCGGTTATTTTGCAAGTTCCCGTAATTGCAACAATACGCTTGTTATTAAAGTAACTAAGGATTTGTTCTATCCAATCAGGAGGAACAACTGTATCAGCATCTGTCGAAAAGATTATGTTTCCTTTGGCAACATGAAAACCAGCGTATCTTGCAGCGCCTCTTCCTTTCCGTTTCTCCGGTATTATTTTCAAATCCAGCTTGCCCAGCAATACTGGATATGAAGAGGTAAAGCTATCAATTTGTCTTGCAATAACAAGCTTTTCTTTTTGTTCGAATTCTCTATTTACCAATTCCTCAATATTTGCAAAATTCGAACTATTAAAGGCATTAACTAAGGCAAAAAGGATTGTAAACCCTTCAGAGTAAGTATATTCAAGCTCTCCATTTTCGATAAGGAGATCATCAAAGACTAAACGTATTAGTTCTCTCTTAAATTCAGGTTTTGCTTTTTCAAATAAGATATGTGCTTTTTGAGATAATTTATAGACATTAATACCAACTTCTCTATTTTCAAGCTGACTCTGATCATTATTTGTAAGTAATTTTTCAGTTTCTTTCTTTTCATTTGTATACTTTTCTGATTTCTTTTTATAGAACTCTTTTGTTATTATGCCTTCTTCTTTGTCATCATAAAGATTTTCCATTTTGTTATCTATGAGATCAAGTTTAGCTTGTATATTTTTAAGTGAAGCTGTAGTATTTTGAACAACCTCAGTTTTTCCATATTCTAATACCTTGATAAGCCAGGCATTTATTCGAGGATTCTTTATTTGAAGCTTTAATAACGCTTGAGATAATTTCTTCTCTATTTTGGATTCTTTTACATAAGCACTTTGAGAACATCCTTTATAACGATTACAATGCCCGTAGACATGACCTTTTTGCGTTTCCCACGTAATTAATCCTTTACATTCTTTACAGGTGGTTAATTTTCTCAGGGTATAAAAATGTTTTGAGTATTTTGGTGTATTTTTCCTTCTTAAAATTTGTTGTACTTGTTCAAAGAGTTCTTGAGATATAAGCGGTTCTTGTTTTCCTTCATAAAGATCATTATTCCATGAGATTTTACCGTAGTAGAAAGGATTAAATAAAAGTTGGTGTATTCTTCCTCTACAAATATCAGTTCCTTTAGGATAACGTAAACCTTTTTCATACATAAGCTTAGTGAGGCGTTCAAGCGAATATTCACCAGATGCGTAAAACTCAAACATTTCTTTAACCAGCGGAGCAATACGATTATCTAATATATGTACTTTTCTTCCTTCTTCACCAATCGTTTTATATCCTAATGGTGGTTTTGTCGGTAACCAACCTTGAGCAATTTTTTCTTTTTGTCCTTTTTTTACTTCTTCTGAAAGATTATCAATATAATTTTTTGCAAAGACAACACGTATATCAAGATTTAATTTCTCTTGAGATCTTGAATTTTTATGGAGAATAAGAGAATCTTTTACTAAATGAATTTGTCTTTCTGCATCTTCTTCTAGCCAATCATACATAATTTGGGTATCTTTCAAATTTCTCGTTAATCTATCTGTTTTTTCACAAATAATGATTTTTATCTTTTCTTTCTTGATAAATTGCATCATTTCAATAAATGTTTTACGTTGTTTTTTACCGGAGGCACTCTCAGAAACGAGAAAGACTTTTGCAGAAGTGAAACCTTTACGAGTAGAATATTCAGATAGTAATTTTTGTTGTGAGGGAAGAGAAAAGCCAGTTTCTTCTTGTTCTTTGGTAGATACTCTGCAAAATAATACTGCCTGCATAATTTGTTTTATAATAACTTTCATATTGCAAAAATGCAATGTTTAACTGCTATTAGCAAGACAGTTAAACTAATATATCTTCCGACGACGCTGACGCGTGCGTCGGAAGGTTATGCGTATTAACTACTTGAGGATGTGGGATTGAAAAGTCAAAATCAAATGTAAAATGTTGTTTTGGTATTCCAACTCCAGCTAGTTTTAATATATTATGTTTTCTCCATAGTGTTGAAGCATTGAGTCTTTTTTTATAAGCATACCTATTTCTCGCTCTGATGGATGGATTCGGATGATTCCATAACGTGTAAAAGCTGTACGCACTGAGGGCTTTACTTGATTTGTAAGCAGTAAATAGTTTTGCAATTACTTCATTTTCTTTCATCACTTTTGTATCGACATGCTTCAAATATTTACTAAAGTGTTCTCGTAATATTTTTTGTAATAATACTGTATCGTTTATATCTTTATATGTTATTTCCTTTTTAAAGTATGTTTTTAATTTTGGTTTTCTCATCGATAATTCTATGCGGAAGACACCTTTTGATAATTCCCAAAGATTTTGTGCTAAATCAATACCTCGTAAGTTGGTAATTACTTTTTCATCATGGAGGATATCTTCTTTTATTTCAAACTCTTCTTTCATTTTCATAAAACGTTTAAAATCATGATTTTTAAATTCATCATATTTTAGATAACCTTTGAAATCAAAAGACGAGCCTTTCATTTCAAAAGAGGTATCAAAGGTAACTTTATTTTTTCTGGAATATTCGAATGGATTTAGTACAAGAAATGCCAAATATGCTTCTTCTTGTGTTATAAATCTCCATGCGTAGCAAATATCTAATCGTTGAATAATCCATAAATCGTAATGAGGAAATGAGATTTCAAAAGCTTTTTCAATTGCTTTATGGATAATCTCAAGTATTGGCTCAATCGGTGGATAATACAAATAAATATTATGTCCATAAAACACTTTAGGCACAGAAAATTCAAGAAAAATAACATTTTCCATTTTATTTGTAGCTAAAATATTTATGTGATAGTCATAACTGCCTATCTGAATATCTTTTGTAGAAATATTAAATTCCAGCTGTTGCGTTATCGTGTCAATTACAAATCTTTGTTTACTTTTTGATTTGATGAAAGAAAATACTTCTGATGATGTGAGGATCTTAAAACGTATTGTATCTATCATACTTGTTCCTCCAGCTTTTGTAAAATGCCGAAGTATGAGACAAGAAAATTGGCAGCTCTTTCAACTGCCTTATCAGAAAGTTTTACTTTATTGTCTTCCTCAAGTATTTGTTTTAATTCGTCAAGAAGTTTTTTGCTTAACATGGGGCAATATTCTCATGAAAAAATAGAAAAAGCATCTGATTTTTGAGGCTAACTCATGTGAGATATATGATGAGTTATGAGGCTAAATTGACTAATTTGTATTCACCTGTTTTTTTTCTGTTTTCAATTTCTAATTTAGTACTTAAATCCTGTTTAATAATAGATTTTCTAAGCTGATAAATATTTCCATATAAAGCTTGTTTTTTTATATGTGCTTTACTAACGATAACTTTATTCAATACCCATTGATTGACATTATCTTTTAATACTTTAAATACTCTTTTTTTGTCACTATCGTGAGCAATAAATTTCAAAGTGAATTCA
>Ga0364867_10646_pt1 | contig 15716 bp, 19 predicted proteins | sample ExccelAu500001D4_3_FD_206915 | JGI IMG/M metagenome (GOLD analysis project Ga0364867, IMG submission 206915) | Enriched cells from Trout Bog Lake Hypolimnion, Wisconsin, USA - BchlTB.Aug13.5000.01.D4 | ecosystem: Environmental > Aquatic > Freshwater > Lake > Hypolimnion/Profundal zone | place...
CGATCTTTCGGAGGTTGCGTTATGTCCTCATCATCAATAAATCCAAAATTTCCAAAGGTGAACCTCTTAACGGCTGGGTTTCCTCCGGTGGAACGAAGACCTCGAAATGACTGAGATGCGGGCTTTTCGAAACCAATCTCTGTAGGAATACTCGTCTCTCCACTTGCATGAGACTCTTGCTCCTCGTGGGCCAGGACTTCTCTTTCATGGGCGATCGCAGCCAGATCGTTGGGATCGATAGTTAACGGCAACTTCTTGCGTCGATTAAAGAGCACTTTTCTCCAATGATTCGGTGTGAATAATCTAAGTCTGATTCTTCGTAGATTCAATGAGCAGGCGGTCTATTCTCAGCATTTGAGTAGCCAACTAACGTGTAAATTCCTGCCATGAGATCTAATCATCCCGGCCGTGCAGCTACACGCCGCTCCTTTACTGCGATTGCCGTCTTGGCTGCCATCTCCTGTGGTGGATTAGCCATGACATCGAGCTCGGCTCAGGCGGCGGCAATTCCCACCGCGTGCAAGAAGATCACCACCGAGGTAATCAATGCCGACAAGGTCTATGTGGCGCTCCAGTACGGAGTAGTTCAGGCAGCCAAGGCATATATTGCCAATGAGAACTTAACCAACCGACTCAATTACAACGACAGTTACATCGCGGTGTTCAAGGCTGCAATTGCCGAGTACAACTATTTCCTCAAGAACCCTCAGTGCTATCCAACAACGCCTTTGAGCAAGGTCAAGCAGGGGATCTCTGACAATCAGAAGTCAATAACAGCAGTTCAAGCTGATAACGTCGCTGGCCAAGTGGTAGGGGACCCTACAAAAATGTCCACCTACAAACCTGTCGGTCTGCTTAAATAACGTTATGACAAAAGAGATCCTCGCTCAATTTCTGGCAGCAACCGCTGAATTTGTTGCAACTGCGGAGTCGCTCTCTGAAGAGCAACTCAATCGCGTCCCTGCGCCGGGGGAGTGGTCAGCCGCCTACGTGATCCACCATCTTGCAGATTCAGATGCCCACTTCCTGGTGAGATTCCTAAATCTGTTGAGCGTTGATAGTCCGGCGATCATCCCATTTGATGAAGAGGCTTTCCCATCTAGCCTTCACTACGAAGGACGTAGCGTCGCTACCTCACTGTACTCTATAAAAAGCAGCGCGGCCCACGTCAACGACATTTTGAGTCAGATCAGCGACCAAGAGTGGACACGCTCAGGTCTGCACCCCGAGCGAGGAGAAGTGACAGTTACAGATGTCTTGCGGTTGACCACTAATCATCGAGTTGGCCATATAGATCAACTCAAGGCAAGTAGCTAACGTTTAAAAGTTTAGAAGCGAATATTCTCCGCAAGGACTACATCTACACGACTGTCGGGCAGATCGTAATCGGAACAAGATCGATTGAGCTCAGCAATGATGTATTCGGCGAGAATCGGATTTCCATTCCACGATTCATCCATCGTCGTATGAGCATCCTCAACTAAGGTGACATCCAAACCGCGTTCAATTGCAGCATGGACTGTATGCCTGACGCAGTAATTGGTCTGAGCTCCAGTAATGATGAGGTGCTCCACGTTTAACTCTTCGAGTACATCCTCAAGGTCGGTCTCCTCAAAAGAACTCCGCCATAATTTATGAATGATCTTCTCATCGGGGTTGGGCTTTAACTCCGGAACAATCTGCCAGTACTGACTCCCTATCGGCATCTCATCCTCTGAGTGCTGCACCCAAATAACAGCGGTATCTGCGGCTCTTGCCTTATCAACCAAGCCCTTAATCCGAGCAACGGTCTCATCGCGATGTCGGGCATACTCAACAACCCCGTTCTGGACATCGATAACCATCAAGGCCTTCTCATTGCGGTCTGGGTAAGCGCTCATGAGCAGATATTAAGGCACGTAAAGGGGGGAAACTTTTATCTCTCCACACCGCAGCTTTTGAATGCTCCCGCCGCCATACGGCTGGATTTTCCAATCAAGGGTAAGGGCGATCTTCGATCCTGGGGGAGTGAAAGCAACTTTGCTGGAGGTAGGGCAATAAGCATTTCCATAACCCGTCTGGGCAGCATAAAGAAGATCAAACTTTGCCTGAGCGCCTGGAGTAAGAGTTACTAGTCCAACAGGCGTGTTGGGCGCCGCAAATGAGCCAAAGTGACTCACATGGGTAGGTAGCGCCTTTCCGGCGGAATCAAACATCTGCAGATTTGGGTAGCCCTCCAAAGTGCAACTCTTTGCCGAAGTATTCACAAATGACATTCCAGTGACACCGCGAGATCCCATGGCGGCATCCTGAGCCCCGAGTTGAATGGAAAGTTGCGAAGAATCACACATTAATGATGCCGGATTCGCAGTACTTGAGGGAGTTGGAGTTGCAGTCGGTATCGTCTTAGCTGTGCTTGCGCAACCACTCAAAAGGATTATTCCAGCAAGAGCTATGATCAACATATATTTCTTGTTCATCTTGTCTCCCAAGATGGTGCCTTCGTATCCAGGTTCGGATGATTTTCATTCCATACTCTAGCGAGCGTTTTGGGTGCGGTTGTGCTGTTAGCCATTATTCGCAAGCAACTCACAGGATCAGCGAGAGTGACCTCATTGCTAAGGTGATTCGAGAGTGCTACACCTAGAGCATGGGAAAGGTTTCACACGGCATTATTTTCGCTGCGGTCATGATCATTACGATCGTGCTGGTAGATGTCTTGTTCTTTAGGCACCACACAACACCAAGATTTTTAGCGAATATTGGAATCGTGCTGCTTTATCTAGCCTTTTATTGGCGATTCTTTAGGCGCACCTAAATCTAAAAATGGATGGGGGACTATTCGATTTAAGTGGGAGCCCCATATCGGATTCATTACCTAAGGTTGGTCCAAGCCAAACTCAAGAAATAGAGTGCGATGGCTGAAGCAAACGGAAGACTTTTCTAGACTCGAGGCATGTTCAGACTTTTAATTGATTTCTCGCTTGCATCATTTCTGGATGACGCAGAATCGATTGCCCTCAGGATCTTCCAAAATCACATAATCGGAAATTACCGGCTGATTTTCCCAGTCGATCTTCCGAGCCCCCAGGGTAATGAGGCGTTCCACCTCTTGAATTTGATCGTCTGCATAGAGGTCAAGGTGGATTCTTGGAGGGAGAGTTCGTTCGGAGTAATGAGCGTCCAACGAGATATTTGGTCCAGGACCAGTTCGTGGACGTAGCAGTCTAAAATCTCCGGAACCATCTTCTCGTGGGATTAGGTCTAAAGCGGCGCACCAAAAGTCCGCCATTAGTTCCAAATTTGAAACTCGAAATACTATCGATCCGATTCTGATCACAGAGTGATTGTAGAAGAGGGGTAGTCGCATTCAAAGAGTCTCGGAAAGGAATTGAGCGTTCTTAGAGCTTTTTCGCCCATCGACGCCATTCGCCTTGCTTTTCATAGCCCATTGAAGCGTAAAAGGAATGAGAGGGCTCATTTGATTCCAAAACCATCGCGAGGATTCTCTCTGCACCAAGACTTTTTAATCTCCGCTCTGCCCTTTCAATCAACTCCTTGCCCAAACCCATACGCCGGACCGAACTGTCAATCGCGATGCGATAGATAGATCCTCTCCATCCGTCCCACCCAGCAATTACAGTGCCAACTATTTGAGCATCATTAGTTGCAACTATCAATGCTTCGGGATCTCTTAGAATTAATTGCTCAATAAGCTCTGGTGTATCCGTTGGTCGGTTCGCGGTTTCACTATTATCGAGCCAAAAATTAATGAGATAGTGAACGTCTTCAATCGTCGCGGGTCGGAATTCAAAGTCTGAGAAATCTTTCATTTCAAGAGGTTAGCAAATCACTCGCCCTTTCGGGGCGAAATCGGAAACTCCCATTTGTAGCTCTTCGAACCTAGTTAAAAAAGGGGAGTGCGCGGCTCTAGCGACCACATTTCTTGCATAAGCCAACAATCTCTGCTTCATGGCCTTGAACGGTGTAGCCGTACTCCCTAGATATCGACTCCAACAACTTCTCAAATTTATCTGATTGGAATTCCGCACTGGCACCACAATTGGCACACAAGAGGTGGTGGTGATGACTCTGAGCACATACCTTATAAACCCCTTCACCGTCAGGACGCCTCAAGAAATCTACTTCCTCGGCTTCAGCAAGCTTTTGAAGAGTCCTGTAAACGGTGGAGAGTCCGATATTTTTCTTACTCTTTTGGATATGCGAATAGACCTCTTGAGCACTCGAGAACTTGTTAAGAGCCGAGAGCGAGTTCAATACCGTTGAACTAGTTTGAAGGGCCATATGTCCACCTTATCAAAGTGCATCAGTCGTGTTCGATATTGTGCTCTGCATCAAACTTCTTGTGTTCTTGGTTCCAGCGATATTTACCCCAGCTAAAGCCCACCAGCAAAATTATTACGTTTTCAAGAGTCGAGTAGAACAACTCCGCGGTGGCGTGGGGAGCGTCTGTGATCAATCCGAAGGCCTTCTGCACGTAACTTGCCGTGTCCGGCTGTTCGCCGATCCACGCCGGATGGATTAGATGCCCCAGGCCAATCGTGGCAAAGGCGGCCAACAGAACAAAGATTGGAACGAAAGTGAGTAATTTGTTGCCTGTTTTCATATTTCCTCATTTCAGTAGTTAATTCTTGAGGAAATATACGATAATACTAATGATAATCATTGTCAAAAGTATTAAAGTAAGTGGATGCAAAGACACTCTTTGGTATCTCTGTTTGAAGAGCTGAGCGAAGAAGAAAGGTTGGTGCTTTCGCTCAGATATATAAGGGGATTGAGTTGCACAGAAATTGCAATGCATATTGCAGTGCCAGTTCAAGTTGTCGAAAGAGTTGTGATTCGAGGTACGAACAAGATCTGTGCGACGCTTAACATGAATCCTCAGGAGGGAACTCCTGGTGCCGGAACATGACGAAGCCCCCACACTTTCTATGAAGTGAAGGGGCTTCGCCTGACGGATAGGAGAGTTACGGCTTAGATGTCGTAATAGAGCTCAAACTCTGCTGGATGTGGACGTAAGCGAACATAATCAACTTCAGCGGTGCGCTTGTAGTTGATCCATGTTTCGATCAAGTCTGGTGTGAATACGCCACCCTTTGTGAGGAAGTCGCTGTTAGCCTCAAGAGCATCCAATACCGCAGGCAATGAACCTGGAACTTGTGGGATTGCGGCAAGATCTGCGCCTTCCAACTCGTATAGATCCTTATCGACTGGTGCTAGAGGTTCGATCTTGTTCTGGATTCCATCGATACCGGCCATGAGCATTGCTGCGAAAGCGAGGTATGGGTTCGATGATGGATCTGGGCAACGGAACTCAATGCGCTTTGCCTTTGGATTCTTACCTGTGATTGGGATGCGGATACAGGCAGAACGGTTACGAGCTGAGTAAACAAGGTTTACTGGAGCTTCGTAGCCAGGGACCAAGCGGTGGTATGAGTTCACTGTTGGGTTTGTGAAAGCAAGGAGTGCTGGAGCGTGCTTTAGAAGGCCGCCGATATACCAACGGGCCATATCTGAAAGATCGCCATATCCATCACCGAAGAACAATGGCTTGCCATCTTTCCACAGTGATTGGTGAACGTGCATACCAGAACCGTTATCGCCAAAGAGTGGCTTTGGCATAAAGGTTGCAGTCTTGCCATTCTTCCAAGCAACGTTCTTGATGATGTACTTGAACTTTAGAACGTCATCGCCAGCCTGCAAGATGTCAGAGAAGCGATAGTTGATCTCCATCTGGCCAGCGGTTCCAACTTCGTGGTGTGAACGCTCGACCAAAAGTCCAGCGCGACCTAGTTCCATAACCATCTCATCGCGGATATCAGCGAGTTGATCGGTTGGAGATACTGGGAAATATCCACCCTTGTAACGTGTCTTGTAACCACGGTTGGCAGAGCCATCAGACTCAATATCGTTACCGGTGTTCCAAGCGCCTTCGATCGAATCGATGAAGTGGTGTGATTGGTTCTGAGAAGTAGAGAAGTTAACTTCATCGAACACATAGAACTCTGCCTCTGGTGCAAAGAAAGCGGTGTCTGCGATACCAGTTGACTTCAGGTACTCAACTGCCTTAGCAACAACTCCACGAGGATCGCGACTGTAAGGAGTGTCATCAATTGGATTGTGAACGGAGAACAAGATAACGAGGGTCTTCTCCTTGCGGAAAGGATCGATGAATGCGCTGCTTGGAATAGGCAGCAACTTCATATCTGACTCGTGAATTGCTTGGAAACCACGCACGGATGAACCATCGAACATCAAACCATCGGTGAAGACAGCCTCGTCGAAGGACTCAACTGGAACGTTGAAGTGCTGTTGGATTCCTGGAAGATCTGTGAAGCGGATGTCGATGAGCTTTACATCTTCCTTTTTTACGTATGCGAAAATCTCAGCAGAATTTTTAAACATTGTTCTCCCAATTCAGCCTGAACCGGCCGGATAGTTAAAGGGGGGTGCGAGGCACATCGACGGGCCTCGTTATGGGGTGAATGTTACCCTTCAGCCGTGCCAGATCAAGCCGCCTTTAACCGCCGATTCGTGGCATTACTCCTCGATTGGTTCATGTGCCTGGGGATTGCTCACCTATTTCATCGAAATCTGGCCGGGGGAGCGCAATTCCTGCCGCTAGGCATCTTTTTCCTTGAAGTCGGGATCCTGACCGCCCTCCAGGGCTCCTCAGCGGGCCAACGGATCGTGCGGCTTCGAGTCGTGGATGCCTCCAATGGAGGTCGGATTTCAGCCTTCCGAGCCTTCAAAAGGACTCTCTTTCTCTGTCTAGTTTTCCCCGCCATTTTCACTAAAGACAGCCGTGGCTACCACGATTGGTTTACCAATTCGGTGGTTGTTAAGTACTAGTTAACCTGGCATTAGCGGGGTAATCCCCGCCAGTCCCAATAGAGTTCCGAAATGAAAAGAACTCTTTGGCACCATCTTCCACACATTCGTTCCGGCAGTGATCTGTCGCTAGGGGAGCGAGCCGCGGATGCAACTCGCAACGGCATGGGTTCATGGACATTCGTATTTTGTGCAATGACCTTCTTGGCCGCTTGGATGATTTATAACGGCAAACATGGGTTTGATCCATATCCATTTATCTTGCTCAATTTGATTCTGTCGTGTGTGGCGGCGATGCAAGGTGCAATCTTGTTGATTGCTGCGAAGCGACAGGATCAGATTTCCAGCGAACTTGCTAAGCACACTTTCGAGGTAGATCAAGAGACTCTTGAGTTAACAAAAGAGATTTCTGAACTTACCAAGCGAATCGATGAGTTAACCATCGCCATTCACGACAACATTGCAAAGAGCGCGAGTTAATACCAAAAATTTCTACGTGGTTAGCGCTTAGGAATCTTTGCGCCCTTAGGGAGTGGTCCCTTTGGAATAGGCATGTTCATGCCGCCAACGCCCTTGAGGCGATTTCGAACTTCGCGGAGTTGAGCCTTTGAAAGTTTCTTAGGGAACTTCTTAACTGCCTTTTGGAGTTTACGAAGAGGTACTGCACCTTCGTAGTCACCAATGAAAAGTTCGTGCACTGGAACACCAGGGATGAAACGTTCGATCTTCTTCTTTTCATCGTTCACGAGGTTGCGAACGGATGGCGCACCTTCGCCAACAATGATGATTCCTGCACGACCTACGGTGCGGTGGACCATGTTCTGGTAACGATCAGCGTTTACAGCAGGGGTGGTTGTGAAACCTTTGCGAATAGACATCAAGACGCTTGCACCAGCACCGGTCTGGCCTTCGATTGAGGAGAAGGCTGCGCGGTTAGCGAAGCGAGTGAAGGTGAAAAAGGCTGCGAGAAGCGCGAGGGGGATGGAGAGAATTCCGAAGTAGAGGGGATGGCCCAAGCCCTTGCCACCGAAGTAACCGCCAATGAGGACGATGACAAAGACGATGCCGCACCAGACGTAAGCGACTGGCTTCTCGCGGCGAACTAAACCAAAGGCGTCCCTCAGGACGGCCATCTGACCTTGCTTCTCTGGTTCAGCCATTGTCTTGCTCCTTCTTTTGTGCACGCTCAGCTTGTAATTGCTCGGAGGTGATCGCGGTGCCACCTAGGCGGGCAGGTGCCCACCACTGGCCTTCATGAGAGTGAGGATAATTGGATTGCACTGAATGTAAAAGTTTGACCATCTTCTCTTTGAGCTCCGCCTCGGCGATATCGACATCGGTGCCTTTTGGAACGAAGTAAGGCTCACCGAAGGCAACATGTACTGGGAATTTGCGGCGTTTGAGATCTGGCTTCTTCTTTTTGGTCCAGATCCGCTGAGTACCCCAAACAGCAACGGGAATGATTGGAACTCCAGCTCCCATGGATAGGCGGACTGCGCCTGACTTGAGATCTTCCACTTCAAAACTACGTGAGGTTGTTCCTTCGGGGAAGATTCCAACGATCTCACCGGCACGAAGCGCGCGGAGTGCTGCAACGAAAGATGATGAACCGCTGGTTCGATCAACGCTGATGTGGTGCATGCCGCGCATCAAGGGACCTGCGATCTTGTTATCAAAGATCTCTTTCTTTGCCATGAAGCGGATGTAACGCTTTGTGGGAAGTGCTGCGGTTCCTACCACTGCGAAGTCCAGATAACCAATGTGATTCATACAGAGAACGGCGCCACCTACACGCGGAAGGTTTTCTACGCCTTGAAAATCAAAGCGGAGACCGAGGGCTTTCCAGACCGTCTTGAGTGCGACGACGACTGGAGGGTAAACAATGTCAGCCACGTAGTAGTGCCTTCTTCTCTTGTGCCTGCTTGTAGAGGCGACCGGCGCGGAAACTTGAGCGAACAAGTGGACCGCTCATGACTCCCAAGAAACCGATCTCTTCTGCCTCATGTGAAAGCTCAACGAACTCCTCTGGCTTTACCCAACGTACTACTGGGTGATGCTTTGGAGTTGGGCGCAGATATTGAGTAATGGTGATGAGGTCGCATCCGGCAGCATGTAAATCGACGAGTGCTTGGGTGACTTCCTCGCGGGTTTCGCCCATTCCAAGGATCAAGTTGGATTTGGTGACAAGACCGAATGCTTGGGCTTGAGAGATTACATCGAGTGAACGGTCGTAACGGAAAGCAGGACGGATCTCTTTAAAGATGCGGGGGACTGTCTCTAGGTTGTGTGCAAAGACCTCTGGGCGAGTCTCAAAGACCTCGTTTAGTAGGTGTGACTTGCCACTGAAATCAGGAGTCAGGATCTCAACGCCTGTCCCAGGGTTGAGTTCGTGGACTGCGCGAATTGTTTCGGCGTATAACCATGCACCTTCATCTGGAAGGTCATCGCGCGTTACACCAGTGATGGTTGCATAACGAAGTTCCATGGAACGGACTGACTCAGCAACACGACGTGGTTCATCGCGATCGAGTGGCTCTGGCTTTCCGGTATCGATATTGCAGAAATCGCAACGACGAGTACAACGTTCGCCGCCGATCAAGAATGTAGCTTCGCGATCTTCCCAACATTCAAAGATATTTGGGCAGGCCGCTTCTTGGCAGACGGTGTGCAAACCTTCGCGGACCACAAGAGAACGCAACTTGGTGTACTCGGGGCCCATGTTGGCACGAGTCTTAATCCACTCAGGTTTACGTTCGATAGGAACCGCAGCGTTACGAGCCTCAATGCGGAGAAGTTTGCGGCCTTCGGGGGCGAGAGTCATGAAATCACCTTCGTGAGTGCGGCCAAGATCTTTTCTTCGACCAGGGGGAGTACTTCATCAATAGAAATATTGCGTCCAAGTTCTTGCTGCATCGATGTCACATCGGCATCGGAGATTCCACATGGAACGATCTTGTCGTAGGCAAATAAGTCAGGGTTCACATTGAGAGCAAAACCATGCATGGTCACGCCCTTGGCGACTCGCATTCCGATTGCAGCGATCTTGCGATCACCCTTATTGTCGCGAATCCAGACGCCTGATCGTTCGCAGTAACGCTCTGCCGCAATTCCAAATTGGAGACAGACATCGATCAAGGCGGTCTCAACCTCGCGGACGAATCCAACGACATCATTGCGGTTCTTCAATTTAACAATGGGGTATCCGACGATCTGACCTAAGCCGTGCCAGGTGATCTTGCCGCCACGATCGACATCGATGACGGGAGTGCCATCAACTGGACGTTCGTCCAACTTGGTCATGCGACCCGCGGTGTAGACGGAAGGGTGTTGGAGCAGGATCAATGTGTTGGGAGTCGTGCCGGCAACGATTCCTTCCAGGGTCTCGCGCTGCAACTGCCAAGCGACTTGGTAGTCCAGGATGCCCGCGTGGTTTACGACGACTTGGTCAGCCAGTATCCCAGCGGCGGTGCTCATAGCCCTAGCCTAATGTAGGTTTAAGGACATGACACTTCGGGTAGGAATATCGGGCTATGGCCTTGCAGGACGCTATTTTCACGCTCCGCTTCTCAAAGCAGCCGGGTTTGAGGTCGCAGGAGTCTTGACCCGCAACGAGGAGCGCAAGGCTCACGCACTAGCCGACTTTCCGAATACCACCGTGGTCTCATCGATAGATGAGTTGCTCGCTCTGGGGCTCGATCTTCTAGTTGTGGCAAGTGCCAACATTGCCCACGCACCTGAGGGGATCGCGGGATTAAGAGCCGGAGTCCCTGTCGTGGTTGATAAGCCGATGGGACGTAACCTGCACGAGACGCAAGAGATTGTCGATGTAGCTAATGAAGCCGGAGTTGTGGTCTCGACATATTTCAACCGACTCTTTGATAGCGATGCGCTCACCGTTAAGAAGGCTTTGGCAGAAGGCGTACTTGGAAATGTATTTCGTCTTGACTCGCGCTTTGAGCGTTTTCGTCCCGCCTCGAACCCACAGAGCTGGCGTGAAGCAACAAGTGCTGCAGATGGTGGAGGTAACTTGCTTGATCTTGGACCGCATCTTGTTTCACTTGCGCTCAATTGGTTTGGCCCCGCAGAAGTTACATATGCATCGGTTCGCAGTATTCGCGGACTTGCCGATGATGACATTGTGATCAACCTCAAGCATGAGAGCGGAGTGGATTCTTATCTATCTGCCAGCGCAATCATCGGAGCATTTGGTCCACGAATTCGTTTATCTGGAACACAAGGTTCATTGGTTATCAGTGATCTAGATTCCCAAGAACCTCGATTGCGCAACGGTGAATATCCCGCTGGGGGAGTGTGGACACCTCCGGCAATTACTCCAGCCTTTATTCATCAAGGCGACACTGTGAGTGAATATCCGGCAGAAGCGGGCAATTACTCGCTCTTCTATTCCAAGGTTGCAGATGCAATTAGCGGTAAAGGAGCATGGCCAGTTACAGCAGATGATGCCTTAGCTGTTGCGAAGATTTTGGATGACGCGAGAGCTTTTTCTATTCGATAAGTGCTTCAAGAGCAGTGGTGAGGTGTGGGTAATCCCAGACAAAACCACTGTCCTGCAGTGCCTTAGGCAAAACTTTTGCAGAACCTAAAATGTCGCTGGCAAATCCACCAACAAGAATCTTGAGTGCGATTCCTGGAACTGGGAAGAGTGCTGGGCGATGCAGCGCACGAGCAAGCGTTCCAGTGAACTCTTGATTAGTAACAGGATTTGGTGAGGTTAAATTAACGGGGCCAGAGATATCAGTATTTAAGCAATGAATGATTGCTTTGATCTCATCGTGCAAGGTAATCCAGGACCACCATTGCTTGCCTGATCCTAACTTTCCACCGATACCAAGACGGAAGAAGGGCAACAGGCGACCGAGCGCGCCACCAGTTGGATCTAAGACCAAACCAGTGCGAATCTTTACGGTGCGAACTCCAGTAGCTAAATCAGCTGCTGCTTCCCACTCGCGACAGACTGCAGATAGAAATTCTTCTCCACCACGATCTGTCTCGACGACTGCGCGATTTCCAGTCTCGCCGTAGAAACCAATTGCGCTTGCCGAGATAAATACCTTGGGCTTCAGAGCCGTTACAGCATTTGCGATTGTGGTTGTTCCAAGGAGGCGTGAATTAAGAATTGTGGCCCGATATTTAGGAGTCCAACGCTTATCGCCAACGCCAGCACCAGCTAAATGAATTACTGCATCGACGCCTTCAAGTGCAGCGAGATCAATTGTTCCCGCAGCAGGATCCCATTGAACTTCTTCGGCAGAGTTAGGTTTGCGGCGAACTAGACGTAAAACGGTGTGGCCTTCGGCTTTGAGTTGGCCCACAAGCGCGGTTCCAATCATTCCGGTCGAGCCGGTCACTGCAATACGCATGAGGGCGCCTACCCTTACAAACCTAGATCAGATTCGAAGCTGCCCTCTTCGAGTCGCTCTTTGAGAGTGACTAGGAAGCGAGCGGCATCAGCTCCATCGACGATGCGGTGATCATAAGAGAGTGCAAGGTAGACCATTGAACGAATAGCGATGTTCTCTCCGCCATCAGATCCCTTGATAACCATCGGACGCTTAACAACTGATCCAATTCCAAGGATTGCAACCTGAGGTTGGTTGATGATTGGAGTATCGAAGAGTGCTCCACGACTTCCTGTGTTGGTGATGGTGAAAGTGCCGCCACCTAATTCGTCAGGACTGATCTTGTTATCGCGTGTACGGGCTGCGACATCAGAAATCTTGCGTGAAAGTGCACCAATATTTAAATCACCGACATCACGTACGACTGGAACGAGTAGTCCGCGTTCTGTATCAACTGCAATTCCAAGGTGCTCAGCAGCATGATAGGTAACTTGATCACCCTCAACAGATGAGTTAAGAACTGGGTGTTGCTTAAGCGCTTCGCATACTGCAATAGCAAAGAATGGAAGGAAGGTGAGGTTTACACCTTCGCGAGCAGCAAATCCTGCCTTCGCTTTATCGCGTAGACGAGCAATCTTTGTTACATCTACTTCAACGACAGTTGTGAGTTGTGCGCTGATTTGAAGTGATTCGACCATACGAGCCGCAATAACTTTGCGCAGACGCGACATCGTTACGGTTGTTCCACGCAGTGGTGATGCAGCGACAGGTGCAGATGACTTTGCAGCAGGTGCCGCAGGAGCACTTGGTGCAGCAGCAACTGGAGCTGGCTTGGCAGCAGCGAGAACATCTTCTTTACGGATACGTCCTCCGACGCCGGTTCCCTTAACGTTTGCGAGATTGACGCCTTGTTCCTTAGCGAACTGACGAACAATCGGAGTCACGTAAGCATCATCGAGAGCAACTGGCGCAGCAGGTACAGCAGGAGCTGCGGGTGCTACAGGGGCAACGACGACAGGTGCTACCGGTGCTGCTGGAGCTGCTGGAGGAGGAGTTGGTGCAGGAGCCTCTACAACAGGGGCAGCGACGACAGGGGCCACTGGAGCAGGAGCCTCTACAACAGGGGCAGCACCAGCCGCACCGATCAAAGCTAAACGAGCGCCGACTGCAACGGTTGAATCAACCGGAACATCAATTGCAAGAATCGTTCCGCTTGCAGGTGAAGGAATCTCGGTATCAACTTTGTCTGTGGAAACTTCTAGGAGTGGCTCATCAACATTGATTGTGTCGCCAACGTTCTTGAGCCAACGTGTGACAGTTCCTTCAGTAACTGATTCACCAAGAGCAGGCATGGTGACAACAACGCCAGCGGCTGCCGATACAGGAGCTGCAGCAACGGGTGCAGGAGCTTCAACGGGAGCAGGAGCTTCTACAACGACAGGTGCAACAGGTGCAGGAGTCTCTACAACCGGAGCAGCGGCGACAGGAGCAGCAGGTGTTGCTGCAGCACCATCTTCGATTACAGCCAACTCCGCGCCAACTGCAACAGTTGAATCAATTGCAACAACGATGCGTGTCAGAGTGCCAGATACAGGTGAAGGGATCTCAGTATCGACCTTGTCTGTTGAAACTTCGAGCAGTGGCTCATCAACATTGACATGATCGCCTTCGTTCTTAAGCCAACGAGTGACTGTGCCTTCGGTGACGGACTCACCAAGTGCAGGCATGGTTACTGAAAAGGTCATCGCGATATCTCCTATTACCCGTGGGCGTGCAGTGGTTTACCGGCAAGTGCTAGATGCGCTTCGCCCATCGCCTCAGAGAGGGTTGGGTGAGCGTGAATCAATGGAGCAACATCATCTGCTGTTGCTTCCCAGTTGTAAATCAATTGTGCTTCAGCAAGAAGTTCACCAACGCGTGAACCAACCATGTGCACTCCAAGAACAGGACCATTCTTCTGTGCAACAAGTTTGATCGAACCAGCGGTCTTCAAGATATTCGCCTTGCCGTTACCAGCTAGGTCGTAAGAAAGTTCAACAACATCGTATCCGCGCTCTTTTGCAGCTGCAGTTGTGAGACCAACAGATGCAACTTCAGGCTCAGAGTATGTAACGCGAGGAACGCCGTCGTAATTAATAGGACGCGGATTAAGGCCAGCAATCTCTTCTGCAACCAAAATACCCTCTGCGAAACCAACGTGAGCCAGTTGGAGAGTAGGGATCAAATCACCAACAGCCCAGATTCCTGGAACATTGGTGCGGCACTTGTTATCAACGATGAGGTATCCGCGATCCATAGTGATGCCCTGCTCTTCATAACCAAGATTCGCAGAGACTGGGCCACGACCAACTGCAACCAAGAGAACATCCGCGGTATGAGTCGCGCCATTCTCCAAAGTGACTGTGACGCCTTCTGGACCTTTAGTAGCGGACGCAAACTTCACGCCAACTTCAAACTTAATTCCGCGCTTACGGAAAGCACGCTCAAGCTGCTTGCTTGAACTTTCATCTTCGAGAGCAACCAAGCGTGGCAAACCTTCGATGATTGTTACTTCTGCGCCAAATGAGCTCCATACGGAGGCGAACTCACAGCCAATAACTCCGCCACCAAGAACGATGACTTTCTTTGGAACATAATCCATTGACATCGCTTCATTGCTGGTGATGATCTGGGTGCCATCGATCTCAAGACCCGGAAGGGTCTTGGCATATGAACCAGTTGCAAGAACGATGTTCTTGCCGGTGTAGACGGTGCCATTTACTTCAATCTGATTCTTTGAAACAAGCTTTCCGTGTCCTTCGACATAAGTGATGTTGCGAGACTTCACGAGTCCCTGCAATCCCTTATGGAGCTTTGAAATCACGCCATCTTTGTAGGCGTTAACTGCCAACATATCTATAGAGATGAATTGAGCGTTTACGCCAAACTCTGCAGCGTGGCGGGTGTCATCTGCAATCTCACCTGCATGTAAAAGCGCCTTGGTTGGAATACATCCGCGGTGGAGGCAGGTGCCGCCGACCTTGTCTTGTTCAATAAGTACTACTGAAAGTCCTAGTTGCGCTCCGCGCAATGCACAGGCATATCCGCCGCTGCCGCCACCAAGGATTACAAGATCAAATTCGTTCACACTTCACCTTTTCTTAGGATTCGGAAAGAGAACCGCACAGGTGGCTAATCCTGCCACGATTTGGGAGCACACTCTCGCGGGCAGGAGCCTAGGAGGCCGCCAACTCAGCTAGCGCAACCAATGAACGAACGCTGACTCCGGTTCCGCCAACTGGGGTATATCCATGAGCTTCATGCGTAAGGGCAGGTCCGGCAATGTCGAGATGGAGCCAAGGAATGGTATCTGGGACGAATTCCTTCAAAAAGAGGCCAGCGAAGAGCATTCCGCCATGGCGACCAGATGGATTTATATTGGAAAGGTCAGCAGAAGGTGAGGCCAGACCTTCTTTGAGCTCCTCAGGAAGTGGCATCGGCCAGAAAGATTCCCCAGAGATTCCAGTCGCTTCAAGAAATAGGGTG
>Ga0364867_10498_pt2 | contig 15699 bp, 11 predicted proteins | sample ExccelAu500001D4_3_FD_206915 | JGI IMG/M metagenome (GOLD analysis project Ga0364867, IMG submission 206915) | Enriched cells from Trout Bog Lake Hypolimnion, Wisconsin, USA - BchlTB.Aug13.5000.01.D4 | ecosystem: Environmental > Aquatic > Freshwater > Lake > Hypolimnion/Profundal zone | place...
CTGAAAGATGCCGCGGCATCTATTTACGGTATCAGGGCTGCTGGCGGTGCCATTGTGGTAACAACCAAAAAAGGATCAAAGAACGGGCAGGTAAGCATCAATTATTCAGTGAATGATGCGGTGCAAACATTTTTGGGAATGCCACAGGGCGTAGGCGCTGTAGATTATATGATGTTGACTAATGAGAAAATTAAACGCGATTTTGCAAATAATTTTGTTAGCAATGTAGCCCCGGCATATTCGTATGCTGATATGTTACCATGGCTTAATGGCACTAACAAATCTGCCGATTGGTCAAGTCTGGTTTTCAATAAAACTGCCGGTCAAATCAGCCACAATTTAAATATAGATGGCGGAACTGATAAGATCAGTTATTTCTTCAACTTTGGTTACCAGGAGCAGGACGGTATTTATAAAACCGGAGATTTAAACTACAACAAGTATAATTTCCGTTCGAACGTTACCGTCAACATAACCAAAGGGCTAAAAGCGCAGATTTTAACATCTGGCTATATGGATCAGAAAAACTCGCCTTATACCCCTGAATGGACGGTTTATAAGTACACCTGGAACCAAATACCTACCAACCAGATTTACGCCAACAACAATCCCTTATACCCTGCTGTAATGCCCGACAACATGAATCCGGCCGTAATTACCAACGACAGCCAGGTGGGTTCATCGGTGGCCAAGAATACAAGCTTCACAGGCCAATTAAACTTAACGTATAACATACCCGGGGTACCCGGACTAACTGCCAAGGCCTTGTATAATATTGATTACGGTGTTTATGATTTAAATCAAATAAGAAGCACCTACAATTTATATACTTACAGCGCAGTCGATAGTACTTATACCTCAAACACTGTTAATTCACCTTCAGGTATAACCCGTCAATACTACACGCATTTTAACACTAACAGCCAGTTAACATTAAATTATGCACATACTTTTTTTCAGGTACATAATGTAACGGCCATGGCTACCTATGAGCAAAGCCAAAACACCGCTGATAATTTTAATGCTTATCGCGATACTAATATACCTATAGACTATTTATTTGGCGGTTTGGCAAATTCAAATATGTCGGGTGGTCAGGATGCCGGTGCCTTAGCGAATTTTGGGCACAGGAGTTACATAGGAAGGATTAACTACGATTTTAAAGGAAAATATCTTGCGGAATTCAGCATTCGTCGTGACGGTACCAGTCTGTATCAGCCAGGTACTGCGGACCAATGGGGTAACTTTCCGGGCGCATCAATAGGCTGGGTTGTAACCAAAGAAAGTTTTTTCCACAACCTGGTCTCGGAAAATATCCTTTCTAACCTCAAGTTCAGGGCTTCTTATGGTCAAATGGGCGACGAGAATGGTGCTGCATACAATTACGTAACCGGTTATACTTATCCCACAAACTCTTATATTTTCGGCGCTAGCCCCGTTAACGGCTCATCGCCAAAACTTGGCAACCCGGGTTTAACATGGCCAGTAAGTACCATAAAGAATTTGGCAGTTGATTTCGGATTATTTAATGGAAAAGTTGACGGAACTTTTGAAGTTTTCAGAAACGACAGGACAGGGTTGCCAGCCACACCTACCACTGCAATACCCGGCACTGTAGGAGCATCTGTACCCCAGATCAACTTCAACAGCGATAGGGTGCAGGGTTTGGACTTTACCTTATCATACCGGAACACATTTGGCGGACTGGGTGTGAATCTTACCGGTAACATAGGCACAACCCGCCTGGAAAACATGAATGTTCTGCAAGGCACTTTTGGCAACCAATATCAACAATGGTTGTATAGCCAAAGCAACAGGTATGCGAATATATGGTGGGGTCCTACTTATGCCGGGCAGTTTACCAACTACAAGCAAATATATAACTATGGTGTGAACACAGGCGGTGGCAACAACAATGTTGTACCGGGCGATTATTACTACCAGGATTGGAATGGTGACGGTGTAATAGACAGTAAAGATAACCATCCGATTGCAACCAGCGATATTCCATTATATAACTATGGCTTCACTGTTGCCTTAAGTTACAAAGGGTTTGATATGAACCTGCTTTTACAAGGTGCTTCCGGAGTTTATGTGCAATACGGTGAGCAATTTGCATCGCCGCTGATGTATGGAAGAAGCGCGTTAACACGCTTTCTCGACAGCTGGCATACAGCAGATCCTAATGCGAACGTTTTTGACCCCAACACCGTGTGGGTGCCTGGATATTATCCAGCGATGGGTTCGCCAGACGCGCAGGGAACAAAAGCAATACAAGATGCCAGCTATCTGCGCATAAAAACATTTGAACTAGGTTATTCTATTTCTCCAAGTGTTTTGCAAAGGATAGCCGTAAAAAAATTAAGGATATACGTAAGCTGCTACAACCTGTTCACATTCACCGGCCTACAGAATTATGACCCGGAACATCAGGGGCCTAATCCGACAGACGGAGGCAATTTCGGTGTTGCCCTCGGAGGATATACATACCCCGAGAACAGGACTTTTAACGTGGGAGCGAACGTTTCCTTTTAAACTTCAAAGCACCTCATGAGTGCCTTCAAAAGGCAAATTATTAACGAATAATTATTGACATATGAAAAGTATAAAAAAATTAATTATTGCTATATCAGTTGTTACAGGAGCTTTGGTAACCTCCTGCCAAAAGTTAAATATGGCACCGACCAATATCTTCACGTCTGATGTTATTTTCAACAGCCAGGCGGGTATTCAGTCGTTTTTAGCAACTATATATCAGGATTTACCCATTGAGGATTTCAAATACGTGCCCAGCGCAAATGACGGCGCCGAAAGTCCGGCAGGCTTTGAACATGGCGGTAATGACTGGATGTCATTTTATAACGAAGCTGGGGTTACAGGCGAAGAGGTTGGCCCTTGGGGCGGTATGGATATTGGCGGAGGTTTTGGCTTTTGGCCTTATGGCGATATCAGGAATGTTAACATATTGATAGCTGAGCTGCCTAAGCACACAGTTGCACTAACCCCGGCGGGAGTGGATGCGCTTTTGGGCGAGGCTCACTTTTTAAGGGCCTACTATTATTTTGGGATGGCTAAACGTTATGGCGGCGTACCAATTATAACAACCGTTCAAGATCCGGGTGCTCCGTTGTCAACATTGCAGGTCCATCGCGATAAGGAGCAAGCCGTATGGGATTTTATTGGTGCCGAGCTTGATCTGGGTTACAAAATGATGCCTGCAACCAGCGATGCCGGAAGAGCTAACAAGTATGTCGCAGCGGCTTTAAAATCGCGTGCGATGCTTTATGCCGCATGTGTTGCCAAATACGGTTCACAAAATTTTGTTGCAGGAGAAGCACAATCACAAGGTTTAGCAGGTATCCCAGCCTCGGCAGCTACAGGATATTTCCAGGCAGCTTATGATGCCGCAAAATTACTCGATGGCGTATACTCGTTATATACTGCAAACGCGGATAAGGTGCAGAACTACGTTGATCTGTTCCTGAAACCCAACAGCCCTGAAAATATATTTATAAAACAGTATTCAATCGCGAACAACACAGCCCATAGCTGGGACGACACCATGTCGCCTCGCTATATGACAGCTAATGCACTTTCGCGTTCGTACCCCACATTAGATTTAGTGCAGGCTTGGGGTAATTTACAAGTAACTAACCCCGATGGTACACCTAAGCGTTTTGATAATTATGCACAATTAATGCAGGGTCTTGAACCAAGATTGCAGGCTACCATTTATTTCCCCGGGGCAACTTTAAGAGGGCTTACTTTTGATGTGCAAAGAGGTATTTATCCATCTTTTAGTGGAACTGCTGCAGACGAAGTTGCAAAGCAACCTAACTCGCGTTCATACATACTCGGTTCAGATGATAAGGCACCCTTGTACCAGGGCTACCAGATTGTTGGCCATACCGGCATATGGTCAAAAGGTAGCGATGAAGTTACACGTACCGGCTTTTATGTACGTAAATATGTTGATTACACTCGATTACAGTCGACAGTTAATCTAAACACGAGTGTACAGCCCTGGATAGACCTTCGTTATGCAGAAGTGTTATTGAACCGTGCCGAAGCCGCTGTTGAATTAGGCAATACTGCCGACGCGTTAACCTGTATTAACCTGATAAGAGACAGGGCCGGTGCTGGACTTTATGGCTCTATCACTCTAGCTCAAGTACGTAACGAAAGGCGTATGGAGCTTGCCTTTGAAAACCAGTACTACTGGGATCTAAAAAGATGGCGTACCGCTGATGTGGTGTTGGACAAAGCGCATTTTCAAGGCCTGATGCCATATTTTATACTTAACGAAAACAAATACATTTTCCTTGCCGAACCCGAATTGTTTAACCGGGAATATACTTTCCAGAAACAAAATTATTACGAACCAATTCCGGGTGGAGAAATTGGAAATAACCCGAACCTGCTCCCTAATAATCCTGGCTATTAAAAAAATAAAAATTTAAAAATTAAGATATGAAAAAACTAATTAGTAGAATTTTAATGGGCGTGACGATACTTGCGGGTTCTGCATGCACAAAAATAGATAATTATCCAGGCCCTAACGCTTCATTCCAGGGTAATATAATATCCTCCACTGGCGGTAACTTACCTACATCAGGCGGAAGTACCACAATCTGGATGCAACAAATTGGCTGGACCGCTCCGCAAACCATCCCGAGTAAATTCGATGGCACTTTTGAGGATACTAAACTGTTTAGCGGTGGTTATAAGGTTTTACCTGTGGGAGGAGCCTTTTGGCCTGTTTATGACACGGTAACGGTCAATCTTGGTCAGGGCACAAAGCACGACTTTACCGTTACACCTTACCTGGTCATCAATAATTTCAAAGCAACTTTGACTGGCACAACGCTAACGCTGACCTATGATATTGATGCGCCAGTAGTGGCAGGTTTGCCAACCATTAAAGACACGCAGCCATATATTAATACAACCCAACTGGTAGGTACCGGAGCTTCTATAAGGGATTTCTCTGACGTATACGCTGTAACCATTAATAAAGACTTTATTGATATGACCGCGGCCGATAAATCGAGGACCATAACGGTGCCTAACCTTATCCCGGGCCGTACATTTTTTGTTCGGGTTGGGGTGCGTTTGAGCGATAGCTACAACAGCTCCAATTTTTCAAACATAATAGAGATAGATGTTCCTAATTAATCAAATTTAAAATAAAAGGAAAAATGAAATTAATTAAAGCAATGATGGTATGCTCCATCCTCGCAATAGTACTCTTAGTTGTTAGTTGCCAAAAAGACACCTACAAGTCGCGCGACACATCGATGCTAAAGGCCCCTCCAATTGATACCACGCCTGTACCTGTGGTGGACACTTCTGTCGTGATTGATGATTGTGATAAAGTTGACGGCTGGCAAGTGGCGGGTGGAAATCCTGTTTTAGTAACAACCGGCCAAAAGGCGGGAACAGGCTATATTCAGGGAACAATCGCGGCAGGCCAAAACTTTATGCAGTTTATTAAAACACTGCCCGCACCTGTTAACACAAAAGTAACCTTAAGCACAGGGGAATTGAAATTATGGTTTTATGTACAGGATGTTTCCCAGCTAAAATTAGACGGACAAATACAATTCAGCAGTGCCGCCGATCCGGACAATAAACGAATTGGTTGGGGCCTGGCTGGAATCATCCCTACGCTAAAAAATGGCTGGAACCACTTATTTCTTAAGTTTAGCGACGGATACCTGTCGGGAGATGGGGGGCCGGATTTAACCGCGATGAACTATATTAAAATTTTCTTCTGGACTGCGGCCAATGCGGCAACAGACCAACAATATGGCATCGATGATATCAGGGTTGCAGTGGTTCCTCCGCCACCACCAGTAGAGATCGATAATTGCGACAAGATTGACGGTTGGCAGGTAGCGGGTGGAAATCCAGTTTTAGGAACAACCGGGCAAAAAGAAGGAGCTGGTTACATCCAGGGAACAATCGATAGCGGACAAAACTTTATGCAGTTTATTAAAACACTGCCCGCGCCTGTTAATACAACAGAAACCATGGCGACAGGACAATTGCAACTCTGGTTTTATGTACCGGATGTTACATTGCTAAAATTAGATGGTCAAATACAGTTCAGCAGCGCCGCCGATCCGGACAATAAACGAATTGGTTGGGGATTGGCCGGAATTATCCCAACATTAAAAAACGGCTGGAACTTGTTAAAACTCAACTTTAGCGATTCGTATGTGTCGGGAGATGGGGGGCCGGATTTAACCGCGATGAATTATATCAAAGTTTTCTTCTGGACTTCTGCCAATACAACGTCAAATCAAACTTATGGTATCGATGACATCAAAGTTGTTGCAAAATAATTTTCGTCCTTAATTCTGTAATTCAAAAATAACAAATGGCGGGGAGCATGTCTCTCTGCCATTTTAAGCAAACAAAAAATAATGAACATAAATTATTTGTCAGGAATATTAAAAGGCCAGAGCAAATTGATTTACCTGTCGGTAGCGATCGCTTCCCTGGGTATAATAACTGGGTCTACATCTTTTGCCCAGGAAAAAGCTTCCTCCGATACATCTGTTGGAAACCCATTTGTAAGAGATATTTATACCGCCGACCCGTCTGCACACGTTTGGAACGACGGGCGCCTGTATGTTTACCCCTCGCATGATGTAGCCCCCGCGCGCGGCTGCGACCTGATGGATCAGTACCACGTTTACTCAACCGACGACATGGTACACTGGAGGGATGAAGGCGAAATATTACGAGCGAGCCAGGTTGAATGGGGTCGCCCAGAAGGTGGTTTTATGTGGGCACCAGATTGTGCCTATAAAAACGGCACCTATTATTTCTACTTCCCGCATCCAAGCGGCACAGCCTGGAATAGCACCTGGAAGATCGGTGTTGCCACCAGCAAAAGCCCAGCAAATGGTTTTAAGTCGCAAGGATACATTAAAGGACTCGAACCCCTTATTGATCCCTGTGTATTTGTTGATGATGACGGGCAAGCCTATTTTTATTATGGCGGTGGCGGCACCTGCAAAGGAGGCAAGCTGAAGGATAATATGGTGGAGATTGACGGGGATATGAAAAAGATGGAGGGCCTGGAAGATTTTCACGAAGCCAGCTGGGTTCATAAAAGAAATGGCATATACTACCTTTCATATTCTGATAACCACGATGTTAATGGCAAACATAATAGAATGCGTTATGCCACCAGTACCAGCCCTTTAGGTCCGTGGACTTACAAAGGCATTTATATGGACCCCACCGACAGTTACACTAATCACGGCTCCATCGTACAGTTTAAGGGGCAATGGTATGCATTTTATCACAACAGTGCACTGTCAAATCAGGATTGGTTACGGTCTATCTGTTTTGATAAACTGTACTATAATGCTGATGGTACCATACAAAAGGTTGTCCCAAGCGTTTTTATAAAAAGCAAAAATTGATCTTAGCTAAATACAAATATCTGCTCATGAACAAACGTATAATTAATATAACCCTGTTAGCGGCCTCGATTATTGCAACCGCGAGCTGCTCAAAAAAGGGTACTGTTAGCCAAAACGTACCCGCACCGGTTATAGAGAATGCTAATGGCGATGGGCGTAAGAACCCTTTTGTTACGCAGATATATACAGCAGACCCATCGGCCCATGTTTGGGCCGATGGGCGATTGTATGTGTATCCATCGCATGACATTGCCCCACCGCAAGGCTGTGATCTGATGGACCAATACCATGTTTACTCAACAGCAGATATGGTAACTTGGAAAGACGAAGGCGAAATATTGCGTGCAAGCCAGGTTGACTGGGGCCGGGCCGAAGGCGGCTTTATGTGGGCCCCTGACTGTGCCTATAAAAACGGCACCTATTATTTCTACTTCCCGCACCCGAGCGGAACTGATTGGGGCAGCACATGGAAAATAGGTGTGGCCACCAGCAAAAGCCCTGCCAGCGGCTTCAAATCGCAGGGATATATCCAGGGGCTCGAATCATTGATAGATCCATGCGTATTTGTTGACGATGACGGGCAAGCCTATTTTTATTATGGCGGTGGTAACATCTGCAAAGGCGGAAAGCTTAAGGATAACATGATGGAAATTGATGGCACCATGCAAACCATGCAGGGCCTTAACGATTTTCACGAGGCAACATGGGTTCATAAAAGAAACGGGATATATTACCTGTCGTATGCCGATAATTTTAATGAAGCAGGTAAGCATAACCGCATGAAATATGCAACCAGTAATAACCCGCTCGGTCCCTGGACCTACCAGGGTGTGTATATTGACCCAACCGACAGTTTTACCGACCATGGCTCCATTGTTGAATTTAAAGGGCAATGGTATGCGTTTTATCACAATAGCTCGCTCTCCCATAACGACTGGCTCAGGTCAATCTGTGCAAACAAGCTTTACTACAATGCCGATGGCACCATCCGAAAGGTTATCCAGACAGACACAAGCGGAGTAAAAGAATAAAACATGCTAATAAATATTAAACGAAGATGAAAATGAGAAAAATTAATATGTTGTTAATTGCTGTAGTAGTGGCAGCAATAAGCGGCTGCTCCAAGAAAAGCAGCCCTACGCCACCTCCAACAACGGATACAGTAGCTGTTCGTACCCAATCGCCCATAGGTGATGTGGTTGGCAAAGTGATTGTTGGCTACCAGGGATGGTTCGCGGCAATTGGCGATGGATCGCCTATTAACTTGTATTGGCATTGGACCCAAACATGGGAGCAGCAGCCATCGCCAACCAATACGGGAATTAGTGCCTGGCCCGATGTGCGTGAATATACGAGTACGTTTCCAACCCAATATCCAAATTTGAATAATGGCCAGCCGGCAAATGTATTTTCTTCATTTAGTGATCAAACTGTTGGTATTCAGTTTAAATGGATGAAAGATTATGGAATAGATGGTGCAGCCTTGCAAAGATTTAACCCAAGCGGTATCGAAGGTCCCATACGCGACGCGATGGCCTCTAAAGTAAAAATTGCCGCAGAGGCAAACGGTGTAAAATTTTACATTATGTACGACGTAAGCGGCTGGACAAACATGGCTACCGAAATGGAAACTGACTGGACAAACAAAATGTCGTTGCTAACTTCATCTCCGCAGTACGCCAAGCAAAATGGCAAACCGGTAGTTTGTATCTGGGGCTTTGGTTTTAACGATGGTAATCACAATTTTTCAGCAGCCACCTGCATCTCTGTAATCAAATGGTTTCAAAGCAAAGGCTGTTACGTTATTGGCGGCGTGCCAACGCACTGGCTTAATCAGAATAGTGACTCCTATCCCGATTTCCTAAGTGCTTATAAAGCGTTTGATATGCTCTCCCCATGGATGGTTGGAAGAATTAGCAATGCCAATGATTCTGATGGGTTTTATGAAAATACAAACAAAGCCGATGAAACATATTGCCGTGGCAATGGAATCGACTATCAGCCATGCGTATTACCAGGTGACCTTAGCGCCCGCCAAAGGGCACACGGCGATTTTATGTGGCGACAATTTTACAATATGACAAGAGCTGGGGCCCAGGGGCTTTATATCTCTATGTATGACGAATTTAACGAAGGTAATCAGATCGTAAAAACCGCCGAAAGCCAGGATTTTGTACCAGCAGGCCCAAGAGCAATAGTAGGAGGCGTAGCAAGCGCAAATTTCTACGCACTTGACGAAGACGGCACAGCCTGTTCGTCCGATTATTATTTGAGACTCACCGGCGATGGTGCTAAAATGTTCAAAGGTATAATTCCACTTACTGCTACAAGGCCAACAAAGCCAACGCTATAAGTAAATATTAAAAAAACACCGCGACCCACACACATACAGTTAAAGCGGGTTGATCGAAAGGTCGGCCCGCTTTTTTATTAGTTTTTTTGTTGCGTAGTGGTAAAACCAATATCGCTGAAGATCAATAACACAACCAGAGAACTTCTTATCGCGACATGCCAAACAGGAAGAATTACATGTCGGACAACTTTAAAAACGCTATCGGAAGCGTAAAAAAAAGGTGTGTCCGTATCTCACCTCAGACACACCAGTTATCAATATACCGATAACTTCAACTAAACCTCTGGTTAAATTTTAATTTATACCAGAATATTTTCTATTTCCTTGTTTGTTTGCACATTTGATAGTTGCACCCGGACATTCGTATGTCCGCTTATTTCACGTAAATATCACCCGTCACCCGTATGTCGCTCAATAAACTACCTATCATTGATCAATATTTTTGTTGAAATAGTCTACTTAAGCGGCGGCGGCACTGTGTCGGTAAATGGCACTTGTTTCCGCAGCATTTTACCGGCGTAGCCGGTTAAATAGAGGTAGTAATCATTAGGAATATCATCTTCATAAGTAACAAAACGACTTAAACCTACAGGTGGTCGTTTTGATGCTTTAAGGATCGCTGTTCCCTCATCAACCTCATCAAACATAGCTACATACAACATCTCGGCGCCATCGTTTATAGCACCTGTTACCTGTTTCCAGTAAAAGTGGCCCCGATTACGCGGGATTTGGTTTTGTGGCGCGTGTGGGTTCATATTATGCCAACTAAAGCCAGGGAATACAGTTGGCACGTAGTCGATCTTGTATTGTTTACACCACGCCATATCATCAGCTATCCGTTGCTGAAATGCGGGGTAAGCATCTTCGTTGAACCTCCCTACAAACCAGGGGTGGATGATATCTACTTTCTTTAACAAATCATGCAGGTGCGGATCATTTTCGGTATCGCTCCCAAAGTCGCGCCAGTAGGTTGGGACACCAAGCAATACAGCGCAGCCGCCATAAACCGGGTCATTCTTAAAAAAATCAATAATCCTTTCTGCTTCGGCCAGTCCATATTTACGGTGATCGTTGAAACCCACTCCCCATACAGCAATCAGAGGTTTACCGTTATGGTACAGCCAGGTTTGGTTATCGCCGCGGTTGGTTATTTTCATGCTATCAACCAAATGTTTCCAGTCTTTTATCACCAGAGAATCGCCATCGGCGCCCATCCCCGAAAGGTCATACATCAGCGAAATTGCCCTATGGTATCTTTGTGCCGATTTTAACGCATTACCCAAAACCACATCGTTATGAATACGGCCGCGCCCACGTTGCACATCTGCAATAAAACGCTGCACAAACACCCCATCAACCCCATATTGCTGCATCCATTTAAAATGTGTATCAACCGATGAGGCGTCATAAGAGCTATAGAGGTAAGCATCCATCCCATCGGCAAGTTTAAAGGGCGATTTATATGTTTTTTTATACTCGCTTACGTCGGGCCAAATGTCAATATTTGTACTGCCCGGTTCAAACTTACCGTGCGACAGGTAATGGTTCCAGCCACGGCCAGCGCCGTCTTCCGGCGCATTAAACCAACCCTGGTAACCGGCCATCACAAGACCCTTATAACTTTTAAAGGCGGATGTCTTACTATGTTTCCGCTGGCTGTAGCCGTAAGAACACAGCAGTAGCAGAAAGATGCTAAAAACTTGTTTTTTCATCAGTATAAATTAAAAATATTGTTTTTTCAGTTAAATCAGATGCCCCATTGTTTATTGGGTTTGGGGCCCATTTCCAGCTCAAGCACCCCGCCCGTTGTTAATTGCTGATGTGTAAACCAGGGTTTATTTAAAACCTGACCGTTAAACCTTGCACTTTGGATGTATTTGTTAATAACGGAACAGTTATTAGCGACAACTTTAAATTGTTTTCCGTTAGGTAGATTGATCGTAACCTTACTAAAAACCGGACTGCCGATAGCATAAACAGGTTTACCCGGCGTAACTGGATAAAACCCCATAGATGAGAACACCACGAAAGCCGACATGCCCCCGCCATCCTCGTCACCTGGAATACCGAAAATATTATCCTTATACCATACATCCAGCAAAAAGCGGATTCGTTTTTGGGTTTTCCAGGGCGCGCCTGCATAGTTATACAGGTAAGGAATATGAAAGCTTGGCTCATTACCCATAGAGTATTGGCCAACCAAACCGGTAGCGTCCGGAAACTTGGCCCAAAATTCATACTTACTTCGATCTAAGCTTTCGCGGAATGTTTGATCGAGCTTTGCCTGCAAACCCTCATTGCCACCCATTAAATTAATAAGCCCCGGTATGTCTTCCTGAACCTGCCAAAGATAGGTCCAGCCGTTGTTCTCATCATAATAATCACGTCCGCCCATGCCACCATCAAATTTGGGATCGATATTGATCCAGTTGCCATCCTTGTCTTTCGGCATGAACATCTTTTTCTCATCGTTCCACAGGTTTTTATAGTTGGCACCGCGCTTTGCAAATATTGCCTGGTCAGTCGGTTTCTTCAATTCCTCAGCAAGTTGTCCAACGGCCCAATCATCATAGCTGCCGCCCAGCGTTACAGCTACAGCTTGTCTTTTCTCGAACGAATGCACCAGGCTCACCGTTTCTTTTTCACCTTTTTGCAAAGCGGGGAAATAGCCGTTTTTATAATAAAAATCATCAAGCTCGCATTTAGGGCCGTTTTCCCATGGTAACATGGTGGCCTGCGTTGCGTTTTTAACAATGCCTTCGTAGGCCTTTTCAGCATCAAACCCGCGGATACCTTTGCGGTAATCATCCAAAAACATAACAGTTGAATGAAAACCGTTCATACATGGGTTATCGCCAAATAAAACAGGGAAAGTTGGCATCCAACCGCTTTGCTGGTACATATTTACATAAGAGTTCAACATGTCCGATTCCATGGCAGGGTTTAATATCGCCCTTAGCGGATGCAGAGCAAGGTAGGTGTCCCAAACCCAATCGTCAACATAAAAGGGCTTTGTGCTATCGTGTACTTTTTTGTCATAGCCGCTGTAGTAATGACCGTCCTCATTTATGTCAACCATCCGCTCGTTGCTTCGGTATAACGCGGTGTAAAATGAACGGCGTTGCGCTTCAGTCCCGCCTTCCACTTCAATCTGGCCAACAACTTTTGCCCATACGCTTTTACCGGCCTGCATTAAAGTTGCAAAGTCGACCCCGGTAAACTCATCTTTAAAATTCTGTTTGGCCTGTTCGGCGCTTACGTATGATATAGCGTATTTAAAGTCAATAATATCGGGGGCATCTGCTGTAAAAGTGATAAAAGACCTCGCATTTTTTCCTTCAACAGATGTTTCGCCAGACAAAACACCGTCTTTAATCACACCGGCTGTTCCCTTTGCATTAAACTGCCCGTATACATATATCTTGATGTCATCATGGTAAGTTTCCATACCTGTAACTTCATTTGCACCGGTAAAACTCCATTTAGCGTCGCCATCGTTATAAACATTAAAAAGAATGCTTTTAGCAGCGGTTTTAGCGGGGAATGAAAATTTATAGTCGCCCACTTTTTTGCCGGGAGTAAACTCAACGGTAATATCATTATCAATGAGATAGGTGGAATAATACCATGGGCGGGTGATCTCAAGATCGTTATCATACGGCATTCTCTTGTTCCAAGAATCGAGCGTTAACGGCTTATCATCTGGCTTTATAGCAAATACTTCACCCAACCTGTGCGAAACCATGTTAAGCGGGAAACTGGAGATCTGGTCGTCGATATAATCCGCCCTGTTGGGGTAAACCCTAATCATTTGGTTCGGCAGGTGCATTGTTGGCCGCGTTGGCTCCAATAACTGCCCAACGTTGCCAATTCGAGGGTCAATATATTTCAAATTATCCTGTTTGTTTTGCGCATAACAGGCTTCAATTATAACATTACTGCATAATGCAGTCAGCGCAACCGACTTTAGCAACCGGGGAATATTAATAGTCATTTACTAAAATTTAAAATTGGTTTATGATTCCAAAATTGCATTTAATGCTTAATGAACGATTAATATTTGATTAATCATGAAAGAAAATGATGATTGTAACAGAATTATTCAAGTATTGAATTAAAATCGCGGTTAAATGCTTCTCCGTAAATCACTTTATATTCTTTGTTAAAGCTTTCGAAAGTGTTTTTTGCAAGCGAATGTTTCCCAATATGTGCCAATGCTTTGCATTTCATAATCATGGCTTCTTCGTTAACCGGGTCGAAATAAAAAATATCGTTGGCCAGCTTTATTAAAAACTCGGGGTCATCCGCAATCTGGACGCTGTTTGCAAATTGAATATACGAATCAATTATCTGATTTGACACTTCGGATTTAAACGCATCGAGCCATTCATATTCAATGTTTGATAAAAAATTGCCTCTGCGCGTGATATGAGTAAGTTGTATTACTTTTTGTTTGTTAAGTTTATTTTTATCGGATACGATGTTTAAATAGCTGTGATAATCAACCATTATATTGTTATAATCGATGTCTATTTTCCAATAACCTGTGTCTTTCGATAAATGGCAACCTTCCATTTTATCGAGTAGTGATTTTAGTTTGGCAATATTTACGGCCCGGTTATTACGGGCACTTTTTTCGCTTTTATCAAACCAAAGAATCTCATTCAGTTTTTCAGAACTCACTCCGCGATCGTGTTTTATGGAGTACAGTATAATCACCAGAAACAATTCTTTTAACAGCGGTGTAAAATATTTGGTTATCTCGTTCCCATCGGTCGTAAACAGCTGAAGATCGCCAAATAAAAATATTGTATTCCTGCTGTTGTTTTTGGTATGATCGTCCTCCTCGGCTATAAGCATAGGTTCGTCTTTGTTGATGATAACCGGCGATTCTTCAACGGGGGGGTGTAATTGCACGGGTATTTTAATTTTTCTATTCCGCCGATAAAAAACAAAGTATGCAACTAACAATAATATTAATATAAAAACAACAGCAATCCATAAAAGGTAATTAATACCGCTAGCGGCAACCTCCCCGTCCGACACTGGCTCGGGAGGGCTTAACAGCGAATAGATCATTATCCTGGTTTGCTCGCTCTCCCTGAAAAGTGTAACTGCTATAAATTTGCCACTGTGAGGAAAATAACACATATCGGCAAACGAATTGACATCATGAAACTTGTAAGGAATAGTATCGCCGACCAAGTGATAGGCCGGGCTATTTAAAGACCCACTAATAAGCTGGAGGTTTGAATTAAATTTGTGCTGGGGGTAAATCAGCCCATAATATGACCTCGCCTTTTCATTTATGACCAATGAATTGGCAAATACAAAATCCTCATTTGCCACATTGATGGTAAACAACTTTTTAAACGATTTATCTTTAACACTAAACCGCATCATATCGTACAGATTTCGCGGACTAACGATTTGTTGACCCGACGCACTACCGAAGCCACCAATAACGTAAGCGGTATCGCCCGCAGCGTTGGTTCCCAATCCGGCCAAATAACGTGGCGTAAATATATCTCCCTTAACATTTACCTTTTTCCAGGTACCCGTACTAATATTATAGCGCTTTACACTGTCTTTGTACGCCAACTGACCATAACCGCCGATGGTATAAATGGAGCTGTCTGCTTTACAAAAAAACTTGTTCAGGTGCCCGTTATCGGTTGCGATACTCTTGAAACCTTTGTTCCATCGCCCCTCCTTAAAATCATAACTGGCAATTGCCTTCTGATCAATGTACAGATAATAAAGTTTGCCATTGCTGAACAATGCCTGGTCGCCGGGTACTAATAATTGCCTGCCCGAATTGTAAACAATACTTTTTAATTGCGGTGTTTTGTTTATTGAAAATGTAACCAGCGAATCTTGGGTAATGAAATAAACAACTTCGTTTGC
>Ga0364867_10651_pt1 | contig 15550 bp, 8 predicted proteins | sample ExccelAu500001D4_3_FD_206915 | JGI IMG/M metagenome (GOLD analysis project Ga0364867, IMG submission 206915) | Enriched cells from Trout Bog Lake Hypolimnion, Wisconsin, USA - BchlTB.Aug13.5000.01.D4 | ecosystem: Environmental > Aquatic > Freshwater > Lake > Hypolimnion/Profundal zone | place: USA...
GTAGCAGCAACAACCGGAGGTTTATCATCATAGGGAACATCTCTGGCTTACCCGTTCAGACGGTAATCCTGGAGCAACTCACAGCGAATGATATGATTACGATCGTGGATTCCGAGCGATCAAAGGCTGACGGGCATTTTGAAGTATCCGGCCTTGCTCCGGAGCCCGGGTTGTATCGATTACATTTCAACAATAACAAATTTATTTTGCTCTCGGTAGACAAGGGCAATCTTAAAGTGACCGGTGACTGGAATGCCCTCGAAAACTATGCTGTGGCTGGTTCGCGCCCTTCTGAGCACCTGAAAAATTTTGTAGACGCCATCCGCAACCATTTATGTGACTTCAATACTATGAGTGTGGTACTGGATACACTGAGGCTGAGGGGCAATGATAGCGTTACTGCTGCTGCCAAGCAGGATTTTATGAACATGAAGCAGCAGTTCACCCAGTACGTGGAGCGTTATGCCGATACTACGCCTTATGAACCTAATGCGATATTTGCTGCCCGCATGTTAAATCCGGCCAGCGAGTCTGACTTTCTGAGCGCATTTTCGCAGAGCCTTGGCAACCGTTTCCCAGCGCGGATGATGACCCGTGATTTTACGGAATATTATGCGAAAATAATAGCTAAACAGCATCCGGTGAAGTCATCAGGCCTGGTTGTTTCAGGTACAGTGGCCCCTGAGATAAGCTTGCCGGACACTACCGGCAAAACGTTGCCGCTGTCTTCTCTCAGGGGTAAATATGTCTTGATCGATTTCTGGGCGTCGTGGTGCAATCCCTGCCGGGGCGAAAATCCATTCGTGGTTTCGGCCTACAACCGGTTTAAGGATAAGAATTTTACTGTATACAGCGTGTCTCTTGACAACAACAAAGCAGCTTGGCTCAAGGCGATTGATGATGACCATCTGACCTGGACCCACGTGAGCGACCTTAAAGGCTGGTCCAATGTTGCCGCGCTAGCGTATTCGGTGGAGTCTATTCCATCAAATTACCTGGTAGATCCGGATGGGAAGATAATAGCTACCAACCTACATGGTAATCACATTGAGGAAGTACTTCAGAAGATATTGATGAAGTAAATAGTACTGCTTTTTCCAAAATTGACCTATTTTGCAGTAAATATTAATTGTGGTCAGGGGAACGTATATCATTTCACTCCTTTTGTTCTTTTGTTGTCCCGGCCAATCTTTGTTCGCGCAGCAAGAATATGAATTGGCTTCCGGCTGGAAATGTATCCGCGCATCGTCCCTGAAAAAATCCGGTGAACAAATCTCTAACGCTACGTTTTCGCTTACAGGCTTTTTGCCCGCAGTGGTACCGGGAACAGTGCTGACATCCCTGCTTGCCAATAAGCTGATCCCGGATCCTTTCTATGGAATGAACAATAAGAAGATACCCGATATTTATGATGTCGGCAGGGATTACTATACGTATTGGTTTGTCAAGGACTTCAAACGGAAATATGATAAGACCGAAAAAACCTGGTTGGAGTTTCGTGGGGTTAATTATAGCTACGATGTGTTTCTGAATGGACACAAACTTAATTCATCCACAGAAAAAGGGATGTATTTGCGGCACGAATACGAAGTAGGCGCTTACCTTTCGGAAACTGGCAGCAACAGGCTGGCGGTAATCGTTTATCCTCCCGATTCGGTAGGTAAGCCCAACGGAGGGCAAGGCGGTGATGGTACCATTGCGCACGGGATCACCAACCAATATACCGCAGGGTGGGATTGGATTCAACCTGTGCACGACAGGAATACCGGGATATGGGACAAAGTCTTTATAAAGACAACCGGACCGATAAGCATTGAACATACCCACGTTGTCACGTCAGTGCCGGGTATACGCAGGCCAGGGGCTGACCAGGCGCCCGCTATTATAAGAGTGACTACAGAAGTAAATAATACGGGTGGCAATGATTCTTTCTTTTGCGAACTGCGTTGCGAAATAGCAGGTGAAATGACATCTGTAAATGTAAAAGTAGCCCCTAAAACGAAACTAACGGTAGCATTCCCCGACATCACCCTACAGCAGCGTGAACTTTGGTGGCCCAATGGCTATGGCCCCCAGCATTTATACCCGTTAAAGGTGACCGTCACGGTGAATAAGCAGATTAGTGATGAAGAGAAGCTAAATGTCGGCGTCAGGCAGTTGGAAGCTGTGTGGAACAAACACACCCAAAGTCGCGAGTTGCATGTGAACGGGCAGAAGATATTTCTGAAGGGCGGGAACAGGATCGTTTCTGATGAAATGCTGCGGTTTTCAAAGGAGCGCTACGATGCCGAGGTTCGTTACCACCACGATATGAACCTGGACCTGATAAGGGTGTGGGGCGGGGGTATTACCGAGCGGCCTGAATTTTACGACGCGTGCGATAAATATGGTATCCTGGTGATGCAGGATTTTTGGGTGTCAGGCGATTGCAACGGACGCTGGGACGACCCAATGAAGAAGGAAGACACCAATGCACGGCGCAACTATCCCGACGATCACAGGCTTTTTACTGAATCACTGGACGATCAGATCAAAATGCTCCGCAACCATCCCTCACTCGCATACTGGTGCGGCGGAAATGAAATTAGGCCTCCGGAAGATGTGCTGAAGTGCCTCAGCGATACACTTTTGCCAAAACTGGATGGCACACGTTTCCTCTTTGAATATTCCAATGATGACAGCATGTCGCTCCATAGTGGCGATGGCCCCTACACCATTCAGCCAGACAGCTTTTTTTGGTCGAACAGATCGTTCCCGTTCAATTCTGAAATTGGCTCCGTTGGTATAGGGGATTACGAATCGTTACAGCGGTTCATACCGGAAAAAGACATGGCTCCCCCAGTATATAACGAAGCGAAACACGAATGGGATATTGATTCTGTTTGGAAGTACCATAAGTATAGCGTCTACGATTCGGCAATAGAGGCTTATGGGCATCCAAAGGACATAAAAGAGTTTGCGAAAATAGCCCAACTGGTCAATTACAACCAGTATCGTGCCCTCGCGGAGAGTTTTATGGCCCACATGTGGGACTGGTACACCGGTTTCATCATTTGGAAGACACAGAACCCCTGGACTGCAATGGTGGGACAGATGTATGACGTATACCTTGACCCTAATGCCTGTATGTATGGCGCGATGGAGGGTTGCAAGCCAGTGCATGCGATGTACGATCAGGTAAGCGACTCCATTATAGTCGTCAATAACACCTTGGACACACTGAGAAATATCCGCTTTGACGAGGTTGTATACTTGTATGGCAAGCACCCTAAAGAGCAGATAACCGACAGTTCAGATCCCTTTACCATACTACCGCAAAGCTGTTTCAGACAAAAATTCAAGCATGGCAAAGACCTAAAAAAAGGGGGCATGCTTTGTCTTGCTGTTCCACACGACGATTGGGATCATAAAACCAGCGGAGGAAATTTCTACTGGTTCCCGGATGAGGCAGGTAGTTACCGTTATTTGGATAAAATCAAGAATGTTGATATTGCTACGATGGCCAAGTATACCGGAAAGGGATCAGTAGAATTGCACCTAAAGACGGAGGGCAGTATGCTCGAAAACAACATTGCATTCTTCATTCATGTCTCCCTTGTGGATAAAAAGACGAAGAAAAGGATAATGCCCGTGTTCGTTAGCGACAACTATTTTTGTATGAATTCGGTTGGTGACAAAACGGTGGAAATGGTCTATACACCGGAGCCGGGCATAAAGCCGATGGTCTGCATCGAAGGGTGGAATACCGGCACGATGTATGTTGAGATCAGCAACTGATCAAATTGGATCCGCTAGCTATTTTAAATGCCCTAGCATGTCAGCAGTCATTTTATCCAAATCAAATTCATTCTTCCAGCCCCAGTCTGCGCGGGCCGCAGAGTCGTCGATACTTTGAGGCCAGCCATCAGCTATTTGCTGGCGGAAATCGGGGTTGTAGTCAATCGTAAATTCCGGGATGTGTTTTTGGATGGAGGCTGCTATTTCCTTCGGTGAAAAACTCATTGCTGAGACGTTGTAAGACATTCGTGTTTTCATTTTTTCAGCTGGGGCCTCCATCAGTTCTATCGTGGCACGTATGGCGTCGTCCATGTACATCATGGGCAGGTATGTATTCTCAGCCAAGAACGACGTATATTTCTGGTGTTTCAACGCTTCGTGATAAATTTCTACCGCATAGTCCGTTGTGCCACCACCGGGTTCTGATTTCCAACTGATGAGGCCGGGATAACGCAGACTTCTCACATCAAGCCCCCAGCGTTGGTTATAGTATTGGCACCATAGTTCGCCTGCATACTTGCTTACCCCATATACTGTGCGTGGTTCTATAACTGTTTGCTGTGGGGTATTCTGGTGTGGGGTGGTAGGCCCGAAAACAGCTATTGAGCTGGGCCAGTATATTCGTGTCAGTTTCTCCTGCACGCCCAGTTCCAGGGTCTGTAACAGGCTTTGCATATTTATGGCCCATGCCTTGTGCGGGGCTTTTTCGCCTGTCGCTGATAGCATCGCCGCAAGCAAATATATTTGTGTGATACCTTCCTTCTTTACCAAAGCATGGGTGGCTTCGCCATCCATAGCATTTAGGATCTCATACGGGCCTCTATCTTTCAGAAGCGGGTGCGCTTCCTTAATGTCAGATGCCACAACATGATCGTTGCCGTATAATTTGCGCAATGCCATGGTCAGTTCCACTCCGATCTGGCCACCGGCCCCTATGATAAGTATCTTTTCTTTTTTCATTTCTTAGTTAGTCGAAAGTCAAAATATAATGTAGAAAGTATGGCGGCAAAATATTAAAGTGCACAGACATATAGCAAGAACAATGTCGGCTAAAGACTGTTATTATCCCGGATCACTTTGATAAAATCGTCAAAAAGATACCTGGAATCATGTGGCCCCGGTGTGGCTTCAGGGTGGTACTGCACAGAAAATGCAGGCCTGTCTATCATCCGGATACCTTCTATCGAGCCATCATTCAGATTAATATGCGTTACTTCTACGAGATCTGATATCTTGATCGCCTCAGGGTCCACGCCGAAACCATGATTTTGGGTTGTGATCTCTGATCTTCCGGTCAGGAGATTTTTGACGGGGTGGTTGAGCCCGCGGTGGCCATGGTGCATTTTGAAGGTGGGTATGCCATTTGCCCTTGCCAGCAATTGGTGGCCAAGGCAAATGCCAAATAGCGGCTTACCCACTGCCAGCATATCTTTTACGAGGGTTACAGCATAATCCATGGATCCCGGGTCGCCGGGGCCATTAGATATGAAATACCCGTGCGGCTGAAATTGTTCGATCTCCGCCAGACTTGATTTTGCAGGGAAAACTTTTAGGTAAGCGCCGCGTTTTGCGAGGCATTCCAGTATCATTTTCTTTACCCCGTAGTCCATCACTGCGATGCGGATAGGTGCATCGGGATTGCCGATCATATAGGCTTCCTTGGTAGATATTTGTGATGACAGTTCCAGGCCAGACATGTCCGGTACATTGTCCAGGGCTGCTTTAAGGCTTTTTTCGTTAGTAAGTTCGGTGGAAATGACACAATTCATGGCGCCCTTGCTGCGCACATGCTGCACCAACGCCCGCGTGTCCACATCATATATCGACACCAGTTTGCTGTTCAGCAGATAATTTTCGAGGCTGTCGTCCGCGGTCATGCGGGAATAGCGGTAGGACACGTTTTTGCAGATAAGGCCGCTTATTTTTACGGAGTCGCTCTCTACGTCCACATTCTTTACGCCGTAATTCCCAACATAGGCGTTGTTCATGATAAGCACCTGCCCAGTATATGATGGGTCAGTAAATACTTCCTGGTAGCCGGTCATGCCAGTGTTGAAGCATATCTCGCCACCGGCAGTACCTATGGCCCCAAATGATTTTCCTTTAAATAAAGCGCCATCCTGCAACAGCAGCCATGCGGGGGTATTAGTATGAGTAGATGTCATTGAAAAAACAAATTGTGCAAATGTAATGCAAAATGCGCAATGGCTTACCCCAGCTAAGGTTTAATTAATGTGAAAATGTGGAAAACCGGATGAAAGTCCGTTAAGTACCAGTTTGTATCAACTAATCCTCGGTATCGAAGCCTTTCATTTCTGGTACTCCTTTTACAATAGCATAAACAGAAGGCGCCTGATGATAAATGCTGTTCGTGAACCGGTTACCCAACACAATGATGGTCATGTTTTCCTTGATAAACCTGTAAAAAGAAGTATTGTTGCCGTGCCACCATCCCTGATGGTAGATGATCTTATTGCCGTTTGCATAGCACAGCATCCTCCAGCCCAGCCCATAATTTTTTATACCCGGCTTTTCAAAAGAGCAGGGGCCGTAAGCCAGTTCTATCGTTTCGTTGTCAAGCAGGATATTTTTGTAAAATGACTGATCCCAGCGATACATATCTTCAGGTGTGCTATAAATGCCTTTGTCGCCATATACGCCATCTGCAAACATGTCTGGCTCCTTGTACCAGTTGCGCTTATAGCTCACCGTGGCATTGGCCGGCAATCCCTTCGAAGGATCGTAGACAAATGTATGCTGCATGCCCAGAGGCTGGAAAATGTATTTGGACATAAAATCTGAATACGACATGCCGGTGGTTTTCTCAATCACCAGGGCCAGTATAGCGAAATTGGTATTGCAATATTTAAACCGGGTGCCGGGCTTGAATTCCAGGCGCGGCTTATAGATCGCCATCATAGCCAGCATGCGGTCATTTGGAACCGGCGTGCGCTGGTCATTATCGTAGTTGGGTATCCACTTAGTATAATCAGGTAGGCCGGAGCGATGGCTCAATAATTCCTTGATCGTAACATTGGGGTAGGGGAATTCTTTCAGGTATTGCTGCACCGGTGCGTTCAAATCAATATATTTATGATTATATAAATATAATGTTGCTGCCCCTGTGAATGTTTTTGAAACAGATGCGAGTTGGCTGGACGAATTTGGCCCCAGGGGCATTTTTTTCTCTTTGTTACTTAGCCCGAAATACCGTTCGTAAATGACTTTGCCGCCATAACCCACGAGTACGGATCCATTGAAGCCTGCCCGCACTTGTTTATTGTAGTAGGCGTCGAGTTTTGCAATGATGGCCTGATCTTGAGCAGTGGAAGTATCGTAGACCAATGGGGCAACCGGCGTAGTCACCGGCACTTCGTGGAATTTTCCGGTAACATTAGGGTGTGCGGAGACCGGCTGAGACTCGGAATGACAGGCAATAAAAAGTATTGATAATAATATGGAAGCAAAATATGAAGGTCTGAAATTCATAATTATTTTTTACGGGGGTCGGCAAATTTATAATTCCGGGTTAGCAATTCAATTAAGCGGCTTCATTTTTAACAAAATAAATCATACCATCAATAAATTCATAATAGCACTGGTTCAGCGTGTAATAATTAGTTACGAATATCTCGTAGGCTTTCTCAATGGGCGGCATGTGTAGCGCCCTTCTTGCAAGCCCATTCAGCGATTTTTGCATTCCCTGCAGCGTACGGTAGTTGAGCAGCCAGTCGTGTTCTTTCATGTGGGGGAAATAGCTTGCGAATTTCGGGGGGAACCAAGCTGCGTTTTCTTCCAGTTGTGCGTAAACTGTATGTGTAAAATGCTGGAGCGCATCCCTGCCCGAAAAGTACTTGGGGTCACCTGCAAGGAAATGATCATACAGGATATCCGTGATAGGCCCTGAATATAGGCCGTAGTCCTCCCGGAACAGCAGTTTGGCGCGCTGTGTAGCGGGGTGGGTATCGGTTTTGCTGTCTATTTTCCGGTGTAGTTCTATCCCTTTTTTTATTCCCGCAGGGTATTGCTCCAGTGCCACGCGGCCTTTTACATGGTCTGCGATCATGTTGCCGGTAAGTACGTCCCGGTCTCCAAATGATAGAAACGCATGCGCCAGGTAATTCATGGCACAATTTAACGAGCAATTTCTAGAAATAGGATAAAAGATGCCAGTGTATTTAATAAACAGTGCGTCAAAAATCTAAATTGTGAATAAGGTGTGTATATAGTCAGCGGAAATTAGGTGGCCGGAATTTTTCAGTTTCGGTTTAACTTTGGGCAATGTTTACGGACTCACATACGCATTTATATGATGAACAACTCAATGTTGATGACACTCAAATAGACCGGGCGCTACAGGCCGGTGTGACCAAAATGTACATGCCCAATTGCGACAGCGGGACTGTCGATGGCATGCTTCAGCTTGCAGATAAATGGCCGGATAATTGTTTCCCCATGATGGGCCTACATCCATGTTATGTTAAAGAGCATTATAAAGATGAGCTTGCCCTCGTTGCTGATGGGCTGGCGAACAGGAAATTTTATGCGGTCGGCGAGATAGGGCTTGACTATCATTGGGACCTTACTTTTAAAACGGAGCAGATCGAAGCATTTGAATATCAGATAGACCTGGCGCTTAAATATGATCTCCCCATTGTGATCCATAGCCGCGAATCGACCGCTGATTGCATTGAAATTGTGCGTAAAAAGCAAAATGGAAAGCTCAGGGGAATATTTCATTGCTTCAGCGGCACACTTGAAGAAGCTCAGGCCATTGTTGCACTGGGATTTTATTTGGGGATCGGAGGCGTGGTAACCTACAAAAAAAGTGCGCTGCCAGATATTGTAAAAAGCATTTCTTTGTCGCATATTGTCTTGGAAACTGACGCCCCATACCTGGCCCCCGTGCCATACAGGGGTAAACGGAATGAGAGCAGCTATATCCCTTTTATTGCAGCGAAGGTAGCAGACGTTTTGGGGTGTTCGGTTGAAGAGGTTGCGCGTGTGACGACTGAAAATTGCGGGAAGGTGTTTGGGTAGATTCGTAATCAAAATATGTATTTTTTGTTTTTATGTGAAAGCCCGTCACCAAGATATATAGCATTCATTTATCGGGCAATTAGCCTGACTACCATCATTCCCCAATTCGGTTAAAAAATATTATCTTTGTAGCACTTTTTACTAAATTATTTTATGAATTTACTATCTATACAGAACGAGGAATTTATTGGCCGCCACATAGGGCCCAATAAAGAAGACACGCAAAAGATGCTTGAAACCATAGGCGTTGAGAGCATGGAAGAGCTGGTGGGCAGAACTGTACCGGCTTCCATTCGTATGGACCATAAACTGCGTATTCCCGCGGCACAAAGTGAGGCGGAATACCTGCGGCAGTCGATGGAGTTGTCGCTAAAGAATAAGCTAAGTAAAAATTATATCGGACAGGGGTATTATGACACATTTACCCCGAGTGTGATACTCAGGAACATTTTTGAAAACCCGGGATGGTATACCCAATATACCCCATATCAGGCTGAGATAAGCCAGGGACGGCTGGAGAGCCTGCTGAATTTTCAGACCATGGTTTGTGACCTCACAGCGTTGCCTTTAGCTAATGCATCCCTGCTCGACGAAGCTACTGCGGCTGCTGAAGCAATGAGCATGTTTTTTCATTCGGCCAACAAGGACACGGAAAATCCGGAGCGCCCTAAATTTTTTGTAGACCACGATATTTTCCCACAGACTAAGGACGTGGTGCATACACGTGCGGCAGCTCTTGGCATAGAAGTTGTTTATGGCGACTATCGTGTGGCAGACATTGATACGACTTATTTTGGTGCGCTGGTACAGTACCCGAATGCCACCGGTAGCGTAGAAGACTACAGGGGGTTTATTGCGGCGATGCACGAAGCGGGCGGGTTTGTGGCTATGGCTACTGACTTGCTGGCACTTACCTTACTTACGCCTCCGGGTGAATTGGGTGCAGATGCTGCTATCGGCAGCGCACAGCGTTTTGGCGTACCTATGGGGTTCGGCGGGCCGCACGCGGCTTTTTTTGCTACTAAAGAAGATTTCAAAAGGCACATGCCCGGCCGTATCATCGGCGTGAGCATTGATGCTCTTGGTAACCGTGCGCTGCGTATGGCACTGGGCACCCGTGAGCAGCACATCAAAAGAGAAAAGGCGACTTCTAATATATGTACGGCACAGGCGCTGCTAGCTAATATTTCGGCGATGTTTGCGATCTATCATGGCCCGGCCGGCGTGAAGAATATCGCTAAACGCGTTGCTGCGCTTACTCAGTCATTAGGCAATGCACTGGAAGACGCGGGTCTTGAAGTACATAATAAAACGTACTTTGATACCATTACCATTATTACGAAAGACGCAGAAACGATCAGGCGCGTTTCTGAAAAGCGCGGGATGAATTTCTGTTATCATCCGGACAATAAAATCAGTATCTCACTAGATGAGACGACAACTGTAAATGACGTTCTGGATATCATGAGTGTTTTTACAAACATCGATAGCCCGGCCACGATAAGCATAGATGAAGATCTGGCGCTTACGCACATACCTACTTCGGTCACAAGAACCAGTGAGTTTCTGACGCAGCAGGTGTTCAATACCCACCATAGCGAAACGCAGATGATGCGGTATATCAAGATGCTTGAGAATAAGGACCTGAGCCTCAACACAAGCATGATATCGTTAGGTAGCTGTACGATGAAGCTGAATGCGGCGACTGAAATGATGCCGTTGAGTTTCCCTAACTGGAGCCGGATGCACCCGTTTGCACCGCTCGATCAAAGTGCCGGGTACCTGCAAATTGTAAAAGACTTGTCCGCATACTTGTGCGAAATCACAGCGTTCGATGCGTGTTGCCTGCAGCCTAACAGTGGCGCACAAGGCGAATATGCTGGTTTGCTGACGATCCGCTCGTATCATGAGAGCCGTAACGAAGGCCACCGCGACGTAATACTGATACCTATTTCGGCACACGGCACTAATCCGGCCAGCGCTGTAATGGCAGGGTACAAAGTTGTGGTAGTGAAGGCTTTGGCTAACGGATATGTAGATGTAGATGACCTGAAAGCAAAGGCAGCCCAGTACGGCGATAAGCTTGCAGGTATCATGATCACATATCCCTCGACCTACGGCATTTTTGAAGAAAGCATTAAAGAGATCACTGACGTTATACATCAATATGGTGGCCAGGTATACATGGACGGGGCCAATATGAACGCCCAGGTAGGGCTTACTGCACCCGGCCTGATTGGCGCAGATGTTTGTCACCTGAATTTACATAAGACGTTCTCCATCCCTCACGGTGGCGGCGGGCCGGGCATGGGGCCTATCTGTGTGAAGAAACATCTTGAAGCTCATTTACCATCGCACGTATTGATGAATGGCAGTGAAAGCAGTAAGGCAGCCAATGCAGTATCTGCTGCGCCTTATGGCTCGGCAAGTATCTTGCTCATATCTTATGCTTATATCCGCATGCTGGGTTCTAAGGGTGTACGGCTTTCTACTGAATATGCAATACTGAATGCCAACTATATGCGTGCGCGCCTTCAGAACGATTTTGAAATATTATATACTGGTAGTGGTGGCACTTGCGCCCATGAATTTATTGTAGACCTGCGCCCATTCAAGAAGACAGCAGAAATAGAAGCAGAAGACGTGGCTAAGCGCCTGATCGATTATGGGTTCCATGCGCCTACCATGAGTTTCCCTGTTGCCGGGACCATCATGATAGAGCCAACGGAAAGCGAGGACAAAGCTGAACTGGATCGTTTCTGTGATGCATTGCTGAGCATCCGCGAAGAGATCCGCGCCATAGAAGAAGGCCGCGCCGACAAGGTGGACAATGCCCTCAAGAATGCGCCGCATACCCAGTTTGTGATCACGGCGGATGAGTGGAACCACAAATACAGCCGCCAACAGGCGGCCTTCCCGCTGCATTGGGTGAAGAACAATAAGTTCTGGCCTAGCGTAGCCCGTGTAAATAATACTTATGGCGACAGGAACCTTGTTTGTACCTGCGAGCCAACTGAATCTTATGCCGAGGCATAATTGAATTAGTGCTGTAAACATAAAATCCGGCAATCTGACCCAAACTCAGATTGCCGGATTTTTTTGACGTTATTAAAATGCCCTGTTGATACCTACCACATACCGTAAAGTCGCATACTGGTCGTTGCTGTAGGGTGGCCTGTTGAGGAATACGGGTAAGTCCAGACGAATGGTGAGCGGTTTAGCTTTCTCAAATACGCCCCAGTTTTTAATGGTGAATGCAAATCCTACGCCTGCGTCTACATGCACATTGCTCCAGTAGGTGGCATTAGGTACGGCTGCATAATAATTCGGCAGCGTATAATTGCTTAACTCCATCACCCCTGCATCGCCAAAGGCGTATACATTGGCGTGAAGGAATTTGGATATATAGTTTGGATGCCACGGCATATAATGCTCAAAATCTATTTCCACGTTTGCTGATGCGCCACTACGGCCCTTATACCCTTCAAGCAAGCTACCGCCCCTGGAGTCGGGGGCGAAATAACCGGCATATCCACGGAGGTCAAGGCCGCCCCCTTCCTGGAAATGGTTTACGTCATACCTTGACGTCCCCTCCCAATCTGTGGGTATGAATCCCACGCTTTGGGTGTATTTATTGTCCATTTGTTCCTCCGGGCTTGCCCCCCCCATGTACAGCAGGCTTTCGGAGGGTAGGGTGGATCCAATGCCGTAACGCCCGAAAATACGGGTGCGTACTTCAAGTTTGCCCAGGTAATTGTCGTTGATTGCTTCCATCTGTCCGTAAGAATAATCGAATGGTGCGCTGTTGCCGCCAAGGAATGGGGCGCGGAAGCTGAACGTGTACTTACCATTGCCATTGAAGTAATTATAACTATGGCCCCACGCCAGATTGAGCGACGAATTTGGCCGAGCGGCCATGCTGCTCCAGTCTTGCGGGTCTATAAGGTAATTAAGGTCATAGGCGTTGGGCCGCCACATCGTCTGCGCAAAAAATGTAACCGAATTATTGTCGTTCACGAGCCAGTTCAGGCCACCCTTGTGAAACCACAGCCCATCGAGGAAGCGGCTGTTGATCTGCAATTGCAGCTTCGGCATGTTTCGGTTAACGGGGGTGTTGAAATTGAACGTGTAATTGACCGGGGAATAATTGGAATAAGTGTTCGGGCCGTCCGTGGGGGCATAGATGTTCTCCTGCAGTGCATGCGAGTTCCACCATATTGTTGCGTCCAATTTATATACCGTGAAGAGGTAGTCGCCTTCGAAATGAATCCCGGCCTTTATCCCGTCTATCGGATTCCACCATAGGTCTGGTCGCCAGTAAAGCCGGTATTGCCTGCGGTCCATTTGCTCCGTTAACCCGCCGTCAAGAGTTGTTTTTATAGCAAGGGGGCTAATGGGCAGGCCACGAGTTTTATAGTTGTTCACCATATCCTTGTCCGCAAACCGGAAGGTAGTATCTATCTGCACGCTTTTTATGCCAGAGGGTATTTGCAGATGGGCTGTGTAAGTTGGGTCTAGTTTTCCCCAACCATACCATTTTGGCAGGATCGTAGCGTTTGTGCGTTTTTCATACCACGTATTGGGGATATAGTAGCTGTATTTCTTGCCGTCTTTAGCAGTAACGGTGAAATCTATGGGCATTTGCATTTCGCCATACCTATGGAATTTGATCGAGTAATTATCTGCCCCTGATGCTTTGTGGATACCTCCAATACCGTAATCCAGCGTCTTGTTGGTCTCGAACCATTCATCGAAAAACCAGGAAAGGTCAACGTGCGTGTACTGTATCACCGATGCGCGGAAGTCTTCAAAATACGGGTGCGCGAATTTCCATTGTTCAAAGTAATGATGCATCGCGGCCTCAAACAGGGAATCGCCAAGCACATACTGGAGGTTGTAGAGCATAGAGGCTGTTTTAAAATAGACCTGCCCATAACCCCCGCCTTGTCCGAGTGCGCTGTTGAAATCATCCGAATGTGTATTGATCTGCGTGCCGGTTTGGTTGAGGGCGGTTTGGGTATACCTATCCAGCACGTCTTTGTCCAGCACATTCACCGGTTCCATAAAATGCCTGCGGTATGCTGATTTAGGCGTACCCAGCACCATGTTTTCGCCGTCAATGAGGTTCAATCCCCACACGGTCAGGAATTGCGTAAACCCTTCATCCATGGCTGCGCGGTAAGTTTCATTACTACCTACTTGCCCGTAAAACCAATTGTGCCCTATCTCATGCGTAAACAGTCCTCTGTAGCCGGGTTCAGAGCCGCCGTCCATGGTGATCATGGGGTATTCCATGCCATCGCGTGCGTCAGCCGCTACTATTTTTGGATAGCAGTACATGCCAATGGTCTCAGAGAACGATTTGATGATCTTTGTCATGTAATCAGAAGCATTTTGCCAGCCTCCGGCATGTGGCTCCTGCACTATGGCCACACACTCAACCCCATGCCAGTAAGAAGTGCTTACGCGGTATGATGGGTCGGCAGTAAACGCGAAATCATGCACATTATTCCCCACAAAGTGCCATTGTTTACGTTTGCCTTTTTCGTACGGGATGATGATGGATGGCGGTTCTTCCCATTTTTTGTGCGCGAAATTCTTGATGTCCAGTTTTTCCCGTAGGGTATCGGGCAAAACCTGCTGCCTGTTTTGCAGCACGCCTGTTGCTTCAAGAATATAATTACTTGGAAAATCAAGGGTGACGTCGAACAATCCAAAATCTCCATAAAATTCGCGGTTCAAGTGCTGGTAGGTGTCCCATCCATGCATGCGGTCATACACGCATATCTTAGGGTACCACTGGCAGCCGTTGTAATGTTTAAAGCCCCACGCATCCCACATCTGCATTCTGCGGCGTGTGCCACCGTTGTCGTAGTAGGTTTCAAAGCTAATATTCAAAACTATTTTATCGCCGGGTTGTAGTGGTTTCGGCAGATACACTTTCATAACAGTGTTGTCCAGTTCTGTTTTTAATTTCCGTCTTTCGGTAGCCGGTATCTGCGTCCCTTGCACTGCCGGATAGGTGTCGCCTTCAGCGCTTACGTCAGATATTACAATACCCAGGCCGGCTGCTTCTTTTGGTCCCAGCGGCTCCTTCACTTTATTGGCGCGCTCTAATTCGTGAAGGTGGGAGCCTTTGATAAAAGCGTTCTGGTATAAATGAAAATATACATAAGAGAGGGTGTCCGGCGAATTATTCCAATAAGTAAGTTTTTCGTTCCCCTCGATCATATTGCTGTCTTCGATCATCTTGGCATAGATGGTGTATTGTACGTCCTGCTGCCAGTATGCGGCGTCCGGCTTGCGGTTTTGCCAGTAATAGGGGTTTTTATCGCTACGATATTGGTTGTCCCCGGGGTTAATTTTTTCCGTTATCTGCTGGCTGAAAGCGATGGGTAGCTTGAATAAAACAAATAGAGCAAGAAGTATTTGTAAGCGCATGTTGGATATTTGGCATTAAAAATAGAAATTAAAAAGCAATCCGTGCTCAATTTTAGCACCCTAGGAGGACCATCCAATGCAGTACTACTTATTGGGCCGGATGAGGAGCGCTTTCTCTATTTAAACCCGTGATGGGTATCCTTCATAGCGATGATGAAAGTCATTCTTATCCAGTTTTAATGATTTTATTTTTGTATTTGAATAATGGGAGGTCAGTGGACTATTGTATCGCCTTACCTTTATTACATAAGTGATGAAAAATTAATTGTTTGATATTTGAATAAGTTTATTG
>Ga0364867_10653_pt1 | contig 15470 bp, 14 predicted proteins | sample ExccelAu500001D4_3_FD_206915 | JGI IMG/M metagenome (GOLD analysis project Ga0364867, IMG submission 206915) | Enriched cells from Trout Bog Lake Hypolimnion, Wisconsin, USA - BchlTB.Aug13.5000.01.D4 | ecosystem: Environmental > Aquatic > Freshwater > Lake > Hypolimnion/Profundal zone | place...
GAAGAGACCACAACCCCAATTCCCATTAAAACCGATCTCCCAATTGCGATTTCTGAAGAGGAGAGCTTTAGGTGATCGACATAAAGTAGCGATAAGGAAGGGGTCGCTAACATCAGACCTATTCCACCAATCATAAAACCACATTGAAAATGGAAAAATTCCCGATTCTTTTTTAATAAAACGAGGACCTCTTTCCATGGGTTTAAGATTTTTTCGCCGAAAGTTTTCTTGGGGAGGATTTGTGAGAATTCAGCTCTTGGCTCTGGAATTTTAAATTGTGCAAAAAGGCTACTTAAACTGATCAAGGTGGTAAAAAATATGAGCCCCGACCAGGAAAATAGCGGGCAGCCCAGAAAATATGTAATCAAAAGGCCCAAGACAATGCTCTCTAAAAAACTTAGGACGAAACAAATCGTATAGATGTTTTCTCTAGAGCCCTTTTCCAAATTGGTTTTTAATATTTCTATCAATGCAGGATTTCCAGACTTTTTAAAGAGCTCATAGGCTCCGCAACAAAAAATCAGATACCAGGCATTGTCAAACCAGGGGGCAAATAAAAAAGGGAGTCTGGCAAGAATCCAAGCCCCTACCAAATTCATCCGGAGCCGATGTTTCTTCTGGGTTAACTCAGCGCTCCAGTAGAAAGATAGGATGGGCAATACAGGTCTAAGCGATGCCAAGATCGAGAGTTGCAGCAAAGAGATGTTTAGCTCTTTTCGAAGAATGAAAGGAATCAGAGCATAGATTGCGACAAATGGCTCATTGGCAACACTCATCCATAAGAGAGCATTTTTCGTTCTTTTGTCCGTTGTCACAAAAATCATCCAGAGTTGTCTTAGAGACTGTTAACGGATTTGAATTATACATCGCTATTTGAAACCGAGCGAGACAATTTTCCGGAGAGAATAAATTTTTTTATAATTGCTTGTCTTTAACAATCATTTAAGTATACTAATTGCGAAAAAATTAAGGTGCGTTTTATGTCTACATATTCGATCTCCATTTCTCAGGCCCCGATTTTAATTGAGCCTCAGCCCTCCTTTCAGAAGCTCTTATCCGGGACCCACGCATTTTATACTCAAAGCAATTATCTGGAGGCAACCCAAGCCGACTTTGCCTCAAGTACTTGCCTACCCGCAAGCTATACATCCAACACTGAAATTAAAATCGTTAGAATCGCAAAACTTATTTTATCAATTATTATTTTTCCCATTGGAATATATAAACTTATTCACGGTCTAATCGGGAAGATCGTGGTCCTCTCCTCTAACATTAAAATAAAAACTGTTGACGAAGACAGATCAAATATTAATCTTGATTATGACTGGAAATACAAGCGAATTACAATTGCCATCGATGGGTATAAGATAGACGCAATGATTGTTGGAAAACCATCTACATTTAATAACGGAAGATGGGTTTTGGCCTCTAACGGCAATGGTGAACTTTACGAAGAGACGCTTGTCTACGATAGCCAATTCAGACAGATCCTGAGTGAAATTAAGGGGAATGGAATTGTATTTAATTACCCGGGAGTGGGATCCAGCACAGGGCTGCCTAATAGAAAGGCGATGGCCAATGCATACCGGGCGATGTTAAACTTTTTAGAGGACCAGAAAATTGGAATCGGCGCCAAAGAGATCATCGGTTACGGCCACTCTATCGGCGGCGGAGTTCAAGGCGATGCCTTAAATGAGCATGAATTAAAACCAAACGTTAAATATGTATTCGTTAAAAACAAGACTTTTTCAAATTTAAGTACAACCGTCTCTTGTCTTCTCTGTAGACCGATAGGATTTTTGATATGGATCTTTGGGTGGAACATCGATTCTGTAAACTCATCCAAAAAAATCCAAGTGCCGGAAATCATCATACAAACGACCTGTGAAAAGGTAGATGCTAAAGAGATTGGGGATAGCTCTAACATTGTATGTGATGGACCCATTCATGCTAAGGCCTCTTTAGCAAAAGCCCTTTTGGACGATCCAAGCTGCCCTAAGGATCAAAAAACTTTCATCGGAACCAATAAGAATCATAATTCCTCTTTCGATGATGTGACTTTTCTAACAGACAAAATCAAACAAAAACTTCTTTAAGAAGGTGTCTCCGAAGTCAGGTTCTTTTCCATTTTTACATTCTTTTTGTGCCACGAGCGGCCCAAAACATAACATACTAAAAACTAGATAGTTATATGTTTCTTACAAACACCTACTATCTAACTCGCTCTTAATCATAAAGATACGATTCCCCGTTTTGTGACTTTATAATTATTAATAAACAATCCTACAATAGCAGTATTTAATTATTGAAATTATAATAATTATTATATATAATATATTCATTAAATAAACAGGTATTATATGAATATTACTAATATACAAAGACACATTCCGCTAGTAGAGGAAGGTTTTTCGCCCCCTCCTAATCCTTACACATACTTTTACGAAGATAACGATTGTTTAAAGAAAACAGGGGACGATCTCCACTCGGCCCGACTCCCGGTAAGTTATACGTATAATACCGAACGCAGATCAAGTAGGGTTGCCAAAGAAATCCTTTCAGTTATTTTTTTTCCTATAAAAATTGGCCAATTATTCCATTCATTAGGAGGGAAAATTATTTTACCCGCCTCCGGATATGATTCAAAGCTTGTTGAGAGGGCTCGATCAAAAATGTTTACTCATAAAGGCGGATGGCAATTCAAGCGAATTACAATTGCTACCGATGGATATGAGATCGATGCGATGATTGTTGGGAAAATATATACATTAAATAATGGAAGATGGGTTTTAGCCTCTAATGGCAACGGCCAAATTTATGAATGCTTTACCGGATCTAGCGGCGCAGAATTAAGAAAAATTCTTACTAAAATCGAGGGAAATGCAATTATATTTAATTATCCCGGAGTTGGAGCCAGTTCAGGCTTGCCTAATAGGAGGGCGATGACCAAAGCCTATCGCGCGGTGTTAAACTTTTTAGAGGATAAAAAAGATGGAATTGGGGCCAAAGAGATCGTCGGATACGGCTTCTCTATCGGCGGTGGAATTCAAGGCGATGCCTTAAGAGATCATACTTTAAAAGCTGATATTAATTATGTATTTGTCAAAAGCAAGACATTTACAGATTTAAGCACAACAGCTTCCTACTTAATAGGACCTCCACTAGGATTCTTAGTCAGAGTGTTAGGATGGAATATATCTTCTGTCGAATCATCCAAAAAACTACAGGCGTATGAAATCATTATACAAACTGCGACGGGAGCAGAAGATGCTAGAGTGCTTACACGTGGTTCTGACGTCGAGGATGATGGGATCATACCTCCCGAATCCGCCCTAGCTAAAAAGCTTTTAGAAGATCCTACCTGCCCGAGGGAAAACAAACTATTTATCGGAACGAATAAAGGGCATTGCGAAGACTTCTCTGATGTGACGCTTCTAACAGATGCAATCAAACAAATGTTAGCCTCTTCAGGCGGATCAGAGGATACCAGCAGCGAACTTGAGACCGTTGCCTAGGGGATCTTCATATTGTGATAGACGGCGTCGACGTCGTCTAGGTTTTCTAGCCATTCGATGAGGGCGATGTTTTTGTCGGCATCTTCATCGTTAACGGTGATCCAGGTTTTAGGGACCATCGCAAGTTCGGCCTCTTCACACTTGCCACCCCCCTTTTCAATCGCCTCTTTTACAAGAGAGAATGCCTCGATCGGGGTGTAAATTAGGTAGCTCTCCTCATCTTGAGAAAAATCGTCGGCCCCATTTTCGCTCACAAGGAGAAATAGGTCATCTTCGTTTGCGCTGCTTTTTGCGACCCGAATGAACCCTTTTCGTTCAAAATTGTAGGCGACCGCGCCCGGTGTGGCCACCGTGCCGCCGCATTTGTTGGTGGCGATCCGGATGTCGGAGGAGATCCGATTCTTATTATCGGTCATGATGTCGGCGATGATCCCCACGCCGCCATAGCCATAGAGCTCATAGCTCATCTGAACAAAGTCCTGAGTGTCGGAACTGGCCGCCTTTTTGATGTTCCGATCGATCACATCGTTGGGAACGCTTACATCTTTTGCTTTTTGAATTGCGACCCGAAGCTTGCTATTTGTCCTTGGATCGGGCCCTCCTTGCCGAATCGCGCTGATCACCTCTTTCATCGCCCGGCTGTAGATCTTCCCTTTTTTCTTATCTGAGCGCTCTTTTCTATGTTTAATATTGGCCCATTTACTATGTCCTGCCATACCGAACCTTTTTTTTAAAAAATTGGATGCTTGATTTTTCCCACTCTTTTACAAGATTGAATTGGGGAAATTGTTTTTCTCTTTGCCTGAACTCCGCTGTATGCACCAGGACTCGCCCATCTTTGCCGACGATCGGGGGGCATACCGCATGGAGCATCTCATGGTAGACGATGAATTCAACGAAGAAAAGGGGCACCTGAAGAGAATCTAAAAGACGATTGAGCCGAATCTGTCCACGGGTCCGATCGTATGTACCAAACGTTATGGAGCGAAATTTTCGATAGTTGGGGATTTTAAACCAACCGATCTGTGATTCAATTTGCGAGGAGAAATGGGTGGCATTGATCTGATCGAAAATAGGCCGAAGATCGTACACCTCTCCTTTGGATTGGAGGGGGGCGGATAAGACTTTGTGAGTTGAAAAATAGAGGTTCGCCATTTGGCGGAGAACGGTTCGATCTTGAATTTTCCCTTTATGCCCATACCGGATCAGCGCCTCTAATACGGGCGATGGGGCTTTTAAAAAGAGGCGATGGAGGTGGAGATGGAGGTGTCTCATCTCCTTATCGATCCTCAAATAGAGGGATCGATTCTCGTGCCAGGTGACTTTAAGAGGGGTTGAAGAGAGGGCCTGGAGCTCAATCTCTTTTAGCGCCTCTAAGTTTAAAAAAGGATCGGTCATAGCCGTTTTTGCATCATGATCTTGCCGAGATATTGCCCGTTTTCTTTGATGAAACGGCGCTGGAATCCATACTGCTCAAATCCCAATCGTTTGTAGAGATTGACCGCCGGATTGGTCTCGTAGACCTCCAAGTGGAGAATTTCGAGTTGAAACCGCTCTTTGGCTAAAGAGATCAGATCTCCCAAGAGTTTTGTCCCCACCCCCTTGCCTCGGTGTTTTTCATCGACTACAACCGCAAAAAGACATTGATGGGCCAATTTCCGGTAGGGCTGCAAATAGAGATTGGCAATGCCGCATGGCTCCCCATCGAAGAGAGCGGTAAGGCAGGCTTTATATTTGGCATTGGCGATCCAGATTCGGGCCGCATCTTCGATCTCTTTCAGATCGGTGAGGGGAAACCAGCGCAAAACGCCCGGCTGCAAGAGCCACGAAACTAAGCACTCCTGGTCGCTCTCTTCAGAAAATCGGATCGTAATCGGGCTCATATCAAAAAAAATGCTCCAGTAAAATGCGAGCTTTCCCACACCCGTCGATTTTCACGTAGTCCTCTTGCCGAGCAAAGATCTCAAAATTTTGTTTTTCTAAAATAGGCAAAAGGGGGCTCGGTTCGAAAATTTCCACGTGGACGCTCTCGAGACGGAATCTAGTTTTTGCCAAATTGAGCAGGTTCCTAACCATTGAGGTGCCGACCCCTTTTCGCCTCTTGTCAGGATCAACCGCCAAGTAAAAAGAGCAGTGGTGGGCCACTTTTAAATAGGGCATTAAAAAGAGGGTGCCGACGGCACAGGGAACTCCTTGGAAATGGCCCGTTAAGCTCGCCTTGTATTTGGCAAACCCGATCCAGTTCTTTAAGGCCGACTCCATCTCCTCTAAATCAAAGGCGAAGCCATCGGTCTCGCCGGGCAGAGAGAGCCAACTTTTAAGACACTCGATGTCTTCAGGTACGGAGTAGCGGATGTCAAAGTCCTCTAACACTAACCGAACTCCTTCAAATAGGCATTTACAAACACGTCAATGTCTCCATCCATCACCGACTCGACGTTGCCCACTTCTACCTTCGTGCGTGTGTCTTTGACGAGAGTGTAAGGTTGAAATACATAATTGCGTATCTGACTTCCCCAGGCAATCTCTTTTTTCTCCCCCCCCATCGCTTGAAGCTTCTCTTGCGTCTCTCGAACCTGTTTTTCATACAACTTCGATTTGAGCATCTTCATGCAAGTCTCCCGGTTTTGGATCTGGCTCCGTTCGCTTTGACAGGAGACGACAATTCCGGTGGGTAAATGGGTCATTCGGACGGCTGAGTCTGTTTTGTTGACGTGCTGTCCGCCGGCGCCGGAGGCTCGATAGGTGTCAACTCTGACATCTTCCATCGCAACTTCCACCTCGACATCATCGACGATCGGAGTTACATCGACCGAGACGAAACTGGTATGGCGCTTTGCATTGGCGTCAAATGGGGAGATCCGGACGAGGCGATGAACCCCTTTTTCCGACTTGCAGTAGCCGTAAGCAAACTCCCCTTCGATTCGATAGGTGATGCTTTTAATCCCGGCGATCTCCCCATCGAGACGATCGGCGATCTCTACCTTCCAACCCCTCTTGACGGCCCATCTTTGGTACATTCTCGAGAGCATCTCGGCCCAATCGCAAGACTCGGTGCCGCCGGCGCCCGCATTGATCTCCAGATAGCAATCTTTCGCGTCCATCTCTCCGGAGAGCATCTTTCTCACCTCGAGCTCAGAGAGGCGCTTTTCAATCTCTCCCAAAGATTCGATCAGTTCTTTATAGAGCTCATGATCGCCGATCGCTTCCGCTTCCGGCAAAAGATCTTTAGCATCGTGAAAACGGGATTTTAGTTCGTTGAATGGGACGGTCCAAAGGCGCAGCTCATTGCACGTTTTGATCACCTTCTGAGCCGACTCCTGGTCTTCCCAAAACTCAGGCTCCGCCATCCTCTGTTCGAGTCTTTTTACCTCTTCTTCCTTGTCAGCCAGGTCAAAGATACCTCCACATATCAACCAGTCTCACATCAATGGCCTTCAGCCTCTCTTGCGTCTCAAAATTCATAGATTTCTCCTTGTTCTGATAGAGGATTTTTACGGTTCTTAAGATAAATGTCAAAGACGCAAAATTCAAATTTTACCGAATAGCTGCTTTTTCTTTACTTTTATGATCACGGCTATATAATTGCCCCCTCATCGTCGTTAAATGAACGAGGGAATGTGCACCCGATGATTCGAAAAAAAAACTTAGGAGGTCTCTTATGTCTATAAATTCTACTGCCGGATTAATGCGCGACTGCTGCAGCACGACATTGCAGTATACCGGAGTTGCGCTCAAACAAATAGGCTCCTGGATGGGACAGGGATTAAAAAAAATCGTTGCTTTATCGATTCCTCTCTTCCAAACCCTTGGAAATACTTTGAAATTTGCAGGCGTGGTTGCTTGGGCAAATACCAAAACTTTCTACGCAGGACACAAAAAAGAGTTAGGTCTCGTCGCGCTCGGTGCGGGAATTGTTATCTTCGCGATCGCCCTTGTGAAAGCAATCCACTATTGCTGCACAAAATCTCAGACAGAGACGGCATAAGACTAATTGAAGAGCTCTCCTCTTAAATGGGGAGAGCTTCCAACTTTACCGTCCCCTCTTTTTCAACGATCATCCTCATCCCATCTTCGACGACCCATTCCCTATCTCCTAGAACTAAAAGATCCTCTGCAATGAACTCAGATCGCCCCTTCAATCGGATCACCGTCGATTCAAATCGGGTGAGCTGATATTTCCAGAAGGGTGACGATGAGCTCCAGTCGACCCCCCGATTTCGGATCTGAACATTTCGTAAAATACAACGACCCAACACCGGCCTCTCAGCCAAAACTCGCAAACTCCCCTCCAAATCGAGATTTTTGATTTCAACTTCCCCGATCTCCAGCTGAAGCTCGGAGCCAGATCCAATCCTTCCCCCCGAAATTTTTTGAGCGATGATCGAGTAGAGGGGCCCTAATACCGGATGGTAGAGGAAGGAGCACTCAGGACCTAGCCTCTGCATCTCTTCAATCGTCCGTTTGGGAGGCAACCTAAAGTTGCAGGAGTCTATCAAAAGCTCTCTAGAGGCTTGAAGCAGATCGTAGAAACAGTGTTCTGGAGTCTCCTGCAAAGACATTCCTGGATGGTAGGCTTTTTTTGCCGTCGAGATCGTTTTGTGCCGATGATTGTAGGTGACAAACGTCCTGTCTGTTTTCGGAACATTCGAGATCGGATGCTCTTCGACAAACACGTCGGCAATATTTTGCATGGTCGACTCCAACCTGGCCATAATGGCCTCCCTCTTTTCCCCGGTTTCCATAAGATAGGAGGTCTTCTTCAGATTGATTAAAAGGCCTGGAAAGGGGGCGAGGCGAACCGCCTCTTCCAATTTTTCCAAATTGGCAAAGAGGATATTCGTATTGCAGGTAAACCGGGAATAGGGCTCCCCCTCTTTCAAAGGGGCATCATCGATTCCGTAGCGGGAAAAATCGCAGTATTCGATATTTGTTAAAACCCGTTCAACGCTCTCCTCTTTTTTCCGCTCGACTAGAACATTCACCCCTTCTGCCGTTTTCAAGAGCCTGGGACAAGAGACAAATCCAAAGGTCATCTTCTTTTTTGCCCCCAGTCCCAAAAATGCGAGCAGGCCGTAATCGAGCCCCGCTAGAGGATTGTTGATCTGTCTGACGATCATCTGCTTCACCCCTAGCCGTTTGAGCCATTCGAAAACCCCCTCATCGCGGGCCAATTTCCAAATCGCTCCATGCCCTCCGGGTTTTAAAAGAGGCTTGCCGGTCCCGATCCAAATCCAGTTCCCCTCTGAGTCTACAGCGGGAACGAGAGGCTGGCAAAAAAATCGAAAATTCTCTTTTTTCCGCCCGAACCACCGATTCGATTCGCAAATCTCGATCACGAGGCGATGATTATCCTTTTCAGGGGAGGTCATGATTCCGATCGGAACTTCAATTTTCCGATGGGTCCGTTGGTAATAGAGATGTTCGCGCGCCTCCAAATCTCGAATCAAGCATTCCAAAAGCGATCTACCGGCAAAGGCCATCTTGGCAGCGGGAAGATCCTGTCCGGTTCCATCTTCGGTCAAATGGAGTCGATCGGCAGCCCCTCCCAAAGGATAAAACTCAGCAGTAGACGCAAGCGCCTCGATCCCATCGTGTATCGCCTCTTCCACCTCGTCTGTTTTTTGAGAAATATCATGGAAATGGGGCGAGTGGAACGTGGCCTCTTTGAAACCTGAGATCAAGGTCGGCTTGAGCTTTCGCAAAACCTCGACCTGATATCCTATGATTCCTCCCAACTCCTGATAGAAGCGATCGATCTTCGAGAGCTGATGGAAAAGATCGTTCAATCGATCAGAAGGGCACGCCAACAAACTTTCTCCCTGTCCAATCGCGATCATCTGCTTGAAGATCCATTCCGATTCAGGCGTCAATACCTCTTGCATCCTCTGATTTTTTTTTATGAACTCGAAAATAGTAGGATTAGAATCAAGATAGGCAATTTTCTCACGAACAGAACAAAACTTTAATAAATTATGATTAAGTATCTCTAAGCGTTCTAACAACATAACGAATATCTCCTAGGAGACTGTTAACGGATTTGGTTTTGTTGATTGAAATTTGGTCAAAATAATCCAGAAAAGCGACGAAATCCAAATCCGTTAACAGTCTCTAATTGCGAATCTGCCAAAAATTTGTCTTAAACACAAGAGAAAGACCATGTTGGAAAATTCTCACTGCCTATCTTGTCCTATAATTTAGAAAGGACAAAATAGGCACGATCATCGATGCGCTGACAGGATATGCAAGATCAAAAAGAGATAGGAATTTCGTTTTTAAATGGGACCTTCTTTTTTTTCTCGTAGAAAAAATTCTAGCTTTAGGTAAAATCTCTGAGATTTACTATGAGAAATGCAAAAAATCGTGTGTGCATTTTTCGTTTTGTTGACGAGCCTCTATAAGATTTTTTTTGACTATTATACCTTCATAGAGATAAAAGATTTCTTTTGAGGCTTTGATCTCAGTTTCACTAATTAATCGCCCCTTTCAAAGGAGAAAGAAACATGGCAACCAAGCAAAAAAATTCCAAGTTCATGCAACCTATGAAGCTCAGCGAAGAACTCGCTGCTATTGTAGGCAAAGGCCCAATGCCCCGCACGGAAGTAACAAAGAAGCTCTGGGCCTATATCAAGAAAAATGATTTGCAAGATGCGAAAAACAGACGCAACATCAATCCTGATGACAAATTGCAAAAAGTTTTTGGTACTGGCAAAAAAGCGGTAAACATGTTTGAAATGACCAAACTGGTCAACAAGCATCTTTCCTAATTCCAGTCTCATAAAGCAGGGCAAGAACCCTCTTGCCCTGTTATTTTCCCATTAAAATTCCTCTTTGCCTATCTAGCCTCCAATTAATCCAAAGAAATTGATCTATTGCCTTAAATTACTAATTTTTTATAGTCTCAGATTTTATAGTAATTAAATTTTCAAGGAGATTATTAATAATGAAAACAATTTGTCTAAATATGATCGTTAAAAATGAGAGCCATGTCATCCGTAGATGCTTGGCCGCCGTTCGAGACCAGATCGATTATTGGGTGATCGTAGATACCGGATCTACCGATGGAACCCAGGAGATCATCCAAGATTTTATGAAAGGATACCCCGGGAAACTCTACGAGAGAAAATGGGTCAATTTCGAGCACAATCGAAATCAGGCGCTCGATCTTGCCCGCGACAAGGCCGATTATATCTTTTTCGTCGACGCCGACGAGGTGATGAATTTTAGCTACGATTTCGATAAAAATAAGTTGGTGAAGGATTTCTATCTCCTTAAAACCGTCTCCACGGGGCATGAATTTTACTTTCCAAAACTCATCAAAGACGATCCCGATTGGGAGTGGACCCATGTCTTGCACGAATTTATCCGTCATAAAGGGCATGCTACAGGAGAGGTCTTGAATGAAATATGGACCACCTCCATCCAAGATGGCGCCCGCTCCCGCGATCCGAATAAACTCTATAACGATATTGAGATCCTTAGAACGGCGATCGAAGATGAGCCGATGAATGCACGCTACTATTTTTATCTCGCCCAAACCTATTCTAGCGCCCAAGATTTCTCGTCCGCTCTCGAATACTATGAAAAAAGGGCCATGATGAATGGGGACAAAGATGAGACATTCTGGTCCCAATTTTGTGTAGGCCACATGCAAGAGATGCTTGGAATGGATCCGCAAATTTATCTTAAAAGTTTTGCAAAAGCCCATCAAATGGACCCAACCCGTGCCGAGCCGTTAGAGAGGATCGCCAACTATTATTTTCAAAACGACTGCCCCTCGATCGCCTATATTTTAATGAAGTTTGCCCAAGACCTGCCCATCCCTGTCCCAATGAACTCCGGGTATTACAACTGGGTTTATAATTTTGCGGTCTATTCGATCTTCGCCGATTGCGCGGTCGAACTGGGGAGGAAAGAGGAGGCGAAAGAGACCTATCTTAAGCTCCTGACCAGAAACGATCTCCCTGTCGATCTGGAAAACCATATCAACCGACAACTCTCCAGGATCGATAACGTCTATCAACCAAATATCGCAAACTGGTTCTAAACGTCCCTTTTTGCTATCATTTCTTGCAATGATTAGTCTTATTCTCCTTGCAGGCGGCAGGGGGTCCCGAATGGGGGCCCCCACCCCTAAACAGTTCCTTCTGCTGAACGGCAAGCCGATCGCCCGTTACAGCTTCGATCTCTTTGTATCGATGGGTGAGATCTCAGAGCTAGTCGTTGTTTGCGACCCCTCCTATCAAGAGATTTTTTCAACCCACCAAAAGCCCCTAGCCTTCGCCTCTCCCGGCCCCAGACGCCAAGATTCTGTCTACAATGGCCTTTTGAAATGCGACCCGCGATCGGATCTCATCTTGATCCACGACTCGGCCCGACCGTTTGTAAAAAAAAACGAGCTCCTCGATCTCATTGAGGCGGGACTCCGGATGGGAGCTGCCACCTTGGCCGCCCCTGTAACATCGACAATTAAGCAGTGTGGGGATCGGATCGTGGAGAAAACTCTCAATCGGAAATCTCTTTGGGAAATCCAGACCCCGCAAGCCCTCTTGTCCCCCATCATTCGAAAAGGATTTGCAGAGGTTCAAAAGCTCAACCTCGAGGTGACAGACGATGTCTCCATTGCAGAGGCGATCGGCCATCCGGTGGAGATTGTCCCCAGCTCCCCTTCCAACTTCAAGCTGACCACCCCGTTTGATCTGGCCATTGCAAATACATGGATCGGTTATGCCTCGATATAAGCTCACGATTGCCTATGATGGGACCCTCTATTGCGGATGGCAGGTTCAGAAGAACAAAAAATCGATCCAGGCGCTTGTCCAAGACGCGCTCCAAACTGTCTTGCGCCACCCCCTCGATCTGACAGGCTCAGGGAGGACCGATGCAGGGGTCCATGCGAGGGGCCAGACGGCCCACTTCGATACGGAAGTTCCGTTTGAGCCCAATAAAATCCGCCTGTCGCTAAACCATCTTCTTCCGCCAGATATCCGGATCTTACAAATCGATTCAGTCGCCGCCGATTTCCACGCCCGCTATAAAGCGCAATCGAAGATCTACCACTACCATCTCCACCTCGACCGAATTGCCAATCCATTCCTCCGCCTCTACCGCCACCAGGTGTTCAAGCGGATCGATCTCTCCCTTCTACGCCTTGCGGCTGATGCATTTTTAGGCACCCACGATTTCACCTCTTTCGCCAACGAGCCCACGAAGGGCTCCGTCGTTCGAGATCCGATCCGGACTTTGATTCGCCTCGACATCGTCGAGCAGGAGGGGGGCGTCAGACTCGAATTTGAAGCCGACGGCTTTCTCTACAAAATGGTGAGAAACATCACAGGAACTCTCATCGAATCGGGAGCCGGCAGGCTGGCCCCTTCTGCCATCCAGGGGATCTTTGAGAGCAAAGATCGGCGCAAAGCCCCCTCCACAGTCCCCCCCAACGGCCTTTTCCTAATGAAAGTCATTTATTAAACGAGTTGATTTTCCGGGATCTGCTCGAACGATTCGTAGTGGACGAGAGAGCCATCTGCTGCCATCTCGAGAAGGGGGTGGTGGGATGAGCAGATGAGGACCGGAAGAGCCGGTGTTTGCCGAAGGGCTTGCAAACCTCGAATACTATCTTCAAAACCGATGATCCGATCCCCCTTTTGCCCGTAGAGTTGGATCGCTTTTAGATAACACTCCGGATCCGGCTTCGGTTTACTATACTGCTCTCTTGTAATCCAGTGGGGGATCGAATCGAGAAGGGGGACCTGTGAGCGGATCTGGACGATCTGCTCATGAAGCGAGTTCGTCGCAACACACCTTCGAATCCCCTTTTTTTCGAGCGCCTTGAGCAAGGGGGCTACCCCCGGCATCAGCTCCACTCTTCCCGTACCTAACAGCTCGAGATAGAGCCTCTTTTTATCCTCATAAAGGCTCCCCCAATCGGGATCGAGGGTTGGAAACTGGGCATAGAGAGCCTCTCTTAAAGCCGTCGAATTCAAGTGGGCCACATTGCAAAATTGGGCAAAGCTCCAATCGAGCTGAAATCCTCGAGCGGCCATCATATCGATGTAGGCTTGAAAGTGTAAGTGTTCTGTATTGACGAGAAAAGCTGAAAGTCATTGATCCATTTCATGTGAAAAGATGATTCCTAAAAAAGGGAAAAAAAGCTACTAAGAAGTTATATGGACGAAAAGCCACCGCTGATCCCGGTCAACTACCTCTATTTCGGAGCCTTCTTTCTCCTCCTTGCCCTTATGTCGATCAGCAGCGTCATCGTTAAAGAGTACTTCCTCGGATCGAGAATCTTTTTCCTCTTCTATGCGCTCGGCCAAGCCGCTTTGGAGGTGGGGGCTTTTATCTTTTTAGCCTCGCTCGCTCAACGCTATTTAGGCTCGATCCCGTTTTGGATCTTCATCAGTTGCACCTTTTTTTTAGGGCTCATCCACCTTCTCGATTTCATTCTCGATCGGATCTTGGATCTTTCAGCTTGGAATACGATCGGATTTGTCCTCGATGAGACCTATAGCGATTTCCTCTTTCTTCTCGACGCTTCGGGAGTTCCCCTTTGGGGATGGGGCCTCCTATTTCTCTTAATCGCTTTGATCCCTTTCGTCGGGATTCTCATCTACAAAGCAACCTCGTCTCTCGCCAATAGACGACCTCTTTGGGTTCCAAGTGAACTCTTTTTGCAAATGTTTGTCTGCATTCCGGTCGCCCTTTTCTTATGGGACTGCTCCGCCTCTTCGATGATCCATCCCGATGCATATAGCGCCATGATCCGATCGCTCCCCTGGAAATTTACATTCATCCAGCCAAAAAACATCCACTTCACTCCCCCCGGTTCAATCCAAACCCCGGCTCTTGAATCATCGATTCAGGCCTCACTCGATCAAATCGATACAACGGTTACGACTCGGCCAAACATCTACCTCTTTGTCATTGAAAGCCTCAGAGAAGATTTCATCACTCCCAATACCGCCCCCCACTTGAGCCGCTTTCGAGATGAGCACATCCATTTCGATACGGCCGTTTCGAATGCCAATGGGACCCACCTCTCCTGGTTTTCCATCTTCTATTCCCAATTTTCGATCCTCTGGAAGCAGTATAAGCAAGAGGGGTGGGGCATCGGGAGTCCGGCTCTCAATCTTTTGAAAAAATGGGGCTATAAGATCAGAGTCTACACGTCAGCCCAACTCGGATACTACGGGATGGATGAGCTGATTTTTGGGAAAGATCGCCATCTGATCGATTCGTATCAAACGTTCCACCACATGCCCCCTGTCTACGCTTGGCAGACCGATGAAAAGACGATGGAGGCGCTCCACAGGGATCTAAAAGAGGACCCCTCGCTTCAGGAAGGGCAACTCATCGTGATCTTTTGGGATTCGACCCACTTCGATTATAGTTGGCCGAAATACGAGCCCGAGCCCTTCGCCCCGTTTGCCAAATCGATGGCCTATTTCAAAGCGTTTCAAACCTCAAAGAACATCGAACGGATCAAAAATAGTTATCGCAACTCGATCCACTATGTCGATTCCCTCTTTGGAAATTTTTGGGAGAACCTCCCCCGTCGAGAAGAGGCGATTATGGTGGTGATGGGAGATCATGGAGAGGAATTTTTCGAGCATGGACATCTGTTCCATAACTCCCATCTCATCGATGAGCAGATGAGAATCCCCCTCTATTTTAAATTTGGCGCCAACCGCTCGCCAGAGTCGAAGAACATCGTCAGCCAAATGGATATTTTTCCAAGCATCATCGACTACCTAAGCCAAAACACCTTCTCGTTTCTACAGGGAGAATCGATTTTCCGCCCCTCACAGTGGCCCTTTGCGATGACATCCCGTTTCAACGCCGGCAGAACGCCCTATGAATTTAGCTTTCACAACGGGGAAAACAAGATCATCGCCCAGTTTCAAAACAAAAAAGATATCCATTCCATGCAGCCCTTAAAAATTAGATCTCTAT
>Ga0364867_10103_pt2 | contig 15425 bp, 13 predicted proteins | sample ExccelAu500001D4_3_FD_206915 | JGI IMG/M metagenome (GOLD analysis project Ga0364867, IMG submission 206915) | Enriched cells from Trout Bog Lake Hypolimnion, Wisconsin, USA - BchlTB.Aug13.5000.01.D4 | ecosystem: Environmental > Aquatic > Freshwater > Lake > Hypolimnion/Profundal zone | place...
ATCAAGATCAAGCACTCCGCGTTTGCAGAGGGTATCGGGAGCCACGCTGAGATCCTGTTCGGAATAATTTCCGGAATGGTCATTGTCGTCATCACTCCAGTCGTAATGGCTCCTCCAGTTGTTATGAAAATTCCACCATGGGGTATGTTCCGTAAGACGGTTGAAAAACGTTACGGTAAATGCAAGAACAATGATCACGGCAATTATCTTGTATAGATCTTTCATGGGAAGCACTGCAATGCCCCAGAAAACAAGTATCAGCGGCCAAAGGTTCCAGATGATCCTCCATCCGGAGTCGACGAATCCCAGGTTGCTCAGCAGTATCACAAGTCCGAGGGCAATCAGGATCACAGGCCAGAAAACATGTCTGAATTTCATATGATTTTTTTTATCGTGAATATTATTTCCTTCCGGTTACTGCATTGATAAGGAGTCCGGCGCCGATGACCACAATAAGGACAGGCCACAGGTCCCCGAAGTCAACATTCGGAACAAGCTGGTTGACTAAGAACAGGATTCCAAGAGTGATCAGAACAAGGCCTCCGATAAAGCTTCCTTTCTGTTTTTCAGTTTTACCAAAGGGATCTGTGGCAGCAGGCTTAAATGGTTCTGCAGCTTTGAAAGGATCCTGGGTTTTAAAAGGGTCCTGTGCTTTAAAAGGATCCTGTGCTTTGAATGGATCAGCCGGTGAAGCTGTCCCGGGATCCGGGGAAGCGCCGGCCTGTGAAGTTCCTGCCTGGGAAGAAGAGCTGAACTGTTCGTACGAAATTGGTTTTTCAGGAGTCACGATCCAAAGGATGATGTAGATGAGCACACCGCCTCCGCCTGCCAGTGCAAGTACAACAAAAGCCAGACGGAGCAGCAATGGATCGGTGTCGAAATAATCAGCGAGGCCTCCGGCAACACCCGCGATCTTGCGGTCGGTAAGGCTGCGGTATAAACGTTTAGGTTCCATTTTCTGTAGATTTAGATGAAAGCTTAGACGTGAACGCTGCACTAAGGTTACAACTCAGCCTGCAGGCTCCATTTTCCTGCGGTACATGCGGGATGAGAGAAGCACACTCAGCTCGAAAAGGCCGTAAAGAGGGATAAAAACAATAAGCTGGCTGAACACGTCCGGGCTTGGAGTTATTACCCCTGCAACTATAAGAATAATGACCAGGGTATGCCTGCGGTATTTTTTCAGCATTTTTGGAGTGATTATACCTAGTTTCGTTAGGAGCAGGATCAGAACAGGCAGCTCAAACACAAGCCCCATCAGCAATGTAAGCAAGGTGATGTTGCTAACATACGAAGTAAGTGCAATCTGGTTCTTCACCGTATCGCTGACGGTGTAACCACCAAGGAAATTTATCATCAGAGGGGCGACAATAAAATAGGAGAACAGAACCCCGGTCACGAACAACAGGAAAACAACAAATACCGATCCACGGGATGCACTGATCTCCTTTTCGGTCAGACCCGGTTTGATGAACCTCCACAACTCCCATAATATATAAGGTAAGGCAAGGATCAGGCCGGCGATCAGGGAAATGTTCATATGTGCAACGAATTGCCCGGCAAGATTGATGTTGATCAATTCAAAATGGGAAGGATCGATGCATAGCCCGGGCATTGAAAGGATCTTTCCCAGGTGGCATAGCGCCCGGTATGTGATAAAGTCCTTTGATTTCGGTGCCAGCAGGATGGTGTCGAAAAGAATATCCTTGAAAGCAAATGCAACAAGTGAAAGAAGAAATGCCACGAGTACCGAACGCCAGATAGTCCCCCTGAGCACATCAAGATGCTCCCAGAAAGTCATTTCATCGCCGTTCTTTTTTTTTCTGAATCCTTTAATTCCGAACATAGGGTGGCAAATGTAATGAAAATTAAAAAATGTCGTGTAATTTTGGAACCTCAATCTGGCGAGTGTGTCTGTTACTACCAAACGAACCTTACTTATCTTATCGGTCCTGCTAAATTTTAATTTCACCAGGGCACAGGATCATTCACTTGAATACTACGTTCAGAAAGGAATCGCCAACAACCCGGTTTTAAAGGATATTTCAAACCAGATCCAGGCAAACCAATACGACAGCCTGGTAGCAAGAGCAGGATATCTTCCCCAGGTCAGTTTCAATGCATTACTCATGTATGCGCCTGTAGTCAATGGCTGGGGTTACAGCGATGTGATCACCAACGGCCAGCAGCTGATCGGAACCGTGAACGTGAACCAGCAGATTTTCAACAAAAAAACGAGGGAGACAAACTACAGGAAGTATGGCATACAGGGCATGAGCCTGGAGAATTCCAGGAAGATCAGTGAAAGTGAGCTCAGGAAAGCCATCACTGCACAATACCTGGCGGCCTATGCAGCTTTTATGGAAAAGAAATACCAGTCGGAGGTTCTTAGTACGATGTATGACGAGGAGAATGTCCTTGGTAAATTTGTTGAGAGCGGAACTTACCGGCAGACCGATTACCTTTCACTCAAAGTTGAGATAATGAACCTTGAACGAAATATCAGGGATCTCGACATACAGTTCAGGCGGGAATTTGCAAACCTCAACCTGATCTGCGGGGTAAGGGACACTGCGGTATTTTCACTCAGCCTTCCATCGGTAGCTGAAAATAAGGCTTCAAACCCATACGCTTCACCTCTGTTCAGGCGGTTCTATTACGACAGCCTTCAGATACTGAATGAAAGGGAGCTGGTCGATCGCCGGTATAAACCCACTGTCAACTGGTTTACCGACGGAGGCATTGTTAACAACCTGCCTGCCGACATCTATAAGAACATGGGTGTCAGTATCGGGATGAGCCTGGGGCTTCCCCTGTATGACGGGAACCAGAGGAAATATCAGTACGGAAGGATAAAAACCATGGAAGAATCCCGCAGGAATTACCAGGATTTTTTCAGGTTTCAGTACGATGCCCAGCTCAGCCAGTTAAAAGAGGAACTGGATAAAACAGGGATTTCCTCTGCTGAAACCCGGAAACAGCTTGCCCTGATTGTGGAACTTATCACCCAGGATAAAGCTTTGCTGAACATTGGCTCCCTTTCCATCACCGATTATGTGATCGCCCTTAAAAGTCTTACCGAAGCCCGGCATAACAGCTTACTTTACCAGATCAGAGCGCAATATATCATGAATGAAATCAACTACCTGAAACAATGAAGCAGCTGAAATCCATATTTATTTTAATGATGGTGCTGATGGCCTTGCTGATCACCCGATGCGGGAGCCCGGTGGAGGAGCAGGAACAGGCAGTGCGTTCCGTGACCCCGGTGACCATTTGCAATCCCTTCACCGGAAGGATGACAGAATATACCGAACTCACAGCCACCTCATCTTTCCTTGTGAAGGCGGTGATTAAATCCCCTGTTACCGGTTATGTTGAAAAATGCAGTTTCAGCCCGGGCGACAGGGCAGGGAAGGGGCAAGTGCTGTTTCAGCTCAGGACAAAAGAAGCCAGGGCCTTGCAGGCCGACAGCCTCGGCAGGAATTTCATGACAGGCCTCATAACGGTCAGGGCATCCATCGAAGGGGTGGTATCGGGTATCGATCACCCTGCAGGGGATTATGTTCAGGAAGGAGATGCCCTATGCACTATAGTACTTCCCGAAAGCATGGTATTCCTGCTGGATCTTCCTTTCGAACTGAAAAGTTTCGTGCACCCTGCCGGCGATCTTACCCTGGTTTTACCTGGAAACGAGCTGGTCACGGCCAGGGTTAAAACAGTCCTGCCATCGATGGCAGGCGCATCACAGACTCAAAGGGTGGTGCTTCAGCCCCTAGCCCGGGTCAACCTCCCCGAGAACCTGATAGCGAAGGTAAGGATCGTGAAATCCACGCGGCCATCAGCAGTCATATTGCCAAAAACATGTATACTCAGCGATGAGGTGATGAAGGATTTCTGGGTAATGAAACTTGTCAGTGACACACTGGCTGTGAAAGTCCATGTAAGCGTCGGCCTGGTTAATACCGATTCTGCTGAAATCGTTTCACCGGTATTTCAAACCACCGACCGCATCCTTAGCAGTGGGAATTATGGTATCGGAGATACGGCAGTGGTAAGAATACTTAAATAGCGAAAAGCGTTCGGCGCAGCCGAAATGAGCACGCAAATGAAATAAACAATTGTTGCGAATAAATGGCGAAAAGCGAAATTAATATATAATCACTATTTGTACATTGTACATGGTACATTGAACATGCACATGGTACATTGTACATTTTACATCACCAACAAGATTAGTTAACATACATCACGCAGGCAATGACTGATTATTACAGCAAGTACACCAAACCGACGATCTTTGTTCTGATCGTATTGCTGCTGCTTGGAGGATATTCGTATAAACATATGGAAACACTGCTGTTTCCCGATGTGGTCTTCCCAAAGATCAGGATTATTGCCGATAACGGGGAGCAGCCGGTCGACAAAATGCTGATCACCGTGACAAGACCCCTCGAAATTGCCATCAAGCGTGTCAATGGCATCGAAACAGTGAGGAGTTCGACAAACCGGGGCACATGTACACTGGAAGCCTGGTTTTCGTGGAAAACCGACATTGAAATGGCAAGGGGGCAGGTCGAGATCAGGATCAACGAGATCAGGAACATTCTGCCGCCGGGATTGAGCCTGGTCATCGAACCGATGAGCCAGAATATTTACCCTGTAATCGGTTATACGCTTGAAAGCGAAAATTACGGGCAGGTGGAACTGAAGAATACCGCCATGTTTTTTGCCAGGCCCAGGTTTTCGGAAGTTCCGGGCATTTCGAATGTTTTCGTAAGGGGGGGCAAATCCAAGGAGTTCATCGTGAAGCCTGATCCCATGAAAATGATGCAGCTCGGGTTGTCACCACAGGACCTGATCGATGTTCTGAACAATACCAATTTTATCGAATCCAACGGACTCCTTTCCGATTACCGCAGGCTTTACCTTACACTTACCGATTCAAGGATCAATACCCTGGATGAGCTGAGGAACCTGGTTGTACGGAACGACGGGCACAGGGTGGTGCACCTGGGCGACCTGGCTGTGGTCGAATTCATGGAGCAGCAGGAGTTCATCCGCATTAATGCTAACGGCCACGAAGCCGTTGTTTTGGATATCGTGAAACAAAAAGGAGCCAATCTTGTTGATTTTACCGAAAGTGTGCAGCAGAAGGCAAATGATATAAGGAAGCATCTCCCTCCCGGCATGAAGCTTAAAACCTATTACGACCAGAGCGTTTTCGTTACCGAATCCATCGACAGCGTTTTACGTGCCATTTACGAAGGGCTCATCCTGGCACTCATCGTGGTTGTATTGTTTCTGCGTTCCTTCAGGGCCAGCCTCAACGTGATCATCATCATACCGGTCACCCTGGCACTTACCCTCACCGTATTGTATGTTGCAGGCATCACGCTCAACATCATGTCCCTGGGCGCCATCGCAGCTTCCATAGGCCTTATCATTGACGATGCCATCGTTGTGATAGAGCAGATTCACAGGGTTCACGAGGAAAATCCCCACGAGGACATCCGCACCGTGGTAAGAGAGACTATCAGGATGCTTTTCCCGGCTATGGTTGGCTCCTCTCTCAGCACCATAGTGATCTTTTTCCCTTTTGTGATGATGAGCGGGGTGGCGGGCAGTTTTTTCAGGGAACTTACAGCCACCATGGAAATCACCCTGGTTTGCAGCTTTGTTACAACCTGGCTGGGGCTGCCGGCCCTGCACCTTGCTTTGGGCTTCAAACACAGGAAGAAAACAAGGGCTGATGATAAACCTGGGGAGAAGCACCTGAACTGGCTGATCTGGTTTTTCGACAAACCCGCTTATGCACTGGTTTTTATTGCTCTGCTGGCAGGAAGTGCAGTTTTCCTTATCCCCAGGCTGCATTCAGGATTCCTTCCCATACTCGACGAGGGTACCATAGTGTTCGATTACCTTACACCCCCCGGTACAGCGCTGACCGCCTCCGATGCCATCATGCGCAGGGTGGATACGGTAGTTCTTCATCATCCCGATGTGGCAACTTATATGAGACGCACCGGCACGAATATGAGTTCCAGCATCAGCATGGCCGAAGGTGTGATCCCGCCCAATGAAGGGGATTACCTGATACAGCTGAAACCCGGGCTCAAGCGGCCAACCGAGGCGGTGATCTCCGAACTTAGGGCAAAGGTGGCACGCCAGGAACCCTCGCTGAACATTGAATTCGGGCAGAGGATTGCCGACCTGCTGGGAGATCTCATCGGCCGCCCGGAACCCATAGAAGTAAAGATCTTCGGTGATGACCGCACCCAGCTTGAGTCCCTGGCTGTCAAAGCCCAGGGAATACTGGCAAAGATCAAAGGAGTAGCTGACGTTAAAAGCGGCATAGTTATCGAAGGACCGGTCATCAGCATCATCCCCGACGAGGAAAAACTGGCGCAGTTTCACCTGAATTCCGCAGAACTTCAGAACCAGCTTCAGGCATATAACGAAGGAGTGAAGGTGGGAGAGGTGCAGAGCGGGGAACAGATGCTGAAGATTCTGCTCCGGTTCACCGATTTCAATGAGAACTACCTGGACAGGATACGCAAACAACCCGTTTTCTCTCCCGATGGAGCTTTCAGACCCCTGGATTACTTTGCGAGGGTTGAACTTTCGAAAGGCACGCCCGATGTGACACGCGAAGATCTTAAGTCGAATATCGTGGTCACCGCCAGGCTCGAAAACCGTGACCTTGGATCAGCTGTGCGCGAAATCAGGTCGGATCTTGAAAAAGAATTGCTCATGCCCCAGGGGTACTATATAGTTTATGGAGGTACCTACGCCGAGCAACAGGAATCATTTGCCGTTCTGCTGATGATACTGATCGCTGCGATCATTCTGGTATTCACCGTACTGCTTTTCCTTTTCCGTGATCTGAGGATTCCCTTTCTGGTCATCTTTATCTCCGTCCTTGGTACCGCGGGTTGCATCTGGGCGCTTTATGTTACGGGAATCCAGCTTAACGTCGGAAGCTATACCGGAATCATCATGATCGTCGGGATCATCGCCGAGAACGCGATCTTCACAGTAAACCAGTTCATGAACACGATGAAAACCAGCGGGGGCGATGTTGACCGTTCGATAAATTATGCAATATCACTTAGAATAAGGCCCAAACTGATGACTGCCATCGGCGCTATCCTGGCCCTTAGTCCCCTTGCCTTGGGCATGGGTGTGGGAGCACAGATGCAACAACCCCTCGCGATCGCGGTGATCGGGGGATTCATAGTGGCCATGCCTCTGCTGCTTTTCGTATTCCCCTCCCTCCTCAGGTGGATGTACATCAGAGGTACGAAGACTGAATAACAGAGTCAATCGGCTGGATTCAGGAGGCAATGAATGCGGAAGCTAGTCCAGTATTTTTATTTCCCAGGTTACCGGGACCGCCTTTTTCAAAGTTGCCGAAACACCGCAGTATTTTTCCTGCGACAGGGTGATTGCCTTTTCAAGCTTCTCTTTCACAAGGTCCTTACCTTTGAACTCATAGGTAATATGAATGTTCGAGAACTGCTTCGGATGGTCTTCGGTCACATCCCCCTCAACGATCATGTTGAAATAATCCGGATCAACCTTCATTTTCCTTAGGATGGCGATCACATCCATGCCGGTGCAACCCCCTAAGGACACAAGCAGCAAAGACTTCGGCCTCGGGCCAAGATTATCGCCTCCGACATGCTCGTCGGCATCCAGCATGATCTCATGTCCGTTGGCATTCGCTTTGAAAGCCATACCGGAGGTCCATTGAACGATTGCTGATTGTTTTGACATTTTATTCCTTCTTTCCTGTATTGATCTTGAAAGGTAAATAAAGCGGACAGAAACGGAAAATGCTTGTAAACACAAATGCCACAGCCAGCACCAGAAGAATTATTCCAAAAGCACCAGTTACGATTTTGGTTGCGAAAAGAATAATAAAAAGTATTGCAATCAGGATACGTACTACGATATCCACAGTTCCCATGTTCTTTTTCATGATGTTTTATTTTAAGTTTAATACTGCTGAATGCAAAAATATAAATAATTAGTGATAATTATGCGATTTATAAAATTCTTTTGCAGTGAATATTTAAAGAACGGAGTGACATGATGCGGAGAGCTTGTTCAGGAAGTCAAGGAACAGCTTAAAATAATCAAAGGTCTTAAGGTTATCATTTGCAGGCCGTGATAAGGAAAACAGGGTATTCCCTGATTTTCCCGTTTCCCAGGTCTTTCTTAATAATGAAGCAGGTCATATGGTTGATATTCCTGAAACCCAATGAAGACAAATCATTTGACAACCAGAGCGGGTCGAACCCCTTATGCCCTGTAAAGGTTTCATCATGAAAACTCCCGTCCTCGGGATACAGGTCGGCAATCGCAATAACACCGCCTGGTTTCAGCATCATGCTGAATTTATGCAGGATTCCGTTGATGTCATCGACATGATGCAGAACCATCTGTGTAAAAATTATATCGAATTCATCCTCATAAGTGCCTTTACCCAGGTCAAAGTAAACTGGGTAAAGATTGACGATACCTTTCAGGATGATCTTTTGCTTTATAACATTGATCATGCCTTCGGAGTTGTCCATCAGCGTGATCTTCCCCAGGTGATCTTTCAGCATTAGGCTCAGTAACCCGGTACCGGCCCCGTATTCCATTGCCGTCATTCCTTTATCCATATGGATGGCCTTATGCAACAGATCTGCAATGGCCCTGGACCGCTCAACATGGTCAGGGTTCATGTCCCAATCCTTAGCTTTCTCATCAAATTCATTCATGGCAGTAAGAGTATAATAGCGGAATAAATTCAAAGATACTCTAAGTTGAGCCAATTTACAATAGGATTTTTATAAAGAAACAGGATATCAGGATTTGATCTGCCCGTCGACCATCTCGATAATCCGGTCAGAACGCCTGGCAAAATCGCTGTCGTGGGTCACCGTGACTATGGTCTGGCTGAATTCCTTGCTAAGCCGCATGAAAACATCAAATACATTGGCGGTGTTCTTTGAATCGAGGTTTCCAGTGGGTTCGTCACCCATGATAATGGCCGGTTCGTTGATGAGGGCACGGGCGATTGCAACCCTTTGCTGCTGACCTCCCGAGATCATCGAAGCTTTTTTCTTCGCCTGGTCTTCAACCCCCAGGATCTTTAGTTTCTCATATGCCTTTGCTTCAACTTCCTGATAAGAGAATTTTTTAAGTCTCAGGGCAGGGATCATAACATTTTTCAGGCAGGTGAAATCAGGAAGAAGGTAATGAAACTGGAAAACGAAACCCAGGTATTGATTCCTGAACATGGCCAGTTCATTCTGGGTTTTACCTGTGACCCGGGTACCCTGCAGCTCCATTCCTCCTTCATAATCTGTATCCATGGTCGAAAGCACATACAGCAGGGTCGATTTGCCGCAGCCCGATTTGCCGACCACCGATACGAACTCGCCCTTCTTTATACTGAAGCTGATATCGTTCAGGACCTGGAACCTCACCGGGTCATGGAAGTATTTTGTAATATGTTCGGCTTTGAGGGCCGTTTCTGAATTCATTTATCCCCTGATGATTTTGACCGGATCGACTTTTGAAGCCTTGACCGAAGGAACATAGCCTGCGAAAAAAGCGGTAATTATGCCGAAGAGCAGGCCCTGCATGTAATGTTTTGTATAAAATGCCATCGGCAGGTAAGTCACATTTCCCACTCCAATATAAATTCTCGATACAAAGTATGAGATCAGGTAACCAAGCAGCAGCCCCAGCAGGCTGCCGAATATCCCGATGAAAAGCGCCTGCCCTATGAATACGGCCACAATATGCCTGCCAGCAAAGCCGGTTGCTTTCAGGATGGCTATTTCCTTTATCTTTTCATAAATGACCATATTGAGGATGTTGTATATTCCGAAGCCGGCGACAACCAGTATGGCCATCAGCATGGCATTTGCAATGATATCACGGATATGGCGGGCAGCAAGGGATTGCTGGTTCGCCGTCTGCCACGACTCCGCGGTATATCCAGTAATGCGGGCAATATTCAAGGCCACGGCAGGCGCCCGGGTGTGATCCTGTATGTTAATATAGATATCCGTGATATAGTTGCGGTCTTTCTGAAGAAGCTGCTGCACAACCGGAATATTTACATAGGTTTTGGTGTCGTCCAGGGATTTGATGGTCGTTTGAAATATACCTACTACCCTGAGCATTTTCGAGGAGCCGTTAAAGCACGCCAGCCTTACCCTGTCACCGCTCTTAAGACTGAGCTTCCTGGCAAGCCCCGACCCGATGAGGATGCCGTCGATAGATTTGTCCAGGTCCCTGACCGAGCCGCTCAGCATGGTCGATTCAATGTCGAACATCTTGTCCTGTTCCAGAATGTTAACCCCGTAAACCGTCCCGTTCTGCTCCACAGTGCTGCTTGAATAGATCACGTTGGCTGTAACCTGCATCGAGATCTCGCGTACTTCTTTATTCTGCTTTACCTGGCTGACGACCGACTGCGGATTATAAAAACGGTTGTCCTCAGGGACAAGCTGGGGATTGCTGATGAGGTTGATTGTCTGCTTCCCTGCGAAACGGTCAAGCATGGAAGTATTGCATGTTTCGTTATCCCGGTAAAGGCGGATGTGAGGGGTTGTGTTGAGTGTTGCTTTCTCAAAGTATTCGTTGGTTCCTGTAATGATTGAATTGATGAAAATGTACATCGAAATCCCGAAAGTCACCCCCAGGGCTGCAACTGCAGTCTGCCTTTTACGGGCCAGGAGGTAGGTGATGGCAATGTCGGTATTGACCCCGATTTTCATCCTAATAAGCCTTAAGAACCTTGTCGGTGATATTAAGTCCGCCCAGGATCTCAACCCAATCGGTTGAAATGATTCCGGTTGTAACCTGAACGGTGTCGTGACTGTGGCTTCGGATGAGAATCACCTTATTCCCGGAAACCAGGCAGGGCCGTGGAATGAGCATAGCTTTTTCCTTTTTCCCGATGATGGTGTTGGCCTGTAAAAGGGTTCCTGCGATCAGGTTCACCGGAACATCTTTAAACACGGCCTCTACCTTATATGACTGGGAGGCATCATCAAAATGAGGATAGATCTTGGAAACCCAGGCCCTGTATGTTTTCCCTTTCTCAGTGTTAAGCTCGACCAGCACAAGCTGCTGAAGTTTAATTTTGGCGATACTGCTCTCGTCCACGTTCATCACTACCAGCATGGAATCGGGATGCCCGAGCATGGCAACATTTTCGCCTTTTCTCACCAGCTCGCCCTCCTTTTTATAGATCTCATACACCCTGTAATCACCGGGTGAAACAAGATTATAATACCCCCTGCTGTTAAGGGCGCTCTGGTAATCCTTTTCGCTGTTGATCAGCGCCTGTTGCAGGTTGCGGCGTTCAGTCAGTATGTTCTCGTTTGCTGCCAGCAAGGAATTAAAAGAATTGTCGTAATTGAACTGGGCATTGTCCAGGTCCATCTTTGAAACAGACCGGCTGAGGTACAATTTTTTCATCCTGTTCAGCTGCAGGGAATCGGTAAGGAGTTTTTGTTTTGCAGTCAGTGCCTGGGCATAAAGCTGTTTCATGACCGACCCGGTATCCTCTGAATTGACCCTGGCGATTTTCATGTTTTCCAGCGTTTTTTCCCTCTGGATATCGGGGTTTGTAAAATCCTGGACAAACAATACCTGGCCGGTTTTTACAACCTGGCCCTCAACCACGAGTTTCTCATTAAGATACCCGTCGTTCAGTGTGTTCAGCATAAACTGCCTAACAGGTTCCACATGGCCCGAGGCAAACACGGCTTCGGTGATCGGCGCCAGGACAGGGGAAACCACTTCTTGCTTTTTTTTACATGAAACCATTGAAACAACGGTCAGCACTGCGGTTACGCAGATCAGAATCCTTTTCATAATTATAATTCTTTTTGACGGATCTGGACCCGGTAATATTGTATCAGGTAGTCCGAAAGGCTTTGTATATAATCATTCTGGTAAAGATTATAATCGGAGTAAACTTTCAAACGTTCATCCAGGGAAATGAGGCCTTCCCTGAACCTTTTCGAAGCATGTTCATCGTTTGACCTGTACAGTGCAAGAATCTCAACCGCTTTGCGGAAGGATTCCCGGGTTTTATTGTATTCGATCCTGATGTTCCGGTTGGCAAGGTCGGACTGGGTTACCGTACTTTCGTAAATCCTCTGCTTGTTTTCAAAATCAATTTTCATCTTCCTTACCTGGTTCAGACGTGTACCTCCGGTAAACAGCGGAAAATTAATGCGAACTCCCCAGTATTGCTGAGGCAGGGAGGTTGCATTTACAAAATCGAAAGCATCATTGGTCGAGAACTGGTCTGTAACCTGGTAAACTGCTGAAAGTACCGGAGCGAGGGCAGCTTTGGCCGACCTCAGGCTGTTCCTTGCCTGAGCCATTTGCAGGTTTGACAATACAACATCAGGATCCCTTGCAAATGAAAGGGAATCAGCTGCGAGCCTGGTCCCGTGGCTGAAGTCCTCTTTCAGGACAATGGAATCTGTGGGTTTAAAATTCAGAAGAATCTTCAGGTTATTCAGGACTATGATCTCATTCTGTGCAGCTTCCTCCATGGCTTTTCCTGCTTTTTGGAGATTTATCGCCGAAGTATTGAGAACGATCTCATTAACAACTCCTTCATCGAATTTATTCTTTGCAATCCTGAAAGTGGAATCTGAAGTGTTGAAATTTTCCTGCGAAAGCCTGGCGATCTCCCTCAGAAGGATATAGCTGTAATATGAACTGGCGATCTGCTCATAGGTTTCCCGTTTTGTTTTGGAGATGTTCAGAGAGGCAATCTCACTGCTGTATTTTGAGGACCTGATGTTGAACCAGTCCTGGGCATTGATCACATTCATCTGCATGCTTACAATACAATTGTAAAGGTATCTTTGTCCGAATTTTACCTCTTTAAAAGTACCGGGCTGGCCGCCAAAGATCTCGGCTGGTACGAGCGTAGGCTGTATCTTGATATTGTCAATATAGTTCCCGCTGCTGTTGATCAATGGCAGGATGTTCCCGTATGCCTGGCTAACCCCCCTTTCGGCCATATCCTTGTTTGCCATGGCCGAGATGATCTGGATATTGTGGCTGTCGGCATATTTCCATATATCCTCCAGGGTCCCGAAAACTTTCTGGGCCCTGGCAGGATGCCATCCGCATACAAAAAGAAAAAAAATGAAAAAAACAGACCAGGCTCGCAGGATATGCCGAACATTTTTCTCCATCACGGTTTTTGCCGGTTGCTACCGGTTCTTAAAGGCTTTGATCCCTGCAAATCTGGATTTTTCGCCAAGATCCCTTTCGATCCGCATCAGTTGATTGAACTTTTCAATTCTTTCTCCGCGACAACCGCTTCCGGTCTTTAAATGGCCGGCATTAACGGCGACAGTGAGATCAGCAATAAAGCTGTCGGGGGTCTCTCCGCTACGGTGCGATACAAATGCATTATAATTGTTCTTGTAGGCAAGATCAATTGTTTCGAGGGTCTCAGTCACAGTTCCGATCTGGTTCAGTTTAATCAGAATGGAATTGGCAACGCCTTTGGAAATACCTTCAGCCAATATCTTTTTATTTGTGCAAAAAATATCGTCACCTACAATTTCAATCTTCCCGCCGTACTTAAATCAAAGAGAAAAGAAGTGATTATAGTGGGCATCATTGGTTTTCTTATGCCATTCCTGGGTGCAACAGCAGTTGCAAAATATCTTTTACATTGGGAAATGAGAGCCAGTCTGTTAGCAGGAATTGCTCTGTCAACAACGTCAATGGCTGTGGTTTATTCGGTAATGCTTGAATACGGATTCAATAAAACAGAATTCGGGAAAGGAATATTAGGCGCTTGTTTCGTAAATGACCTTGGAACAGTTATCGCCCTTGGATTGATCTTTGCCCCCTTTACTTTTAAAACAATCATCTTTATTACAGTTTGTATTGTGGCATTTTTCTTTCTTCCCTATATAACACGGAGACTCATGCATCTTTATGCATTCAAAACTGCTGCAATCAGGACCAAATGGATCCTCTTCATTCTCTTCTCTCTGGGAGCCTTAGCCCTTTGGGCCGGCAGTGAAGCTGTATTACCAGCCTATATTGTTGGTATGGTACTTGCAACCACGATAAACAAGGATGACCATTTTATCAGACGGTTCCGTACGCTCACAATCGGGTTCCTGACCCCTTTTTATTTTCTCCGTGCCGGGGCCCTGGTTTCAGTTCCGGCAATTGTAACAGCCCCGGTGCTTATCCTGATACTTTTCGGTTCCAAGATTTTGTCTAAAATATTCGGTTTATTTCCTGTTATCAGCCGGTTCAGGAGTGACTGTAAAGAAAGATGGTACTACACTTTATTAATGTCGACCGGATTAACCTTTGGCACGATTTCTGCATTGTACGGGCTAACGCATGGAATTGTCAGCAAGGAGCAGTATTCCTGCCTGGTTGCAGTAGTCATAGGAAGCGCTCTAATTCCAACAATAATTGCAAATTTTGCATTTCTTCCAAAACATTTATTGAATATCCCGGTTAGCGACGAAGAAATGATTCAGCTTGATAAAGATTTCAAAGAACAGGATAGCATGGATAATACAATAAATTAACTTTGTAGTCAACCGAATAAACCACGGGGCGGGGAATTTGCCGGCAGTCATTATTAAAGTAAACCATTAATATCAAAAAAATTATGAAAATTAAAAAAATTCAGGCGTTTGAGATTCTGGATTCCCGCGGGAATCCGACAGTGGAAGCTTTCCTTGAGCTGGAAAACGGTATTAAAGGGCATGCCATGGTGCCCAGCGGTGCGTCAACCGGTGAACGGGAGGCATGCGAACTTCGCGACGGCGATAAAACCCGTTATGGCGGTAAAGGTGTTCTGAAAGCAGTTGAAAATGTCAATACCATTATTGCCAAAGCGATTCAGGGCAGGTCTTTCGAAGACCAGCGTGAACTTGATCATCTGATGATCGGTCTTGACGGAACCGCGAATAAATCAAAATTAGGTGCGAATGCCATACTTTCGGTTTCAATGGCTTTTGCCCGTGCAGAGGCAAAAAACAAAGAGATCACTTTGTACCGGTATCTTGGCGGGGATAAAGCAAACCTTCTTCCTGTGCCATGTATGAATGTGATCAATGGAGGTGCACATGCAGATAACAATGTTGATTTTCAGGAGTTCATGATAGCTCCTCATAATGCTCCATCCTTCACGGAATCAATACGGATGGGAATCGAAGTATTCCATACCCTGAAAACGGTTCTGAAACATAAAAATTACAATACAGGGGTCGGTGATGAGGGCGGTTTTGCTCCCAATCTCAAATCAAATGAAGAAGCCGTGGAAGTGATCCTGGAAGCCATTGTCAAAGCCGGGTACAAACCGGGAACCGATGTCAGCATTTGTCTTGATCCTGCCACCAGCG